>ENA-OWXD01000461-OWXD01000461.1-human-gut-metagenome-genome-assembly--contig:-NODE-461-length-12958-cov-37.1764_pt1 | contig 12958 bp, 8 predicted proteins | sample MGYA00249244_ERZ652055 | MGnify/ENA primary metagenome ERZ652055 (study PRJEB26925, sample SAMN05827059) | human gut metagenome | biome: ENVO:2100002; feature: ENVO:00000062; material: ENVO:00002003...
CTTCTATATTATTCCAAAAAATCCGCAGATGTACCCCGCACATCGAGACCTACCAACACCCTCCCACCCTCACTCTCGGCTCAACTTTCCACATCCAATACCGTCACATACCTATAACGGCCTCAAGACTTTTTCACTCTCAACAACCCCTTCAGGCCGTTCTCCTCCATCGGCTCAACCTTTCGTTCCCAGCACCGTCGCATACAGACACAAGTCAACAAAACTCCCGTCCTCCACAACCAAGCACTCCTAAAAAAAGCCCGAGGGGTGTGCAGAGGGGCCGCGGCTTTGCGGCCCCTTTGCGGTTTTCTTTTTCTCAAAAAAAATACTGTGCCCCGTTCGCCAAAAAAACGAACGACACACAGTATTTTAAAAAAAGTATTTCTAAGATCTTGTTACTTTACTTAACAACACGCACTCTGTACATGCCTTCAATCTCCTTGAGTTCATCCAGTGCCTTAGCAGAAGCTGCACTCTCAAGATCAATAAGAGTATAAGCAAACTCTCCTTTACTCTTATTAGTCATATCCGCAATGTTCAGTCCCTCAGATCCAAGGATCTTGGTAACCTGACTGATCATATTCGGTGTATTACTATGTGCAAGAGAAATTCTTCCAACAGCCACACAAGTACCCATATCACAATTCGGATAATTCACAGAATTCTTAATATTACCATTCTCAAGGTAATCACGGATCTCTTTTACAGCCATCTCTGCACAGTTCTCTTCAGATTCCTCTGTAGACGCACCAAGATGCGGAGTTACCAGAATACCCTCGCGTCCTGCAACTGTCTCATTTGCAAAATCAGTTACATACTTCTTAACCTTGCCACTCTCAACAGCCTCGATCAGAGCATCCTCATCAACAAGAAGATCTCTTGCAAAATTCAGAAGAACCACGCCGTCCTTCATCTTATCAAAAGCTTCTTTGTTGATCATCTTCTTAGTGCTGTCAAGAAGCGGCACATGAATGGTGATATAATCGCACTGGCTGTAGATCTCATCCAGGCTCTTGCTGTGCTTGATGGTTCTGGACAGATTCCATGCCGCATCAATAGAAAGATATGGGTCATAACCATATACTTCCATGCCAAGACCGCATGCTGCGTTTGCCACCATGGCTCCAATGGCTCCAAGACCGATGATACCAAGCTTTTTGCCGCTGATCTCGCATCCTGCGAACTGTTTTTTCTGCTTCTCGGCAAGCTTGCCGATGTGCTCTTTATCTTTCTCCTGTGCAACCCACTCGATACCTCCTACGATATCTCTGGATGCAAGGAGCATACCTGCAAGTACCAGCTCTTTTACGCCGTTTGCGTTGGCTCCAGGCGTGTTGAATACAACAACACCCTTCTCTGCATACTCCTTAACCGGAATATTATTGACGCCTGCACCTGCACGTGCAACTGCGCAAACGCTCTTCGGCAGCTCCATGTCGTGCATTTTTGCACTTCTTACAAGGATTGCATCACACTGGTCAGCGGTCTCTGTTTTTTTATAATTATCGCCAAAAAGTTTCAGACCTTTTTCAGCGATAGGATTCAGGCAATGATACTGGAACATTATGCATTCTCCTCCTCGAATTTTTTCATGAATGCAACCAGTGCCTCTACGCCGGCCTTTGGCATGGCATTGTAGATGCTGGCACGCATTCCGCCAACAGTACGGTGTCCTTTCAGGTTTACAAGTCCTGCTTCAGTTGCCTCTTTAACAAACTTGGCATCCATTTCCTTGTCACCGGTTACGAACGGTACATTCATAAGGGATCTGTCTTCCGGAACTACAGTTCCTTTGAACAGCTTGCTGGAATCCAGGTAATCATAAAGGATTTTGGCTTTTTCCTCATTGCGCTGCTTCATCACTTCCAGACCGCCCATCTTCTTCAGCCATTTGAATACTTTTCCGCATACATAGATGCAGTAAGCATTCGGCGTATTGTAAAGAGAGCCTGCGTCTGCATGTGTCTTATAAGTAAGCATGGTTGGGGTTCCCGGAAGAACATCCTCTGTGATCAGATCCTCACGGATGATCACGATAACCATACCTGCCGGTCCGATGTTCTTCTGAACACCGCCATAGATAATACCATATTTGCTTACATCCACCGGCTCAGACAGGAAGCAGGAGGATACATCTGCTACCAGTGTCTTGCCTTTTGTGTTTGGAAGTTTTTTGAATTTTGTGCCGTAAATGGTGTTGTTCTCACAGATGTATACGTAGTCTGCATCCGGGCTGATCGGCAGATCACTGCAGTCCGGGATATAGCTGAAGGTTTTATCTTCAGAAGATGCGATCTTGTTTGCTTTTCCGTATTTCTGAGCTTCCTGATAAGCTTTCTTTGCCCACTGTCCTGTTACGATATAATCTGCAACCTTGTTTTTCATAAGGTTCATCGGGATCATGGCAAACTGCTGGGATGCTCCTCCCTGAAGGAAAAGTACCTTGTAGTTATCCGGAATGTTCATAAGCTCGCGGAGATCTTTCTCTGCAGTATCAATGATCTCCTGAAAAGCTGCACTTCTGTGGCTCATTTCCATAACAGACATTCCTGTGCCGTTATAATCCATCATCTCATCCGCTACTTCTTTGAGTACTTCCTCCGGAAGCACTGCCGGTCCGGCAGAAAAATTATACACTCTACTCATGTTTCTTCATATCCTCCTCGTCAAATACATCATCAAGGTTCGCACCAGCCGGTACCATCGGGAACACACTCAGATCCTGATCGATCCAGCAATCCAGAACGACAGGTCCCTCTGCTGCCAGCGCCATCTTAAGTGCAGGCTCCACATCTTCCATCTTTGTCACACGAATGGCTTTTGCACCCAGCGCCTCTGATAATTTCACAAAATCAACGGCGTCATCCAGTACTGTGGAAGAGTATCTCTTTCCATAGAAAAGCGTCTGCCACTGACGCACCATTCCCAGTACATGATTGTTCATAACAATCTGGATCAGCTGTCTGCCACAGCGCGCAGCTGTTGCCAGCTCATTCATATTCATACGGAAGCATCCGTCACCTGCTATATTTACAACTGTTTTTTCCGGTCTGCCCATCTTCGCGCCAATTGCAGCGCCAAGGCCGTAGCCCATGGTTCCAAGTCCGCCGGAAGTAAGAAGAGTTCTCGGCTCTTTGTATTTATAATACTGCGCCGCCCACATCTGATGCTGTCCAACATCTGTGGAGATGATCGCATCACCGTTGGTCAACTCATAAAGCTTCTCTATAATATACGGACCTGTAAGCTGTGTGTGATCATAATTCAGCGGATATTTTGATTTCAATTCCTGGATATGTGCGATCCACTCCGGATGTTCTTTCTTCGGAATTTCCTCCAGAAGGCGTTTCAGCACTTCCTTCACATCACCGATCACACTGGCATCCACTTTGATATTTTTATTGATCTCCGCAGCATCCACATCGATCTGAAGGATTTTTGCATTATGTGCAAAAGTTTTGGTATTTCCTGTTACACGGTCACTGAAGCGTGCACCGAGAACAATAAGAAGATCGCACTCTGTTACGCCAAGATCGGAAGTCTTGGTTCCGTGCATACCTACCATACCTGTATAGAGAGGATCTTCTCCCGGGAAGGTACCCTTGCCCATCAGAGTATCGCAGACAGGAGCCTGGATCCTGCGAGCCAGCTCACGTACTTCCTGGTCAGCACCGGAGATCACACATCCGCCGCCAACAAAAATAAACGGTTTCTCTGCCTCTCTGATCATTTCCAGTGCCTGATCAATATCTTCTTTACGGATACTTTTGATCTCACGGTTAACCGTAGCCGGATGGCATGGCTCATATTCATATTTCATTCCTGTGATATCCTTCGGGACATCCACAAGCACCGGGCCGGGTCTTCCGCTTTTTGCAATATAAAATGCTCTTCTTAACGTATCTGCAAGATCTTCGATATTCTTTACGATGAAACTGTATTTTGTTACAGGCATTACGATACCTGCGATATCAACCTCCTGGAAAGAATCTCTTCCCAGGAGTGGTCTTCCTACGTTTGCAGTAATGGCTACCATCGGTACGGAATCCATGTATGCAGTCGCGATCCCTGTTACCAGGTTAGTTGCTCCTGGACCGGAGGTTGCCAGGCAGACACCCACCTTTCCAGTCGCTCTTGCATAACCGTCAGCAGCATGGGATGCACCCTGCTCGTGGGAGGTCAGTACATGTGTGATCTCATCTTTGTATTCATATAAGGCATCGTAAACATTCAGGATCGCGCCGCCCGGATATCCAAATACGGTATCAACGCCCTGTTCCTTCAGACATTCTACGATGATCTCTGCACCTGTAAGCTGCATATCTTTCGTTCCTCCTTATTTTGCTTTCGGTACTTCCAGGATCGCACCACGGTTTCCGGATGTTACCATGGAAGCGTATCTTGCCAGATATCCGGTTGTCACCTTCGGCTCTCTTGGCTGCCATTTTTCTCTTCTAGCCTGCATCTCTTCATCTGAAACCTTGATCTCCAGTTTCAGCTCCGGAATATTGATGCTGATGATATCGCCTTCCTCAACCAGTGCGATCGGGCCGCCTACTGCTGCCTCCGGTGATACGTGTCCGATAGCGGCTCCTCTGGATGCACCGCTGAAACGTCCATCGGTGATCAGGGCTACGGAAGAACCAAGTCCCATTCCCACGATGGCAGATGTAGGGTTCAGCATCTCTCTCATTCCAGGGCCACCCTTTGGTCCCTCATAGCGGATGACCACAACATCTCCCTCTACGATCTTACCGCTCTTGATGGCAACAATTGCGTCATCCTCGCTGTCAAATACACGTGCAGGACCTTCATGTACCAGCATCTCCGGTACAACTGCAGAACGTTTTACAACACCACCATCCGGTGCAAGGTTTCCTTTCAGTACAGCAAGTCCGCCTGTCTTTGTATACGGATTGTCGATCGGGCGGATAACCTCCGGATTCAGGTTTACACAGTTTTTGATATTCTCACCTACTGTTTTTCCGGTTACTGTCATACACTCTGTATGGAGAAGTCCCAGCTTGTTCAGCTCATTCATGACCGCATAGACACCACCGGCCTCATTAAGATCTTCCATGTAGGTCGGGCCTGCCGGTGCAAGGTGGCAAAGGTTCGGGGTCTTCTCACTGATCTCATTTGCAAAGCTGATATCAAAATCCATTCCGATTTCATGTGCGATAGCCGGAAGATGAAGCATACTGTTTGTGGAGCATCCAAGTGCCATATCTACTGTAAGTGCATTTAAAACTGCCTCTTTTGTCATAATGTCTCTTGGGCGGATGTTCCTTCTGTACATTTCCATTACCTGCATTCCTGCATGCTTTGCAAGACGGATACGTTCAGAGTATACTGCCGGGATGGTACCGTTTCCTTTCAGTCCCATACCGAGAACCTCTGTCAGGCAGTTCATGCTGTTCGCAGTGTACATACCGGAACATGATCCACAGGTCGGGCAGGTTTTGTTCTCGAATTCTTCCAGATCATCTGCTGTGATGGTTCCTGCTGCATAGGATCCTACTGCCTCAAACATACTGGAAAGACTGGTTTTGTGTCCTTTTACATGGCCGGCAAGCATCGGGCCGCCGCTTACGAATACAGTAGGAACGTTGATCCTTGCCGCTGCCATCAGAAGGCCAGGTACGTTTTTGTCACAGTTGGGAACCATGACCAGAGCATCGAACTGATGAGCCAGTGCCATGGCCTCTGTGGAATCTGCGATCAGGTCACGTGTTACAAGGGAATATTTCATTCCAACGTGTCCCATTGCGATTCCGTCACATACTGCGATCGCCGGAAATACAACCGGTGTGCCGCCAGCCATTGCAACGCCGAGCTTTACAGCATTTACAATTTTGTCAAGGTTCATATGTCCCGGTACGATCTCGTTATAAGAACTTACGATTCCTACCAGTGGTTTGTCCATTTCTTCCTTTGTCATTCCAAGGGCATTGAACAGGGAACGATGTGGTGCCTGCTGTGTGCCTTTTCTTACGGTATCACTTTTCATTTTTAAGGTCTCTCCTTTTTATTCTTTACGATAGGATCCGGTATCTGTTTATAGACTTCCTCTTCCAGGTACCGGTTTTTTCTGTTCTGTTTCGTTTTCTTCTCTCTGTCCCGCTTTATTTATGCAATGGCATCTGCGATCAGATCGCCCATCTCTCTGGTTCCGACAAGCTTGCATCCGTCAGACATGATATCTCCTGTTCTGTAACCATCTGTAAGAACCTTCTGTACTGCTGCTTCCACAGCATCTGCTTCTTTATCAAGATCCAGAGAATATCTCAGCATCATAGCAGCGGAAAGAATGGTTGCGATGGGGTTTGCCTTGTTCTGGCCTGCGATATCCGGTGCAGAACCATGGCTCGGCTCATAGAGACCAAGCTTTGTCTCATTTAAGCTTGCAGAGGAAAGCATTCCGATGGAACCGGTCACCATACTTGCCTCATCAGAGAGGATATCTCCAAACATGTTTTCTGTAAGGATAACATCAAACTGCTTCGGATCACGTACCAGCTGCATTGCACAATTATCAACCAGCATATGCTCCAGTGTTACATCCGGATAATCCTTTGCCACATCCTCCACTACACTTCTCCAGAGTCTGGAAGAATCAAGAACATTGGCTTTATCTACACTTGTAACCTTATTTCTTCTCTTACGTGCGATCTCAAATGCCTTAATGGCAATACGGCGGATCTCATTCTCATTATAAGAAAGAGTATCTACTGCTGTGCGGACTCCGTTCTCCTCAGTAGTCTTTCTTGCTCCGAAGTAAAGACCTCCTGTAAGCTCTCTTACAATGATCATGTCAAAACCATCTCCGATGATCTCATCACGGAGCGGGCATGCATCACGAAGCTCATTGTAAAGATAAGCCGGACGAAGGTTTGCAAACAGGTTCAGCGCCTTACGGATCGCAAGAAGACCTGCCTCCGGGCGTTTGGACGGCTCCAGCTTGTACCACGGGGATGTCTTGGCATCGCCGCCAATGGAACCCATCAGTACTGCATCAGAAGCTTTTGCCTGGGCAATGGCTTCCTCTGTAAGAGGTACTCCGTGAGCATCAATGGATGCCCCTCCTAAAAGAACCTCTGTGTATGAAAATTTATGACTGTATTTCTCACATACTCTGTCTAAAACTTTTTTGGCCTCGGCAACAATCTCCGGACCGATTCCGTCTCCCGGAATCAGGGCAATCTTGTACTCCATTTTATTCACTCCTCCGATTTCCCCTGTGCTGTAAAATTTTAACGCACTGGTGTGGATAATTGTTATTATCATAACGCACTTTTCGACGGATTTCAACCTATTAAATAGATAAAGTTATTTCCGGAATGCAAAAAATAAACGGCAATTCCCTGTTTCTGCCGCCACAGAGACATACTTTCGCACACAGAAAAAAGAAAAACTGCCCTACCATTCCGGTACAGCAGTCTTTCTTTTTTTATCATATTCTGTTTTTCCTGACGATATTCTCAGAATTTCCCGCTGGAACCGCCGAACGTATCACCGGAAGATGAGGTATGGGTGCTGGAACCACCGTTACTGTCCTCATTTTTCGGTTTTGCGGATTTTGATACCGTACTGTAGAGGTAAAAATCATTACTTCTGGTCACATTCATACTGCCCTGCCGCACATAAGAAGCCGCCCGATCCTGTTTTCGCACAGTTTTCAGCTTTCTTCTCATATTTCCGGTCACCAGTAATCCTGCCACAAGCCCCACAACAAGAGCGATCAGCAGGTTTATCCCAACCGCAAAAGGCTCATCCGGAAGGTTTTCCACATCGTATGGCTCTGCCTCATCTGCCTGCGTGATAAAATCATCGCATTCCGTGGCAAACTTATGAAACGCTTCGTTATAATCACCGTCACTTAAATAAGGCTTCACCTGATCCATGATGTAGGACTGTCCGGCATCCGTAAACACTTCTATCGCATATCCGTGTGTTGCAATGGCCCAGTTACGGTCTCCCATATCCAACAGGAATAAAATACCGTCACCATTTTCCCCCTGTCCATATCCATGGTCAATAAAATAATCCTCCGCATACGCCTGGGCTGTTTTTCCCTCAAGACTGTTAACGGTAACGACCACAACATCTACCTGATCCCGCTCACTGATCTCATCCAAAGTACTGCTCAGGCTCTCCTGCTGCTCTGCATCCAGAAGTCCCGCCTGGTCATCCAGCCGGCTTACGGTGCCTGCCCATACCGGAAAAGCACATGCCAGACACAAAAGGATCGATATCAAAAATACAGATATTCTTTTTTTCATGGCATCCACCTCCCTACAAAGCCCAGATCAGATACAGGATAATATAAGTGATCACACCCACGACCCCCGTTGTTCCCAGGAACCATCGTGCAAAAGCGTTCTTGTCTGTAGGCAGATTTCCCACAAATTTCCCTGTCTGACCATTCATGGCAAATATGTAATTATCCCCCTTCCACTTCGTCTGCAGAATCCATACGGGATATAGCGCATATTTCGTTGTCCCATTATGAAGCCGGATACTGGTATTCTCCGGTACCACACTGGCGTATCCTCTCACCGTATCCCGGAATGCAGCCTCTGTGCTGCGGCGGATACGCTCATTGGCACGTTCCTCACACTCGCTGGCTATCACATCATATTTATCTGCAAAATATCCAGCCAGATACGCAGTCTGAAAATCCACCGCTTCTTTGAAATCAAAAGGCTCTATAGACTCCATCAGATCATTTTCCATGCTGGCAGAGCCATCCACCGGTACATGATCAAAACCAAGAGAACCACTTCTGTGTACTGCATAATAGCTGGTCTCCGTATAATCATAATCACTATCGCTCCAGAACCGGGTCTTTGTTGCACGGTAACGGATATCTGCATCTGCGTCTGTGTCATACAGCCAAAACGGAACGTAGATGCCCTTAACCTCGCTGATATGATTCTCTGACTTAAATGCTTTCGGCAAAAGCCTCTTACCGGTAAGATGCTTTTTCAGCCTCTCCTTTGCCGCTTTCTTGTCCAGCTTAAACGGGATCACATAATCCGGCTTCAGTGCACCGGACAGCTGCCCGGTCATTACCACCGGACTTCCGCAAAACGGGCAGGCCGTTGCTGCCGTATTGGCATCTCCCACGATCTCACCGCCACAGGACTTGCACACATAGGTACGCAGCCCCTCACTCTCCCCGTCCTGCCACTCACTGCCGGCCTCATCCGACCAGCTCATATCCTCAGGCTGTTCTTCCTCCACAGTCTGGACATATTCCGATAACGTCCCGACATCAAACTCCGTATCACAAAACGGACACTTCATCTTCTGCACTGAACTGTCAAACTCTATGGAGCCACCACAGCACGGACACTTAAACTCCTGCATCTTCGCCATATATTCACCTCACTTCATCATTCTGTATCCAACAACCGGCAGGAGTTACCCTGCATTTTGCTCCTGACCATCTCTCTTTCTGATCTATACTGCATCCTCCGGTCCGAACGGATCACCGCACTCCGGGCAGAATTTCGGTGGATTCTCCGGATCTGCCGGTTCCCATCCGCACCTGCTGCAGCGATACTGCATCTTCTTCTCCGGTTTCTTCGCTCCGCAGTTCATACAGAACTTGCCTTTATTCACCGTACCGCAGGAACAGGTCCAGCTGTCCTCCACCGGACGCGATGCACCACACTCCGGACAGAATTTCCCCGAAGAAACCGCACCACAACTGCAGGTCCAGGAACCAGCCGCAGCCCCTGCTCCGTTCCCTGCCGGCGAAACCGGCTGCGCTGCCTGCTGCTGTACACTCTGCTGCTGCGCCTGCTGCTTCTGGCCCATCTCAAACAACTGCTGAGCATTCAGACCACCTGCATTAGCAGCCATACCCATGCCCATAAAGCCAGTCATAGCCCCTGCTGAATTAGAAGCCGCAGCCTTCATAGCATCCGCCTGGGCCCCGGTCAGAGTAGCCGCAGCCATAGCAGGATCACGCATCATAGCCGTACGCTGAGCCTGCTTGATCATCTCGGCATCCTCATCCGGCAATGTCACAGAACCAAGTGCCACACTGACCACCTTAAGCCCACGAAGCTCCTCCCACTTGGCAGAAAGCACCTCATTCATGGCATTCTCCAGCTCCGTATTATGAGTCACGATCTGATTCGGACGCATCTCCAGCTCCGAAAGCCTTCCGAAAGCAGGCTGCAGCGCACTGATAAACTCCGCCTTCAGCTGTCCGTCCAGCTCCTCTCTGGTATACTCCCGCTCCACATTTCCACACACATTCGTATAAAAAAGAAGGGGATCCGCGATCCTGTAGGAATAAACACCATGACACCTCACAGCCACATCCACATCCAGCCCGATCCTAGAATCCACAACCCGGAACGGGATCGGATTAGCAGTACCAAACTTGTTATCCACAAGCTCCTTGGTATTAAAATAATACACCCTCTGATCCTTACCCGTATCACCGCCAAAAGCAAACCTCTTCCCGATCGTATCAAAGGTCTTCCTGATTCCGTCACCCAGACTACCTGAAAAAATACTCGGCTCCGTAGAAGCATCATACGTATACTCTCCCGGATCCGCACAAACCTCAACAACCTTCCCCTGCTCCACGATCATCATACACTGACCATCCGCCACAGCGATCCCGCTGCCGCTGGAAATGACATTATCACTCCCATGCTTATTGGAAGACCTGGAAGAAGACCTCTTCGTCCCCTTCACAACCATCACTTCTTTATCCATAGCCTCACAGTAAAAAAACTCCTTCCACTGATCCGCCAACGTACCACCCGCTGCACCCACAGCCGCTCTGATAAGACCCATAAATCCAACCCCTTTCTGAAAATTCATTCTTATTTACAATTTTACGATATTCCAAAGCCATCGTCACTCTCATTTCTGATAGTAACATCATTATTACACGAATTTTACCAAAAATCCACTTATTTCTATACAATATTACAATTGTCATATTCCCATCACATCCACAATTGTAGGCACATCCACACAGTCCATCTGCGCTGGCATCAAAGGCTATTCTCCCATCACATCCGCAATTCTAGGCACATCCGCAACCCCAGGCTGACAGCGCAGCGCCTCAGCCGTCCCCCCAACCAAACACAAACTCAGCCATTGCAGTCGTCCAGCGCAGCGCTGACGACCCACAACCAACCGTCAAACGACACTATTTCTCACCGGAAGCACCAGCCGGGGAAGGGGATGCTGGATGGCTCTGCTTCTGCAGGAGGGGAGCTGATTCTTGGACGGCGGGAATCTGCGTTGTTTTTCAAAAGTCCGCTGTCTGAGCGGCAGCAGGCCGCGAGTTCGGACTTTTTAAAAACGCTTTTAGCAGATTTCCGGCGTCCTAGAAGCCAGCCCCCGACGAAGCCGCAGACCAGCCAGCATCCCCTTCCCCGGCGTCCGTTCATCCACACAAAAAAAGACACCACGTCACAAAAAACGCAGTGCCTCTCTCATATTCAAGTTATTGCGAAAAAAGCATCAAGCAGAAGCCTGATCAGCCTTCTCAACCTCAGCAATCGCCTGCTTCCTCATAGGAATACGGCAATTCTTATTATTACCAAACTCAACAATAACATCTTCCTCAGTCATATCAATAACAACACCATAAAAACCACTGGTAGTAACAACACTGTCACCAACCTCCATGCTGTTCAACATAGTCTGAGTTCTCTTCTGCTCCTTCTTCTGCGGACGGATCATCATAAAATACATAATTCCAAACAGAACTACGATCCAGACAATACCAAGACCCGCGCTAAGTCCGCCAGCTGCCGCTGTAGATGATGCGATCATTTCAAATTCCTCCTGCTAAAAACAAATAATCTGCGGTACCCCCGCCGTTACTGACCTCTAAAAGTGTCACTTCGTACTATCATACACAAAAACCAAAAAACCTTCAAGAGTTTTCTTATAAAATCAAAGTAATTTACACAAATTTTATAAATAAAACTTACCGGTTCCCGTTGATCTTGCCTTCCTCAAAGCCTTCCAGACGCATCTTCTTATAAGCCGCAAAATTCCCTGCATCCAGCGCATCCCTGATCTCTTCCATCATATGATTATAGAAATACAGATTATGCAGAACACAAAGCCTCATGCCAAGCATCTCCTTCGCCTTCAGAAGATGACGGATATACGCTCTGCTGTAATGACGGCAGGTCGGGCACTGGCACTCCTCATCGATCGGTTTGGAATCCAGCTCATACTTTGCATTAAAAAGATTCATCTTGCCATGGTTGGTATACACGTGACCATGACGGCCGTTACGGCTGGGATATACACAGTCAAAAAAGTCAATACCACGCTCAACCCCCTCCAGGATATTGGCCGGAGTACCAACCCCCATAAGATACGTCGGCTTGTTCTGCGGCAAATGCGGAACCACCTCATCCAGGATCCGGTACATCTCCTCATGACTTTCACCAACTGCAAGGCCGCCCACTGCATAGCCGTCCAGATCCATCTCCGCGATAGCCTGGGCATGCTCAATACGGATATCTTCATAAACAGCCCCCTGGTTAATGCCAAAAAGAAGCTGGTTCTTGTTAATGGTATCCGGCAGACTGTTCAGACGAGCCATCTCATCCTTGCATCTTTTAAGCCAGCGTGTTGTACGCGCTACCGATTTCTGTACATAATCCCTGTCTGCCACACTGCTTGGGCACTCATCAAAAGCCATTGCAATGGTAGAAGCCAGATTTGACTGGATCTGCATGCTCTGCTCCGGTCCCATAAAAATCTTATGACCATCGATATGAGAGTTAAAATACACGCCCTCTTCCTTGATCTTACGAAGCTTCGCCAGCGAAAACACCTGGAATCCACCGGAATCGGTAAGGATTGGTCTGTCCCAGTTCATAAATTCATGAAGACCTCCCAATTGCTTTACCACCTTGTCGCCAGGGCGCACATGAAGATGATAAGTATTGGACAGCTC
>ENA-OWXD01000462-OWXD01000462.1-human-gut-metagenome-genome-assembly--contig:-NODE-462-length-12949-cov-8.50209_pt1 | contig 12949 bp, 10 predicted proteins | sample MGYA00249244_ERZ652055 | MGnify/ENA primary metagenome ERZ652055 (study PRJEB26925, sample SAMN05827059) | human gut metagenome | biome: ENVO:2100002; feature: ENVO:00000062; material: ENVO:00002003...
CCCTATTAAGTCGTCGGCAGCGTCAGATGTGTATAAGAGACAGCCACGGTGCCCACGAACTCCCACTCGCGGATGTAGGTGGCGCTGTCGGTGGCCTGACGGGCCTGCTCCCGGCCAAAGTAGAAGCCCGGCGAATAGTGGCGGTGGCTGGTGCGGGTCAGCTCGGCCAGCACCTCCTCCGGCAGCTCGAAGCTCTCGTTCATGGGGTCGGCCAGATACTGGTCGAGGGCACGGCGGTAGGCGGCAGTCACACTGGCGACGTAGTAGAAGGTCTTGGCGCGGCCTTCGATCTTCAGGCTGTCCACGCCCGCCTTGCAGATGAGGTCGAGGAAGGGGGCGGTGCACAGGTCGTTGGCGTTCAGGATGTAGCTGCCGTCCTCATTCTCGCCGATCTCGTAGAGCTGGCCCGGGCGGGTCTCCTCGCTGAGATAATACTTCCAGCGGCAGGGCTGGGCGCACTGGCCCCGGTTGGCGTCGCGGCCCGCCATGTAGTTGGAGAGCAGGCAGCGGCCCGACACGCTCATGCACATGGCACCGTGGACGAAGGCCTCGATCTCCAGCTCCGGCGGGGTCTTGTCCCGGAGGGTGGCGATGTCCTGTAAGGTCATCTCCCGGGCCAGCACCACCCGCTTCGCGCCCATGTTGTAGGCGGCGCGGGCTGCGGCCCAGTTGGTGATGCCGGTCTGGGTGGACATATGGACGTCGATGTCGGGCGCAAAGGTCTTGCAGGCGTCCAGAACGCCGAGGTCGGCCACAATGAAGGCGTCCACACCGGCGGCAGCCGCGTCCTTGATGGCCTGCGGCAGGCGGTCGGCCTCCTCATTGGTGGGCAGGGTGTTCATGGTCAGGTAGACCTTGCGGCCCCGGGCGTGGGCGTAGATGACGCCCTCTGTCAGCTGCTCGGGGGTGAAGTTGGTGGGTGCAGAGCGCATCCCGAACTCGGGCAGGGCGCAGTAGACGGCGTCCGCGCCGTAGTTGATGGCGTACCGCAGGCGCTCGAGGTCGCCCGCCGGGGCCAGAAGTTCCGGTATCTGTAACATGATATTCCTCTTTTACGTTAAGCTTTTATTGACTTTTGCCGCCGCATCACAGTTTTTCTGATGGTCTGCGTAGGTGCGGGCGTAGTAGTAGTTCCCCTTGCGGTCGGTGACGAAGAAATAGGCGTCCTTCGCCTCCTCGTCGGGCTGGGGGGCGAGGGCGGCGCGGAGGGCCGCGATGCCGGGGTTGGAGATGGGTCCGGCAGGCAGGCCGGTGCAGGTGTAGGTGTCGTAGGCCGTCCGGATGTTCTCCGGGATGCTGTCCCAGCTGCCGTAATAGGGCGCGACCCAGTTCCAGAGATAGTTGTTGTCGGCGTCGCTCTGGACGTAGCTGGAGGTATTGCTCTGGAGCTTGGGGTAGGGCGAACCCTCGGCCAGACGGTTGCGGAACACCTGCGCCACGTTGTCGTCCTGCGCGTTGCCCGCCTCCTCCTGCACGAAGGACGCCAGCGTCACCACCTCGGGCAGGGTCATCCCCTGCTCGTCCATCGCCGCATACATCTCGTCGGTGATCTGCTTATCGAAGTGGGCATAGAACGTCTCCACATAATGATGGACGGTGTCGTCCTTCAAAAAGTCGTAGGTGTCCGGGAAAAGATAGCCCTCACACTTGAGGAAGCGGTCGGGGGCGTCCTTGTCGTCCGGGACGTACTGCCAGAACCGGTACGAGCTGAAATCGCCGGTGTTGGCCTCCGCAAGGAAGTCCTCGGCGCTGCACAGCCCCGCGTCCTCCATCTTCCGGGCGATGGCGATGGCCGTCGTGCCCTCGGGGAAGGTCAGCCGGACGCTGTCGGCCTGCGCGTAGGCAGAGAGGGCCGCGATGATGGCATCGTAGGAGCTGCCGGGGGCAAGCTCGAACTCTCCGTATTGGAGCTTCGCTGCCGCGCCCTGCCGGCCCACATACCAGCGGAAGAGGTGGGGGTACCGGATGACGCCCGCCTCCTTGAGGCGGTTGGCGATGGCGGCCACGCCACTGCCCTGCGGGATGCTTACCGTTACTTCGGTGCCGGATTTCAGGCCGTTTCCGTTTATCTCCCGATAGGCAAACAGCGCCATGCCGCCCGCCGTCAGGATCACGACCAGCAGCACAGCCAAAATCACTTTCGCTGCTCCGCCTTTTTTCTTCTTTCCTTGTTGTGCCATACGCACTCCTTTATCGTCCGTTCAGCTCTCCATCATCAGCCGCATATAGCTTTCTTCCACGTCGAAGGGTTCGGCGTCGAACCGGATCATGCCGTAATCCTGCCGTCTGCCCTCGCCGAGGAAGAGGTTCTGGGCCGCGCCCACCGTGATGACGGCGCGCTCCACGATGACCTCCTTCTCCCGGGCGGCTTCCATCAGCACCTCGGCAGAGCGGTCGTCCTCGGCCATCATCTCCACAAAGTAGAGGGTGTCCTCCCGGCGGAAATAGACGCCGTAGCCCTTCCCGCTGGACACGATGGTGGCACCCCGGGCGTAGAGGTCGCCCAGCACGACGGCCATCCGCTCCGGCGGGAGCTGGACGGTGTCGGGGCAGAAGCGCTCCCGCAGCTCACAGAGCTTGCGGGCGGTGACGGAGTCGAACTCGGCCTGACTCCACAGGTTGCGGGACACCTCCCGGGGCAGGCAGCGGAGGGGGAAGGCCCAGCGGAAGCCCTTGCTTTCCAGCAGAGCAGCCTGCTCCTTCCCCTGCGGCACAGCCACCGTGAAGCCCGCCCCCCGCAGCTTCTGCTGGGCGCAGAGATAGTCCACGAGGCCCGCGAGGAGCAGCTCACCCTTCCCGCACAGGCCATAAAGATAGCTGCCGCTGCGGCCCCTGAGGGTGACCGGCACGGCCAGCGCAGCGGCCTCGAGCCGTCCGTTCTCCTCGGCGACATAGACATTCTCCACCCCGGCGAACTGTTCCAGAGCGGTCTTGGCAAAGGCAGCGCTGTCGCCCCGCTCTGCCTGCCACAGTGCCACGACTGCCGCCTCTTCAGACGGCTGCATCAAACGATACATCGATAGTATCCCTCCCTTTTTCGCGGTTATCCGAGCACATTTCCGGCCAGTGCCTGCACCTCGGCCTGAATGTCCTCGATGGTGCGCATGGCCCCGTCCACCGTGCAGTGGACGGTGGCCCAGCCCAGATGCTCCGCGCAGTACTCGGCGGCGCGGCGGCTGCGGGCCAGATATTCGGTGTCCTTTTCGTGGACGTCCTTCCTGCTCTCGTCGCCGTGGTAGCGGCCGGTCATGAGCTTCTGGCTCACGGCGGGGTCTACCTGTAAGTAAACGACGGCGTCCGGCGCGGGCAGGCCTAAAAGCTGGTACTCATATTCGAAGGCCCAGCGGAGGAAGCCGTCCCACTGGTCGGGCGGGAGCTTGGAACACTGGTGGACGGCGTTCGACGTGGTGTAGCGGTCGGCGATGACGATGCCGCCCGCCTCATAGAAGCTGCCCCATTTGGTCTTATAGCTGGCGTACCGGTCCACGGCGTAGAAGCTGGACGCGGCGTAGGGGTTGACGTCGTCGGGCCTGCTGCCGAACTGGCCGGAGAGGTACATCTTTACCAGCGCGCTGGAATCGCTCTCGTAGTCCGGGAAGGTGATCTCCATCACCCTGCGGCCGCTCCCGGCCAGATGGGCGGCCAGAAGCTTTGCCTGCGTGGCCTTGCCGGAGCCGTCCAGACCCTCAAGGACGAGAAGCCTGCCCTTGCTCATTCTGCCCTCTCCCCTTTCAGCGCGGCGTACCGGGCGCGGACCTCAGCGGTGCGGCCGCAGCACATCCTGCCCTCCGGGCAGGGGCCGGACACGCAGGCCGGGCCAGCGGTGCGGAAGAGATGGGGTGCCACCGGGTAGACCAGCCGCAGCATCTCCTCGGCCAGCTGCCGGATCTCCCACTGGGCGCGGCTGCAGCAGCGGAGGTGGAAGAAATTCTGGAGGCTGCGGGCGTTCATGGTCACGACCATCTTGGTCTCGCAGGCGTTGGGCAGGACGAAGCGGGCGTCCTCGTTGGCCTGCTTGGAGGCCTTGGCCCGGGCCTGCTTTTCGGGCAGGCCCTCGGCCATCAGGCGGGCGGTGTGGCCCTCTTCCAGCTTCTTCACAAGGTCGAGGTAGCGCTTGGCATCCTCGTCCATGCTCTCGAGGAAGGCCGCCTTTGCCTCGGGGATGGCCTCGATCTCGGGCGGGATGACGTAGCGGAAATCGTCCAGACGGACGTACCGCTGGCTCTGGACACTGAAGGACGCGATGCGGTGGCGGGTGATCTGGGCCAGCAGGGTGCGGCTCACCCCCTCGATGCCGAAGGTGAAGCTGGCGTGCTCGATGGGGCTGGCGTGGCCCACGTCGCTGAGCATGGTCAGGAAGCGGGCGGTCTTTTCCTCATCCAGCCCGTCCAGAAGGTCGGTGATGTGGGCGTCGGAGTAGCAGAGCTTCGCCGCCGCCGCCACCACCTTCTCCGGCTCCGGCGTGTGTGCGATCAATCGGACAGTCATCATTTTTTTCTCATTCCTCCGTCGTTATCTTCACAAGGGGCGCATAGTTTGCCATGGTCTTCTTCACGCCCACCTTCTCGAAGCGGATCTCTACGATCTGGTCGCCTGCGGCGGGCTTGACCTTCAGCACCTCGCCCCGGCCAAAGACCTTGTGCTCCACGATGTCGCCCGGCTCGTAGTGCTTGGGGCCGGTGGAGGCGGGACGGGGCGCAGGAGCCGGGCTTACGCCGCCGCCTGCGGGCCGGACCGGCGCTTTGGGGGCCGTCGGGCGGCCATAGCCGCTGCCAAAGCCGGACGGGCCGGAGCTGCTGCCATAGCCCGACGCAGTACTGCCCCGGCCCGCATAGTCCGCGCCGAAGCCGCGGTTTCCGGACGAAGGGGCGTTATATTCTTTACTAAGGTAGCCGCCGCGGCCGGAGGCCGAACGCCCCCAGCCGGAGGGGCCGGAGTAGCCCGACGCGCCGCCCGGGACGGTGTCGCTGCCCCAGCTGCTGCCCCAGCCGCCCAGACGGGAGCGCTGCTCCAGCACCGGGCTGCGGGTCTCCTCGAGGTACTCCGGCTCGATCTCCCGGAGGAAGCGGCTCGGCTCGTTGCGCTGGGTGCGGCCATAGAGCATCCGGGTGACGCTGTTGGAGATGTACAGCTCCTTCTTGGCGCGGGTGATGCCGACATAGGCCAAGCGGCGCTCCTCCTCGAGGTCGGCCTCGGAATACTTGCTCATTTCACTGGGGAAGACCCCCTCTTCCATGCCAATGAGGAATACATAGGGGAACTCGAGGCCCTTGGCGGAGTGGATGGTCATGAGCACCACCTGATCGGCGCTCTCGTTGTAGCTGTCGATGTCGCTGATGAGGGCGATGTCCTCCAAGTAGCCCTCCAGGGAGGCCTCCTCTCCGTGCTGGTCGCAGTAGCTCTTGACGTTGTTGACCAGCTGGCCGAGGTTCTGCAGGCGGTCGGCGGCGTCCTCATGGCCCTTGGCGGCGTCGGCCTCCAGCATGGCGCGGTAGCCCGTCAGCTCGATGACGTCGGCGGCGAACTCGTCCAGCGTCTTTGTTTCCAGCGACTCCTGCAATTTCTGGTAGATGTCCCAGAATTTATACAGCGGCGCGATGGCGCGGCTGAGCTTGGCGTACTGGTCGGCCTGCGAGATGACGTCCAGCATACTCACGCCCTGCTGGGCCGCGAGGTCGGCGATGACCTCGACAGTCGTTGCGCCGATTTTACGCGCAGGCTCGTTGATGATGCGGCGGAGGCGGATGTCGTCCCGGGGGTTGGCCACGATGGACATATAGGAGTGGATGTCCTTGACCTCCTTGCGGTCGTTGAAGCGCTGGCCGCCCACGATCTTGTGGGGGATGCCGGCGCGGGTGAAATAGCTTTCGATGGGGGCCGACTGGGCGTTCATCCGGTAGAGGATGGCGTGGTCGGCCAGATGGCCGCCCGCCTTGAGGTGCTGGCCGATGACGTCGGCAATGTGCATGGCCTCATCCTGCTCGTTCTCGGCGGTGTAGACCTGCACCTTGTCGCCCTCGCCGTTCTTGGTCCAGAGGGTCTTGCCCTTCCGCTCGGTGTTGTGCTGGATGACGCAGTTGGCGGCGTTCAGGATATTGGAGGTAGAGCGGTAGTTCTGCTCAAGGCGGATGGTCTTGGTGCCCTTATAGATGCGCTCGAAGTTGAGGATGTTTTCGATGGTCGCGCCCCGGAAGCGGTAGATGCTCTGGTCGTCGTCGCCCACGACGCAGATGTTCTTCTCCGGGCCGGTGAGGAGACTGACGAGGCGGAACTGGGCCACGCTGGTGTCCTGATACTCGTCCACCAGCAGGTATTTGTACTTGTTCTGGTAGAACTCGCGGACGTCCTCGTGCTCCGACAGCAGGATGACCGTCTGGTAGATGAGGTCGTCGAAATCGAAAGCACCAGCTTCTTTGAGCTTCCGCTCATAGGCGGCGTAGACCTTGGCCGCGAGGGCGCCCTTGGTGTCCCGGGCGGGGGTGCGCAGGGCCTCTTCGGGGCTGATGAGCTGGTCTTTCCAGCGGCTCATCTGGTTGATGGCGCTCTTGATGGGGAAGAACTTGTCGTCCACGCTCAGCTCCTTGTACACCGTCTTCATGACCCGCTGGGCGTCGTCGGTGTCGTAGATGGTGAAGCTGCGGGGGTAGCCGATCTCCTCGGCCCAGCGGCGGAGGATGCGGACGCAGGCGGAGTGGAAGGTGGAGGCGAAGACCTCGTCCCCCTCTTCCCCGCCCAGCATCCGGCGCAGGCGCTCTTTCAGCTCTCCGGCGGCCTTGTTGGTGAAGGTGATGGCCATGACGTTCCAGCTGCGGACGGCGTTCTGGCGGAGCATCCCGTCCAGCCACACCGGGGCGTCGGTGCCGGTCATGATGGCGGTGCGCAGGGCCTTCACGTCCTCCTCCGTGACCTCCCGGGGCGTCCATTTCGAGCCGTGGGCCGAGCCGAAGCGGATGAGGTTGGCGATGCGGTTGACCAGCACAGTGGTCTTGCCGCTGCCTGCCCCCGCGAGGATGAGGAGCGGGCCGTCGGTGGTGAACACCGCCTGCCGCTGCATGTCGTTCAGCCGTCCGAACTGCTTTTCAATATAGGTATCACGCAAAGCGCAGAATTGTTGTGCGAGATCTGTTGCCATTGTTTCACCTGTTCTTTTCGTTCATTTCTGGATAAACCACTTGATTTATAGTATATCACATTTCGAAAAAGTTGTACATAATAAGAGGAAACTCGTCGGGTAGAGCGCCCTTGACCAAAAGGGAAAGTTTCCAGTTGAAAACGAAACTTTGCGGACTGCCAAGGCCTCCCCTCGATAGGGGAGGTGGCACGCCGCAGGCGTGACGGAGAGGTTTCGTTCCGCTGCGGCTCACGGTCAGGCTCACCTCCGTACAACCTCTCAGTCTCGCTATCGCTCGACAGCTCCCCTAGTAGGGGAGCCTCTGGCGAAGAGGGCAGCTTTTCAGACGATTCCAGAAGCCCCAAAACAAAAACCGCCCCATCGCGGAAAATACCACGATGGAGCGGAGATATTCAGGAAATGCTTAGCCGAAGATGTTGATGAGGATACCAGCAGCGACGGCAGAGCCGATGACGCCGGCCACGTTGGGGCCCATGGCGTGCATCAGCAGGAAGTTGGAGGGGTTCTCGCTCTGGCCCACCTTCTGAGAGACGCGGGCAGCCATAGGCACAGCGGAAACGCCTGCGGAGCCGATCAGGGGGTTGACCTGACCGCCGGTGAGGATGTACATGACCTTGCCGCAGATGACACCGGCAGCGGTGCCGAAGGAGAAGGCGATGAGGCCCAGCACGATGATGAACAGGGTGCGGTTGTTCAGGAAGGTGTTGGCGGAGGTGGTGCAGCCGACGGACAGGGCAAGGAAGATGGTGATGATGTTCATCAGCTCATTGCCAGCGGTCTTCTGGATACGATCCACGACGCCGCACTCCTTCATCAGGTTGCCCAGCATCAGCATACCGACCAGAACGGCGGCATCGGGCACGATGAGGGAGACGATGATGGCGACCATGATGGGGAAGATGATCCTCTCGGTCTTGGTCACGGTGCGCAGCTGCTTCATCACGACGGTACGCTCCTTCTTGGAGGTCAGAGCTTTCATGATGGGGGGCTGGATGACGGGCACCAGAGCCATGTAGCTGTAGGCCGCGACGGCGATGGAGCCGAGCAGCTCAGGAGCCAGACGGGAGGTGACGAAGATAGCGGTGGGGCCGTCTGCGCCGCCGATGATGGAGATGGCGGCGGACTGCTTCTGGGTGAAGTCCACCAGACCGGTCGCGGCCAGCAGACGAGCGCCCATATAGGTGCCGAAGATGCCGAACTGAGCGGCAGCGCCCAGCAGCAGGCTCTTGGGGTTGGAGATCAGGGGGGCGAAGTCGGTCATGGTGCCGATGCCGAGGAAGATCAGCGGCGGGTAGATGCCCAGCTTGACGCCCATGTAGAGCATATCGGCCAGACCGCCGTTGTTCAGGATCTCGATCCACATCGGGTGCTCGAGGCCGTCACCGACGAAATACTGCATATGGATGACGCCGCTGCCGGGGAGGTTGGCCAGGATCATGCCGAAGGCCATAGGCAGCAGGATCAGAGGCTCGAACTCCTTGACGATCGCAAGGTAGAGCAGGAAGCAGCCCACGCAGATCATCACGGCGTAGAGCATACCGCCCGGCTCACCGAACCGGGCAAAGCCGGAACTCTGGAAAATACCGACCAGAGTCTCAATAAACTGAGTCATGTTTTTCCTCCTGTGTTAAAAGGGCGCGGTGGTGTCGTTGACGCCAGCCTTGCCCCAGCCATTCTTGCCGCGGCGGACTGCCTTCAGCACGTACTTGCCGTTGCCCATAGAGTAGATGGCTGCCATGATGGCTGCCACAACGTCGCCGGGGATGCCTGCCTCCACCTGCGGGGCAGCAGCCTTTGCGGGTGCGGCAGCGGGCGCAGCGGCCTGTTTCACAGGAGCAGCCGGTTTTGCAGCAGACGCAGCCTTGGCGGCTGCCTTCTTGCTGTTCATGGCGTCAAAGATCTTGCCCTCCAGCGTGATGATGGCCATCAGCAGGACGAGGATCAGAAACACCAGCACAATACCGGTTATGGTAACGATCACATCATAACCTAAATCCATGGTCTTCCTCCTAGTTACTTTTTTCTTTGCCGACCGCCGGGCGGACAGCAAAAACCGATTTGAAAGTATTATACAATATTTTCCGGGTCGATTCAACAACTATGAACAAAAATCATGTTCTTCTTCACCAGACTGTGAACAAGCCCTCAGCGGCGGCCCATGCGGGGGGTGGCGTCGGTGAAGCCGGTCTCCAGCTTGTCGCCCATCCGCAGGCTCATGGCCGTGCCCAGCGCCACGCAGTTGACGGGGTCGGGCGAGACCGTCACCTCCACCTTCAGCTCCTGACTGAGGTACTCGGGCAGGCCGTGGAGCTGTGCGCCGCCGCCCGTGAGGACGACGCCGTTGCGATAGATGTCACCGGCCAGCTCGGGGGGCGTCTTTTCCAGCACCTGATGGGCGGCGGTGCCGATCTGCTCGCTCAGGCGCATGACCGGCTCGTAGAGGTCGGCGGTGGAGACGTTGACCCGGACGGGCAGGCCGGTGAGCAGGCTGCGGCCCTTGATCTCCATCGTCTCGTTGAAGTCGGCCTTCTGGGGGCAGCAGGCCACGTTCTTTTTCAGGTTCTCGGCGGTGCGCTGGCCGATGGCGATGCTGAACTTGTTGCGCACGAACTTGAGGATCTCCTCGTCGTAGTGGTTGCCCGCGACGCGGACGCTGGTGGCCTTGACCTTGCCGCCGAGGCTCAGCACGGCGATGTCGGTGGTGCCGCCGCCGATGTCGATGATCATCCGGCCATCGGGGACGGTGATGTCGATGCCGGAGCCGAGGGCGGCGGCGATCGGCTCATCGATGAGGTAGACCTGACGGGCACCGGCGGCCATGACGGCCTCCACCACGGCGTCGCTCTCGATGCCGGTGATGGCGGCGGGCACGCAGACGGCCACCCGGGGCTTGACCATGTGGGAGCTGTAGACCTGATTGACGAAGCGGCAGATCAGCTCGCGGGTCATGGTGTGGTCGCTGATGACGCCGTCCTTCAGCGGGAAGATGGCGGAGATGTAGTTGGGCGTGCGGCCCACCATTGCGAGGGCCTTGTCTCCTGCCTCGAGCACGCAGTTCTTGCGGGTGTCCACCGCCACTACGCTGGGCTGGTTGAGGACAACGCCCTGCCCCTCCTGCGCGATGATGATGGTCGTCGTACCAAGATCGATACCGATGTCGTTCTGTGCCATAGTCGTGAATTCCTTTCTCTGCTGCCCCATTCTCTATTGCGATCGCCCATCTCCGGGCGAGGGTCATCAAAACACATTATAGTATAGCATATCTGAGGGGAAAAAGAAACCCTCTGCGGGGGCTTTGCGGCGGCGCACGGACAGGCTGTCCTTCGTACAACCTCTCAGTCTCGTCGCAGGCTCCTCGCCAGCTCCCCTTGTAGGGGAGCCTCTGGCGAAGAGGGAAACTTTCCGGGTAAAGGCGAAACTTTCCGGTATGCCAAGGCCTCCCCTCGATAGGGGAGGTGGCACGCCGTCAGGCGTGACGGAGAGGTTATCCCCGCCTGTGGCTCACGGGCAGGCCGCCTGTCAATCCTCTTTTATCTTTTCCTGCTCCGGCGGCAGAGCCTCCGCCAGCAGGGCCGCGAGGCCGCTGTAGCGGAGGTTCTGGCGGACGTTGGACATCATCCGGTTGACGACGTCCCGGCGGCCCACCACGATGCAGAGCTTCCGGCCCCGGGTGACGCCGGTGTAGAAGAGGTTGCGGTAGCACAGGCGGGGCGGCACCTGCGCCGCCGGGAGGATGACCGCCGGGAACTCGCTGCCCTGACTCTTGTGCACCGTGATGGCATAGGCGATCTCCAGCTCGTTGAGGTTCTCGGCGGGGTAGACCAGCCGCCGGTCGTCCATCCGCACCACCATCGAGCGGCTGCGGGGGTCGATGGACTCCACGATGCCGATGTCGCCGTTGTACGCCCCTACCCCCTGCTCTCCGCCGATGCGCTGCCATGTGATCTCGTAGTTGTTGCGCACCTGCATCACCTTGTCGCCCACCCGGAAGACCCGGGCCGCGCTCTGCAATTCCGGCCTGCCCTTTTGGGGCGGGTTGAGCAGGGCCTGCAGCTCCACGTTGAGGGCCTGCGTGCCGGTGGGGCCGAGCTTGGTGGGGCAGAGCACCTGAATGTCCTTCACCGGGTCGAACTGGTAGCTGCGGGGCAGGCGGGTGGTCACGAGGTCGCAGACGAGCTTTTGCGCTGCGTCGCCGTCCGACTCAAGGAAGAAGAAATCGTCCGTTTTGCCGCCCTTTTTCAGCGGCTCGCCCGAGATGATGTGGTGGGCGTTCTCCACGATAAGGCTCTGGGCCGCCTGCCGGAAGATCTCGTTGAGGCAGACCGTGGGCACCAGCCCCGAGCGGATGACCTCGCCGAGGATGTTGCCCGGGCCGACGCTGGGCAGCTGGTCGGCGTCGCCCACCATGATGATGCGGCAGCTGTACCGCAGGGCCGCGATGAGGGCCTGAAACAGCCTGACGTCCACCATGCTCATCTCGTCGAGGATGACCACATCGCATTTGAGGAGGTTCTTGTCGTTGTGGATGAAGCTGACCACGCCGCCGGTGTAGTCCACCTCCAGCAGACGGTGGATGGTGGAGGCCTTGCGGCCCGTCAGCTCGCTCAGGCGCTTGGCGGCCCGGCCCGTAGGGGCGCAGAGGGCCACCCGCTCGGCCTGATCTTCCAGAAGCTGCAGGATGGCGTTGACGGTGGTGGTCTTGCCGGTGCCGGGGCCGCCGGTGAGGACGAGGCAGTTTTCGGTCATCGCCTTCCGGATGGCCTCCCGCTGCAGGGGCGCATAGGCGAAGCCCTGCGCCAGCTCCAGGATCTGGATGTTTTTGTCGAGGCCGTGGGCCGTCTGCTTTCCCCGCTTCGTCAGCAGGGCCAGACGGTCGGCGATGTCCTGCTCGGCGGCCAGAAGGTCGGGCAGGTAGATATATTCCGTGCCGTCGAAGGTCTTTTCCGCCAGCGTCTCCGCCCCGAGGCAGCGGGCGAGGGCCTCGTCCAGCTTTTCGGGGGGCTGGTGGATGAAGTTCGAGGCCGTGGCCAGCAGCTGGGCGCGGGGCAGGCAGGTGTGGCCGTTGCCCGCGTTGTGGCGGAGGGTGCGCAGGAGGGCGGCTTCCAGCCGCTGGGCGCAGTCCCCCGCCATTTGGTAATACTGGGCGATGCTGTCGGCGTGGCGGAAGTCCAGCTGAAGCGGCTCGCCGCAGAGCAGATAGGGGTTCTGCTGGATGGCCGTCATGGCCCCCGGGCCGAAGGTGCGGAAGACCTCCATCGCCCGGCGGGGGCTGATCTCGAACTGGGCCAGATAGGCGATCAGCTCCCGCATCCCGAACATCCGCTTGAACTCCTGCTGGATGCGGTCGGCCTTGTCCGCCGAGATGCCCGGGATGAGGGTGAGCTGGGCGGGGTCGTTGGCGATGACCTCCAGCGCCGCCGCGCCGAACTTGTCGATGATCTTGTCCGCCGTCCGTGCGCCGATGTAGGGCAGCGACCGGCTGGCGAGGAAGGCATAGACGGCCTCGAGGTCTTTGGGCATATCGGTCTCGCACTCCTGTGCGTGGAACTGCCGCCCATAGGTGGCGTGGTTCTCGTACCGCCCCCGGCAGACGACGCTCTCCCCTGCATGAAGCTCCCCCACCACGCCGCAGACCACCGTTACCACACCGCCGCCCGATACCTCGAACACGGTGTAGCCGTTGTCCTCGTTCTGGTAGATGATGTCCTCCACCGTGCCTTCCAGCTGTTCCAGCTCCCGCTCCATCGTCCCGCCTCCTCGTTTTGACACAACTATATATCTGTCTCTTATACACATCTCCGAGCCCACGAGACTACG
>ENA-OWXD01000470-OWXD01000470.1-human-gut-metagenome-genome-assembly--contig:-NODE-470-length-12768-cov-11.1643_pt1 | contig 12768 bp, 6 predicted proteins | sample MGYA00249244_ERZ652055 | MGnify/ENA primary metagenome ERZ652055 (study PRJEB26925, sample SAMN05827059) | human gut metagenome | biome: ENVO:2100002; feature: ENVO:00000062; material: ENVO:00002003...
ATCCTGAGCGGTGCCATCAACGAGGCTCCCACCAAGAAGATCCCCTACTTCGACTTTGAGGTTCCCACCGCTCTGCCCGGTGTCGACCCCGCCATCCTCGACCCCCGCGACACCTACGCAGATGCCGCTCAGTGGGAAGAGAAGGCCAAGGATCTGGCTGGCCGCTTCATCAAGAACTTCGCAAAGTACGAGGGCAACGAGCACGGCAAGGCTCTGGTCTCTGCCGGCCCCCAGCTGTAAGCTGACAGCGCCTCTTACATAAGGCCATAAAATCAAAACCCATCCGATTTCCCGCAAAAAGGAAGTCGGATGGGTTTTTCTTGTAATTCATCTCGTTTTATGGTACTCTAATGCGATGTGGATGATTTCACGGGATGTCTTTCGGGACAGACCTCGAGCGAAACATTATTCCAAAAGCAAAAAAGATTGACCGCCTCTGTTCCCCAACGGATCGGTCAATCTTTTTTAACTAGATGCCGGTAAGGAGCTGACCATTTTGCAGGCAGTGCCTTTTCCTTATTTTTAGTATAGTGGCATCTCCCCTTTTTGTCAAGCATCTCTCTTCTCCAAAAAATGACCGATCCTATTTTTTTTTTTGCGGAAATCTGTTATACTGAACCCAGCTTCTGCCCTGCGGCAGAAAGCACATAGGGGGATATTGCATATGAAAAAAGCAACGGTCAACGACTACTTCCGACATCACTGGATGAAGCTCATGCTCTTCGCGCTCTTTACGGCGGCGGTATCCTTTTTCGCGCCGCTGAAAAACTTCCAGCTCAAGTGGCTCATCGACTCCAAGAGCAAGCAGGAGGCGCTGGGCTATATGGGGCTGGTGTTCCTCATCACCTTCACCAGCTGGTTTTTCGAACGGCTGAGCCGCCGCTCCTTTACAAAACTCGCCTGCGGCGCAGTGGAGCAGGTACGGGGGCAAGTCATGGAGCGGGTGCTGCGCCGCCCGGTGTCCCAATATCAGCGGGAGGGCGACGCAGCCTATCTCTCCCTGCTGACCACCGACCTGCGCACTCTCTACGACGACTATTATATGTCTCTCTTCAACATCGCGTTCTGGGGCGGCATCATGCTCTGTGCGCTGGGGATGTACCTTTACATCAGCCCGGTGATGCTGGCGGCCATCCTGCTTGTGACCGTGCCGCCGCTGGTCCTGCCCCGGAAGATGAATGAGCAGCTCAAAGCCTCCCGAGACGCTTTTTCGCTCCAGATGGCGGGCTACACCCAGCAGCTCAAGGAGCTTCTGGGCGGGTTCGAGGTCATCCGGGGCTTTCTGCGGGAGGACGCCTATGCCGCCCGCCACCGGGATGCGGCCCGGCAGGCCCGCGACAGCGAGCAGGCCTACCAGCAGAGCCTCAACGCCATGGTGGTCAACACCTCTCTCATCAGCAACCTCATCTTCCCCATCGTCATGCTGGTGGGCCTTTTTCTCGCTTTCGACGGGCGGCTGACGATGGGCACCGTCTCCACCGCCGCCAGCATGGCGAACTTCGTCATCACGCCCTGTAATCAAATCGCCCAGTGCTGGGCCAAGGTCAGATCCTCGAAGGGCATTCGTCAGCGGCTGGAAGCAGCCATGTCCGGCCCGGAAAAAGTCTCTGCGGGCCGGGCCATCGGCAAGCTTGAGCGCATCGAGTGCAAGGACACCGGCTTTGCCTACCCCGGAGCCGCTGCACCGGTGCTGCGCGGCGTCCGGATGACGGTCTCCGGGCAGGAAAAAGCCGTCCTCGTGGGCGAAAGCGGCTGCGGCAAGTCTACACTGGCAAAGCTGCTGTTCCAGTACTACCCAGACTATACCGGCAGCATCCTCTTCAACGGCCAGCAGCTGCGGGACATCGACCGTCAGAGCCTCTACCAGCGGGTAGGCTACATTGCCCAGACAACCTATCTCTTCAATGACACCCTCCGCAGCAACATCTGCCTCGGCGCGGACTTCCCCGAGGCTCAGCTTTCCCACGCCATCGGAACGGCGGGCCTCACCGACTGGGTGAGCACCCTGCCCGACGGCCTCGACACCCTCATCAGCGAGAACGGCAAGAATCTCTCGGGCGGGCAGCGCCAGCGCATCGGCATTGCACGGCTGGCGCTTCGCCGGTACGACCTCATCATCGCCGACGAGATCACCGCCAGCCTCGACCCCGACACCAGCGGACAGGTCATGGAAAATCTGCTCGCCCTCCCCTGCATGGTGGTGGCCATCACCCACGACGTATCGGGGGCGTTCATGAAGCAGTTTGACAAGGTATACCGGGTGGAGCACGGAAGCGTCACACAAGCATAAAAAGGAGGGCCTGTGCCGGGTTTCAGCACAGGCCCTCCTCTTGTTTTATTGGTTACTTTGCCGCGTCGAACTCGGCGAGGATGTCGGCCTCCGGGGCCGGGGTCACAAGGCTGACCACCACGCAGACAGCCAGCGAAACGAGGAAGGCGGGCAGCAGCTCATAGATGCCGAAGACGCCGCCCAGCGGGCTGACGAGGTACTTCCAGACGAAGACCATCAGGCCGCCGGAGAGCATACCGGCCAGCGCGCCCTGCCAGTTGCAGCGCTTCCAGAACAGAGCGCAGAGGACGACCGCGCCGAAGGCGCCGCCGAAGCCGGCCCACGCGAAGCTGACGATGCCGAAGACGCTGGAGTTGGGGTCGCGGGCCAGCACCACGCCCACCACGCTGACGCAGACGATGGTCAGGCGGGCGGCGAAGAGGCTCTGCTTCTCGCTCAGCTTGAGGTGGGCGAACTCCTGCAGGATGTTCTGGGACACGCTGGACGCAGCGGCCAGCATCTGGCTGTCCGCCGTGGACATGGTGGCCGCGAGGATGCCTGCAAGGATGAGTCCCGCCAGAATGGCCGCCAGTACGCCGTGCTGGCTGATGAGGCTGGCGACGCGGACGATGAGGGTCTCACTGGTGGAGCCGCTGAGGAATTCCAGCGCACCGGCCTTGGTCATGCCGAGGCCCACCATGCCGATGAGGATGGATGCTGCCATGGCGATGACCACCCAGACGGTCGCAATGCGGCGGCTGAGCACCAGCTTCTTCTCGTCCTCGATGGCCATGAAGCGGAGCAGGATATGGGGCATTCCAAAGTAGCCGAGGCCCCACGCCATCGTGGAAACGATGTCCAGCAGGCTGTAGGACGTCGCCCCACCGGTCACGGCGTCGTGGCTGGCGGTCATGGTCAGGTAGCCGGAAAGGCTCTGGGCGTTCTCCACCACAGCGCCCCAGCCTCCGGCCACGACGATGCCATAGCCCAGAACCGCCACGAGGGCCAGCGACATGACCACCGACTGGATGAGGTCGGTGGTGGTGACGGCCCGGAAGCCGCCCAGAATGGTATAGCCCACGATGACGAGGGCCGACACCAGCATGGCGGCCATGTAGTCCACCCCGAAAAGGCTGTGGAACAGCTTGCCGCAGGCCGCAAAACCCGAAGCTGTGTAGGGCACGAAAAAGACGATGATGATGACCGCGCCCAGAGCGTTCAGCAGGTTGCGCTGGTCATGGAAGCGGAGCGACAAGAACTGCGGCACGGTGATGGCGTCGAGGTTGGCCGAGTAGCGGCGCAGACGCCGGGCCACGATGAGCCAGTTGAGCCATGTGCCCAGCGCAAGGCCGATGGCCGTCCAGCCCGGCGAGGCGATGCCGCTCAGGTAGGCCAGACCCGGCATACCCATCAGAAGCCAGCTGGACATATCGCTGGCCTCGGCGCTCATGGCCGTGACCAGCGGGCCCATCTTCCGCCCGCCGAGGTAGAAGTCGGTGCTGTCGTTGTTGGTCTTGCTGTAGGCGAAACCCACCAGCAGCATGGCCGCAAGATAGACGATGATGGTGACGATGATGCAGATCTCACTCATATACATTTCCCCCTTTGCTGCTTTCTCTATAAATAAAAGCATGGCACGATTTTACCACACTAAAGCAGAAAAGTGCAACCCTCTCCGACAGATTCTTCTCCTATGACCGAAAATTCGTCCTTTCCAGCGTCCAAAATCGCCCAATATGCCAATAGGCCGCCCCCTTTTCAGGGGACGGCCTGTTGGTTTGGATGAAGAAAATGATGAAAATAGAGAGGATGTCAGCTTATTTTGCGGCCTCGCCCTCGGGGAAGATGATCTTGTTCACGAAGAAGAAGATCACCATCGAGATGCCGCCGTTGAGCACGGTGGTGCCGATGTTGTAGATGAAGTCGGGCACCAGCAGACCGGCCACCGCCACCCAGATGCAGTTGATGGAGTTGACGATGCAGGTGATGAGACAGAAGGCCAGCAGGTACCAGCCGATCTGTTTTGCCAGATCGCCCTTGCTGCGGAAGACGAGGCTGCGCTGGATGGGGAAGTTGATGCACTCACCGATGATCATGGCCACCATGTAGGCGCAGAAGTAGGGCAGGCCGCCGTGGGCCGCATCGTAGCCGAGGATGTTCCACTTGAAGGTCTCCCCGAAGAGGGTGATGTCGATGCCCGGCCAGCCGAAGTCCACCACCGGCAGACCGGCAAAAGCTTTGGGCAGAAATTGCAGCAGCAGGTACTTGAACACGGTGATGAGGTTGGACACGATAACGAACAGTCCGCCCTCCCGCACCCATTTGGCTGCGGCCGGATGCTTTTGGGCAAAGGTACTCCAGAAATTCACGGTCGTTCCTCCTTCTCAGCCCTGACGTAGCCGCTTTTCCAGCTGGGCGTTCAGGATGGCGTTCTTGATAAATTCGTAGATGACCCGGACGATGCCCACCAGCCAGAAGCCCTTCAGCTCCCAGACGAGGCCGTCCACCATCCCCATGCTGACCATGCCGTTGGTCATCTTGGCCAGCGCACGGAGGGGCATATTGTACTGGAATACGGTGTTCAGGTCGGGCTTGCCCTTTGCAAAGCTGGCGTCGAGACGGCTGCGCAGCACCTTCTGGGCCAGCCAGCCCAGCGGGCTGCGGCCATGATCCATCTCGCCCAGCGTCATGTTCCGGTCGATGCGGACGACATCCTCCGGGATGGGGTGGCCCAGCAGGGCCTCGAACTCGGCGTCGGTCACATAGGTGATCTGACCGGAGACGTAGTGGGTCAGGCTCAGGCCCGCGTAGGGGTCGGGGGCATTGGTGCCCTTGACGGTGATGTCTGCCGTCAGGCGGATGTCCACGCTGGACGCACCCACCCGGAGCTGGTAGCTGCCGCCCTCGACCTCCCATGCGTTGGTCTTGACGTTCCAGTAGCGGAACGCCTTATCGTCCAGCGCGATGGCCACGGTCTTGCTCTCGCCGGGGGCGAGAGAGACCTTTGCAAAGCCCTTCAGCTCCTGCTCGGGGCGGAAGACCTTCGCATCCGGCTTTGCGACGTAGAGCTGGACGATCTCGGCACCGGCGGCGCTGCCGGTGTTGGTGACGGTAAGGGTCACGCCCGTTTCGTCGGCCTTGAGGCCGCTGTATTCGAAGGTGGTGTAGCTCAGGCCGTAGCCGAAGGGGAAGGCAGGCTTCACACCGGCGGTCTGATAGTAGCGGTAGCCCACATACAGGCCCTCGCGGTACTCCACGTTCCGGCCCTCGCCGCCGAAGTTTGCCTTGGCGGGGGTGTCGTCGTGGGCCTTTGCCCACGTCTGGGACAGCTTGCCGCAGGGGCAGAGCTTTCCGGTGAGGATGTCCGCTGCCGCACCGGCACCCGCCTGTCCGCCCAGCGCGCCGTAGACCAGCGCCTTGCACCGGCCCACCCACGGGGTCTCCACCGGCGCACCGGCGCTCAGCAGGACGACGACATTCGGGTTGACGGCGGCCACTGCGTCCAGAAGCTGCTGCTGGTTTTCGGCCAGCGCCATATCGGCGCGGTCAAGGCCCTCGCTCTCCCGCAGCTCATCGAGGCCGAGGCAGAGCAGGACGGTGTCGGCCTGCTTTGCGAGGGAGACGGCCTCCTCCTGCTTTTTGGGGTCTGCGGCTCCCTGACGGTCGAAGCCGGAGGCGTAGCCCACAAAGGCGATGCCGCTGTCGTCGGCTTTGATGCAGTCCAGCAGAGCATCTACCTGGAGCGCATTGACGGCGCTGGAGCCTGCGCCCTGATAGCGGGGCGTCTGGGCAAAGTCGCCGATGACGGCCAGCTTTTCGCCCGCCTTCAGGGGCAGGATGTCGTCCTCGTTCTTGAGCAGGACGATGCTCTCGGCGGCGGCGCGGCGGGCCAGTGCGTGGTGGGCAGCCGCGTCAAAGGTGCGGGGGGCTTTCTCCACTGCCGCGTGGGTGGAGAGCACCAGCTCCAGCAGCTCGTCGAGGCGGGTGTCGAGGTCGGCCTCGGTAACTTTACCGACCTTCACGGCCTTCATCAGCTCCCGGATGGAGTCGCCGCCGGGGCAGGGCATCTCGAGGGTGGAGCCGTTCTTCACGCCGAGGGCGTGGTCGTTGGAGCCGCCCCAGTCGGTGACGACCGCCCCGTCGAAGCCCCAATCCTTCCGCAGGATGTCCTGCAGGAGATGGGCGTTCTCGTTGGCGTAGGTGCCGTTGATGAGGTTGTAGGAGGTCATGATGGTCTTGGGCCGGGCCTCCTTGACCACGATCTCGAAGCCGGTCAGGTACAGCTCCCGCAGGGTGCGCTCGTCCACCACCGAGTCGGAGGCCATCCGGCGCAGCTCCTGACTGTTGACCGCGAAGTGCTTGGGGCAGGCCGCGATGCCTTTTTTCTGGATGCCCCGCACATAGGCCGCAGCCATTTTGCCCGCAAGGATGGGGTCCTCCGAAAAATACTCGAAGTCACGGCCGCAGAGGGGGCTGCGCTGGATGTTCAGGCCGGGGCCAAGGAGGACAGCCACCTCCTGTGCGGCGGCCTCCTCGCCCATCGCCTCGCCCACGGCCTCGCCGAGGGCCTCGTCCCAGCTGCACGCCGTGGCGGAGGAGGTCGGGAAGCAGGTGGCCGGGACGCTGGGGTTCAGGCCCAGATGGTCGGCCGCCCCTGCCTGCTTGCGGACGCCGTTGGGGCCGTCCGACAGGGTAATGGACGGGATGCCCTTGCCGGGCAGGGCACGGGTGGTGAAGACCGTCTCGCCCGAGAGCAGGGCACATTTCTGTTCTAGGTTCAGTTTCCGGATGATGTCAGTGTGCTTCATCGCATTTTCCTCATTGATCCCTGAGCGGGGCAAAGGCCCGCTGTTCGCTGCAGCGGGCCTTTGCCATCGGTTTTGTTCAGGTGCTGCACGGAGAGTGCTTACGTCTTAGACTTCTTCCTCTTCCTTGCGCTTCTTGTAGTTCTTGATGGCGGTGTACTCCAGACCCACGATGAGCAGTGCGGCGACGACGTCTGCACCGATCAGGACGATCTTCCACTTTGCCATACCGGGGTTCAGGTTCTCCTCATCGTAAGCGCGGCTGTTGACCACGGTGTAGAGGATGTTCTTGGCAGCGGTGCGCATGGCCTGCTTGCTGCTGTTGGTCAGGACGGTCACGTTGTTGTAATCGTTGCCCGTGGTGCAGAGCATCAGGTCGCCGCCGTTGCGGACAGCCTGATCGGCGGTCATGTAGCCGTAGACGCCGAAGTAGTCGGTCTCGACGAAGCCGAGGAAGCCCCACTCGCCGCGCAGGACGTTCTGCAGCAGCTCAGAGCAGCCGCCGGCCCAGCGATTGCCGATGTAGTTGAAAGAGGACATGACTGCGTGGCAGTCTGCATTCTTGACCGACATTTCGAAGGGCTTGAGGTAGATCTCACGGATGGCCTGCTCGTTGGACCAAGTGGCCGCCATGCAGTTGCGGTTGCCCTCCTGATCGTTCAGGGCAAAGTGCTTCATGTAGGCGTAGACGCCGTGCTCCTGTGCGCCTGCGATGGCACTTGCGGCCATTGCGCCGGACAGGACGCCGTCCTCCGAGTAATACTCGAAGTTGCGGCCGGAGAATGCGGTGCGGTGGATGTTCATGGCCGGGCCGTACCAGCCGGAGGTGTTCATCTCGTTGGCCATCTTGCCGATGCTGTCGCCGAAGTCATGGGCCAGATCCTTGCTCCAAGTCATGCCGATGAGGGTAGCAGCCGGGAAGCCGACCGAGCCGACGCCGGTGAAGTTGTTGTTGATGGAGGCGGGGCCATCGCAGTCGTTGGTGCGCACCTTGCCGACGCTGTCCACCGCTGCGGTCTGATAGCCGCCGAAGCCGATGGTCTGCTGCAGGTCGTCGATGCTCATCTCGTCCAGCAGATCATCCCACTTGGAGTCGTTGTAATCCACGCCGCGCAGGTCAGCCAGCTTGAGGCCGTTCTTTGCGCCGGTGGTAATGTCCTCTGCGTTGGGGTCCTCGTCCTTCTCGTAGCCGGACTCGGTGTAGGTGAAGCAGTTCTCGAAGCCAGCCTTGACCTCGTCGCTCATCTCGTAGGTGGCAGGAGCGGCAGTGGCCTCATCGTAGTTTGCGAAGCCGTCTGCACGGGACAGATAGGTGATCTCGCCCTCAGCGAAATCGAACTGGTTGGTGGCCACGACCTCATCGCTCTCGCGCTTGTTGGACTCGTTGTAGACGATGTCCGAAGCGAAGGTGCAGGTCTTGGAATCCAGAGCGGTGTGGGAGTCTGCGTTGGTGCTGATGACGTAGTCGCCAGCCTCCAGCACATAGCAGCCGTTGTTCTGGTAATCGTAGGAAGCCAGCTCCTCCACCGGGATGGTGAAGTCGATGGTCTCGCTCTCGCCGGGAGCCAGCTCGTCGGTCTTGGCGAAGTCCAGCAGGTTTGCGGAGGCCTTCTCGATGCCGCCGTTGGTATACGGAGGATCGCTGTAGATCTCGACAACATCCTTGCCGGCAACAGAGCCGGTGTTGGTGACAGTGACGGAGAACTTCAGGTCTGCGCCATCGTTGGTGATGTCGCTCATCTTCTGGGTGAAGGTGGTGTAGCTCAGGCCGTAGCCGAAGGGATAGACCACTTCCTTGTCGTAGTCGATGAGGCCCTCATCAGCAGCCGTCTCATAGAACTTGTAGCCGACGTAGATGCCCTCGACGTAGTTGACGAAGGAGGGAGTGGTGCCCTCGGGGTCGAACATACTTGCATTGGAGTTGAACTCGGAAGCGTTGGTGTACTTGAAGTCGCCGAAGTTGTTCCACCACGGAGAGGCGGTCAGGTCGGTGACATAGGTATCTGCGGTGCGGCCGGAGGGGTTGACCTCACCGGCGACCACGCGGCCAAAGCCCTCAAAGCCGGACTGGCCGGTGCCGGGGCAGAGCAGAACGCCCTTGATCTGGGGGTAATCCTTGACCCAGCCCATCTCGAATGCGTTTGCGCCGTTGTAGACGACGATGACGTTGTCGAAGTTGGAAGTGACCAGATCGATCAGCTCTTCCTCGCGGTTGGACAGCTGCAGGAAGTGGTCGCCTGCATCCCAGTCGTTGCCCTCGTTCAGGCTGTCGTCATAAGAGCCGTTGTAATAGCCAGCGCCGCGCTGAGAGCCGCGGTAGTCTGCCACACGGCGGACCCAGCTGCCGTCCACGACAGCAGCCATATCGGTGGGAAGGTCTGCGCCCTCGCCGCCGACGCGGGTGATGACCACCATGGCAGTGTCAGAGTATTCCTTGGCATTTGCCATCATCTCGTCGGTGTACAGGCTGACGTTCGGCTCGGGCAGGGTCCAGTCCTGCTGTGCCATGCCGACGCTGGGACGGGTAGCGCAGTAGTCGGTGTAGAACTTGCTCAGCTCGTCGTTGGTCTCGATGCCCGCATCGTGCAGACCAGTCAGCAGGTCGGTGACGGGATAAGCGTCGTTCAGTGCGCCAGAGCCGGTGCCGCCGTAGCAGGGGCTGGTGGAGGCCCAGCCAAAGACGTTCAGCTTGGAGCCAGCGGCCACAGGCAGGATGTTGTCATCGTTCTGTGCCAGAACGATGCCCTCCTGCGTGATCTCGTTCACCAGCTCGGTCGCCTCTGCGGAGGTCTCCTCGCTGATGGAGCCTTCACCGGAGACCAGATCCAGCATGGTGGACATGGGGCCGGTGCAGATGAGGTTGACAACGATGACCAGTGCCAGCAGAATGGCGACACCAGACTGCGCACGGACCATCTTCTTCTTGGCTTTCGGCAGCTTCTTGGCCGCAAACATCGCAACGAGTGCGACCACGACCACGACGCCGAAGGCGATCAGGTAGTTCTGGATGTTGGAAACTACCTGCATTACATCATCCATATTGACGGACAACATAATTCTTCCTCCTTATTCTGAATTCATATTTCCCGGGCACAGCTCCCGGACTGTCGGCATCCATTATAAAGGAATTCAATGAAAATTTACAAAGATTTTCACAACCTGTCATTTCTGAGGCATATTTTGTAGAAGTTTCATTTTGGTTTCAAATTTTATTGTGCTTATCCACAAATACAGGCCCAGCTTTATTGTGCAAAACAGAAAAAACCTCTCCGTCTCGCCTGCGGCGTGCCACCTCTCCTATCGAGGAGAGGCCTTGGCATTCCGTAAAGCTTTCCCTTTTCGCCAGAGGCTCCCCTCGGTAGGGGAGCTGTCGAGCGAATGCGAGACTGAGAGGTTGTTCCTTATTCTTCCGGGATCGGCAGCAGGATCCGTAGCGTGAACCAGCCATCGGCCCAGTGAAGGGTCATGGTGCCGTCGTGGTCCTGCGCTGCCGCCTGCACGCCCCGCAGGTCGTAGCCGCCGTGGGTGTTGTGGCGGGGCAGGCCGTCTGCGCCCAGTTCCACGGGCTGGGCGCAGTAATTCTCGAAGCGGAGCATCACACAGCCGCTCTGGTCATAGACGGCCACCCGCAGCAGCCGCTTTTCGGGGTCCGGCTCTGCCGTGACACACTCGATGGCGTTGTCCAGCGGCGCGCCCACGAGGGTGCACAGCTCCCGGGTCGTCAGGAACCCCAACTTGCTGCCATCGGCCACGCTGGTCATGTTAATGCCCCGCTGCTGGCAGTCCATGCTCTTTGCGGTGAGCAGGGTGTCCAGCACCGGATTGCCGGTCTTGTTCTCGGCCTCATACCGGCGGATGCCGCTTTCCATCCGGGCCAGCGCGGCGTCCTGCTTGGCCCGGTCGCGCTCGGCACGGATGTCTGCGATCTGAATTTTCAACTCATGGTAGCGGCTGTTGATGAGCCGGATGCCCTCTTTGCTCCGCTTGTACTGCTCATACTGGCGGTGGAGCACCTCGTCCATCGCCGCAAGCTCGCTGTGGAGGGCCGCCTCCCGCAGCTGCTCGTGCTGGACAGTCAGGATGAGGACGCCGCAGATGTCCACCAGCGTGCGGATGTAGTAGACGCTCATGTCCACCTCGCGGTCGCCCAAGAAGAGCAGGTTGCTCACCGCGAAGACCATCGCCGCCATGACGACGGCCACGAGGGCCGCTTTTCCGCTGATGACGATGCGGCCCTTGGGGCTGGCGTGCTTGTGCTCCAGCAGCCAGATGCAGCCAAAGACCCCGCTGTAGACCACCGCCAGCAGCGCCAGCGACAGGCCATCGGCCCCGCTGCGCTGGGGCCAGAGGAAACAGTGCAGCTGCCACTCGGCGCTGGCGGCCAGCTCGGCCAGAACAAAGGCCCGGGCGCAGACATACCCGGCCTCCAGCAGCGAGATGGTGCGGGTGAGCCAGAGGTAAAGGTACTGCATCGCCACCGCCGCCGCCATGCAGGGGATCCACCACGCCAGCGGGACGCTGCCCGTGGCCTGCAAAAAAGCGCAGAGGGCCAGCGCCCACGCCGCGCTGACGGCGAGGGTGGCTTTCGGGCCGAAGCGGAGGCCCAGCGGCAGGGCGTAGATGCCCACGGCCAGACACTCGGCCAGCGCCGTATAGAGGCGCGGGATGCTGGGCAGCGCCGTCATGCGCCTCCACCTCCGATGTGGTCGGCCAGCGCCGCGAGGAAAGCCTTCCGCCGGGGCCGGCTCAGCTGCAATTCATAAGGTCCTACCTGCACCATCCCCTGCTGCACCCCCTTCACCTGCGCCAGATTGACGAGGTAGCCGCTGTTGCAGCGGGCAAAGGGCCGCTCAGCCAGCTTCTCCTCGAAGGCTTTCAGGGTGCCCGCCGCCGCGAAGTCCCCCTCCTCGGTGTAGAAGTGGACGCGGTGGCCCTCGCTTTCCAGATAATAGATGAGGGAGGAGTCCAGCCGCCGAAGCCCGCCCTCCACCGGCAGGGCCAGATAGTGCCGCACCCGGCGGCGCAGCTGCTCCTCCACCTTCCGGAGCTGCTGCGAAAAGGCAAAGTAGGGCACCGGTTTGAGCACATAGTCCAGCGCACCCACCGCGTACCCACCGATGGCATACTGGGCCATATTCGTGATGAAGACGATGATGACGTCCTTGTCCAGCTCCCGCACCCGCCGGGCCGTCTCCATCCCGTCCAGATGCTTCATCTCCACGTCCAGAAACAGGACATCGTACACCGGGCGGTAATCATCCAGCAGCTCCATTCCGTCGGCGAACTCCGTCACAGCAAACTCGGTGCCATACTGCCGGGTGTGCCGCTGCACATAGCCTTGCAGCTGCGCCCGCACCTCTGCCTCGTCCTCCACCAGAGCGATGCGTATCATTGCCGCACCTCCTTTTTCCGCAATTTTTCTGGTTTTTATTGTAACACGAAACCGGGCCGGTGGCAAATGGGAAGGCCCTTTTTCTGCCGCGCCTCCAGTCTAACAGCTAAACACAAAAGCAGCAGCCTCACTCTGCGTTCGGTGAGGCCGCTGCTTTGTTCTTTCAGGGAAGATCTCAGTTCGTCTTGACGGCCACGAGGATGCGGATCTTCTTTCCGCCTGCGCAGCCGAAGTTGTCGTACCAGCCGATGAGCTTGTAGTCCCTGTCTCTTATACACATCTGACGCTGCCGACGACTTAAT
>ENA-OWXD01000486-OWXD01000486.1-human-gut-metagenome-genome-assembly--contig:-NODE-486-length-12301-cov-23.3308_pt1 | contig 12301 bp, 16 predicted proteins | sample MGYA00249244_ERZ652055 | MGnify/ENA primary metagenome ERZ652055 (study PRJEB26925, sample SAMN05827059) | human gut metagenome | biome: ENVO:2100002; feature: ENVO:00000062; material: ENVO:00002003...
CAACAAAGATAAGATCATTGAAAAAATTGCCATAATTTTCTCCTTTGTCATACTCGCATCCTGCCACCTCGCGGCAGAAGCAGTGTTCTCCCGAAAATGCGATTTTGCATTTTCTTAATCTGGATTTTTCTTATTTTTAACATTTTCCCATTTATTATGCCACATCAATTCCCAGATTACAACAAAATATTATTACAGAAATAAAAAAAATTCCAAAGACTGATTTATATATTCCAAACAAAAAGCAGTTTTGCAATACCTTGTTCAAAGTACTGCAAAACTGCCTTCATTTACATCTTATTCTCACTTTTCTGAATCTGATCCAGAATCTGCTGAATCAGTATTTGAAGACTTATCACTGGAAGAGGTCGTATCTTTTCCAGCTGCATTATCCGGCGCATCAGTCGGTATTGTTATGCTGATATCTCCAAGATCTTCTTCTGTTTCATTCTTGGAAAGTTCTTCTTTATATGCATCACGTTCTGCCTGTTGTGAACGATTATGCTTTACAATGAACACAAGGCAGACCACAATGGCAATTACTATGACATAGTAACCAAAGGTCGAAAAAAAGCTTCTTCTGTGTCTGTGATTTGACATCTAATATCCCATCCTTTAATTTCTGTTATTCTGCTTTGGAAGCAAATACAACAGGTCCAAGGCCATTAAATGTACCTTTGATTACAAGAACAGGCCTGTCAGATCCTTCAACTTTCTCAAAGCCAAACTTGAGACCTGTAGATACAGATGCTTCACCGCTTACTGCGTTCAGCTGTGCAAGTACATAATCTGGCGCTTCAAATTCTTCTACATTAAGAAGATCCTCATCGGATGTATTCTCATCAATACCTGCACTCTTCAGAAGTGCTTTATAATCTACCTGTTCAAGATCCATCTGAACAGTACCTTCAAACTGGCACTCTGCATTTGTAAAATACTCATCACCAAGTTTCATGGCAACTTCTACCAGACTTCCGCATGTTTTATACTGAGAAATGTCTACATCCTCACCATTCTGATCTTTAACAGTTGTATCTTCACCGGCGGCTGCAAAAATGTCAGATACAGCAGTTCCCTCTTCCGCAGATTTAAACTGCTCAGCAGCTGCCTTAACCTTCTCATTTTCATACTTATCTGACTCTAAATTCTTTGATACAATCGGCGCTTTCTCAAGAATTACGACACTACCAAGAGCTGTAAATGTTACTGTAAGCTCTCCTGTTTTAGGATCAAGAGCATCAGGAGTAATATAATGAACTTTTCCATCAGCATCAGTAACCATGATCAGGATATTATCTTTGTCTTTGTCTTTCAGTGACTCAACTGTAAGAGTTGAGGTAACAGAACCAGTCAGCTCATACTTAAGTTTATCAGCTTCAGATATTGCAAGATTAAAAGCAGGTGTTGCAGGCTCATAGTAAACAGGAGAAGCAGTGCCTCCATTATCTGTTGGCACCGGTTTCGTTGTATCTACTCCAAGATCTACAAGAAGTTTTTCCAGTTTATTCTTCTCATTAGAGCCAGAAAAATTATCAATAGCTGATTTTGCTGTTTCATTCTTAATAATACTGGTATCCAGATTCTCTACAACCAGTTTCTGGTTTTCACTAGTTCCTGTTGTATTTTTTGTTGTTTTCTCAACATACTGGCCGATACTTGGATCTGCCAATACCGGAACAGACATGCTGACAGTCATTGCTGCAATCAGAGCCAATAACATTTTCCGTTTCATAATAATTCCTCCTCTTTTTTATACATAGGATTATTTATACTTTTTCATAAAAAAGCTGAATGATCAGCTTTTTTAATTCAGTTTCATCGGGATAAAACTCATCATGAATTTCTCCCTCCTGATCAGAACCTGAGAGCTGAATAATATCCTCATCCGAGAAATCAACTTTTCTGATCAGCTTGATAAATTTCAGATACTGATTTCTGGTGATATTCGTCTGAAGATAATCTTTCATGGAATCCAACGAATTCCATGTATCCTCCAGCTTACTCTCGTCCAGAGATTTGATCTTATCAACATATGCAGACATATAGGCTTTCTGACGTTCTATACGTCCCTCATTGCTGAACTCTTTATCTATATCTCGATGCTGAAGAAAATCGCGGATATTACTGTCATCCAAAGTAACCTGATTTCCCTCATAAAACTCCGGATACTGATCCGAAAGATCATTATTCGGAACAGTGACTGTCACACCATCTACAAGATTATTAATATACGGCATAGAATCCTGATTTGTTACAATATAACGGTTGACCGGAATCTCACCGAACAGAAGTGAAACCGCCTCGCATAAACTCTCACAGCTTACATCGCCACCATCTCCATATGTATAAGCATAGCCAAGATGTGTAGTGTATAATCCCTGATCATTTCCACTCATACTATATCTTCGAATCTGTGTCATGGTATCTCTGTTTATGGAAACAATGGTCATTTTCTTTTTTTTCTCATCCATGACCACCAGATTAACGCTGTCTGCTCTTGCCTTATCACCATACTGTGATGTAGCTTCCATCTTTCCATCGGAATCAACGCCGGCATACAGAATAGTCGTTATCCGGTTGTTATATTCATATTTCTCACCATTATATGTGATATTTCGAAATCCACTGCCTACATTGTGGGAATTACCTGCTGATATCTGCATAGCTTTCTGACTCTGCATTTCTTTATAAATAAAAATCCCTGCCACAGCTAATATACAAACACATACCAGGATACTTACCACAACCTGATTCCTGCATGGTTTCCGTCTTCTTCCCTGATGATGCCTACTTCTTCTTTCCACGTTTTGCACTGCTTTCTGAATTACGTTTCTCGCCATAACCATAACCATAGCCATATCCGTAACCATAACCATAACGTCCTCTGGAAACCTGTGCCTTATTCAACACAGCTCCCAGAACCCGAATCCCTGCATATTCCATCTGCCGTGCTGCCTTATCTGCCTGTGCACGTTCTGTAAGCCCACTCTCAACAACAAGAACAGTTCCATCACAGTTTTTCGCAATCAGAAGTCCGTCAATTACAAGATTAAGCGGAGGTGTATCCACAATAATATAATCATAGACGCTTCTGGCAAATGCAATCAGTTCTTTAAACAGCGGACCCGAAACAAGAGCACTTGGGTTCGGAGCCACAGCTCCTGTAAACAAGATGTCCATCCAGGGATCATCTGTATGAAAGATAATCTTCTCTTTTGTAGCATTGCCGCAAAGGTACTCACTAAGTCCTACTTTTTCACCTGGAATATCGTACCTTATTGAAGTACTGGAATTACGGATATCCGCATCCAGATACAACACTCTTTTCTCCAGACTGGCCATGCTCTTCGCCAAACGAAATGCTATTGAAGATTTGCCCTCGTGAGCAAGAGCGCTGGTAATGGCAACAGTCTTAATATTGTTGCCACTGAGCTGTATGTTACCTCTGAGAATATTGACTGCTTCTTCCACAGCAAAAGGTACCTTGGGTATCTTTGGTTTAATAATCTCTTTCTGCTGTCCCATCGGTCTGTTCTCCCGAACCAGATCGTCGAACAGTTCTCTCATCCTGTCATCTGTATTCATTGCTTACTCTTTCTTCCCCTCGTAATAAGGAATTACAGAAAGCACCGGCATATGAAGGTTCTTTCTGATGTCATCCTCTGTTTTCAGTGTTGTATCTGTCAGGAATCTTACAATGATCAATCCGCATGCAAGTACGATTCCAAACATTGCACCCATCATTACAGTCTTTCCAAGACCTTTGCTGACCTGCTCCACAGCCTGGGCTTCTGAATAATCAATTACAGTCGGTTCGCTGTTTCTGATCACCTGATAAATACGGTCGATTCCGATATTTAACAATGAATTCGCAATATCTCTGCACAATTCAATATCACCACAGGTTACCGTGATCGTAATAATATGGGAATCATCCGGATTTGTAATGTTGACCAGTTCTCCAAGCTGTTTGTAATTCATATCCAGATCCAGATCTTTGATTACCTGCTTCAGAACATTACGGCTCTTTACAATTCTTGTATAATCAGCTGTCAGTTCCGAACTGACCTGAAGACCTGCCACCGATATTACAGACTCGTCACTTGTGATAAAAATGGATGCATCCGCCTGATAAGATGGCTTCACAAGAAAAGTATGATATAATCCTGCCAGCAACGCCCCGATGAGCATAGCCAGAAATATCATCTTCCATCTGCCAACCAAAACCCAGAATAATTCTTTCAGATCAATGACATCATTCGGATTCTGTGTCGGCTGAACCACGACATCTGATGACTTCTTATTATTCTGAAGGTTCTTCACTGCTTTTTCCATAACCTCTCTCCTCAAGTATTTTCTGACACAAAGGTAAATATAATCTTATGCTTTACCGTCATGAATTATTCAGGTCTTAGTATAGCACATATTTCACAATGCGTAAATGTAATTTTTGTCTATTTTCGCATAAAATCTGCTATTTTTGATACTTTTTCAACAAATCATCCGGGACATCTATCAATCCAAACTTATAAATATTCCATACAGATATGTACATCTCACTACCTGCGTTCGGTTAGAGGAGATTCCTTTACTACGCATCTCTTCGGCAAAATACAATATATGCCCTGGATTCTGGATGCCATTTGCGTAACCACCTCCTCGCAGGCATGAAAAAAGCCCATCTACACGGGGCAGACAGGCAGAAAATAATCTGAAATTTACAATTCTGTCGTTGCTAAGCGACAGAAAAAGAGCTATACTTAAATTGAGAAGTTGTACTCAAAGGAGGTATGCTCTATGAGTGGATATAATATTGACATTGCCGATATGCAGTGCTGGGTCTTTCGGATGGCTCAATCCAAATGGAAAATATCTCCCAGCGACTGCGCAGAACTGTTTAAGAAATATGACATTCTCGGATTTATCGCTGACTGCTATGACATTCTTCATTTGAATAGCTACGAATGCGTCTCAAGGATCAATTTTGTTTCAGAACTCAGGATGCCGTCGAGCATCTTGAATTTGTAAGGAGTGACCGCTATGGCGACATCAAATTGTGATAATGCTATAAACTATAAATCTACAGATTCTCAAAAGGAATGCTGCGCAGTAATTGCAATGCGCGAAGCTGTAGAAACCCTTGCAGCACGAGAAAAGATTTCTTACGAGGAAGCTCTTCTTCGTTTCACAAGTTCTCGTGCGTATGAAGCCCTCTTTGATTTTGACACAGAGATTTGGAAAGAAGGCTCTGATTATCTGCTGAGTCTTTATGACTACTGCACTTCCAAAAAGACTGCATAAAAGATAATTACTAGGAAGTGGTTTTATGAACGAGGTTGTCATCGATGATTCACAACGCGAAATGTGCTCCGTACTCGTTATGCGCACTATGCTCACAGACTACTACTTTTGCGACGCCTGCCGCTACTGCTTCTCTGCTGAGGAACTACCTGACCGTTGTCCTGACTGCGGAGCGGTAGCACACGATAATAAAAAGTCAGTACGGCCGGCGAGTAAAACGGAAATCGAGGAATTGCTCAAAATACGGAAAGAAGATAAGGAGAACATACAAAATGAAAGCACATAAATATTGGTCACTCGGTGCACTTGCCTGTATGGCAGGATGCTTCTACACAGGCTGCAAGAAATTGATGCAGGCTCACAAGTATTTCGCTTGTGGCTCTCTGGTCTGCATGGGCATGGCAATCTACTCAGGCCACAAAATTGCACCGAAGAAGAAAAAAGCTGAAAAGCCTGAAAAATAAGAACACACGCCCTCGCCGCAACAAGCGAGGGCTTTTTTGAACTCCTGGAGTTCATTTTTTCCGTTACAAACTATATGTTACATACCGTAGACTTCCATCATAAGCCTTATCCCGACTTTCAGGCCTTCCTCAAAAGCGGTTTTCTCCCATGCACAGCATACCGTTCCCTGCCGGTCCATGATCTTCTCCCAAAGCGGAATCTTATCTCCGACGTAGTCATCTACGAGCCTATCCATACCATCCAGCCCTCTCAGCCACTCTTCCAGTTCCTTTTCCTTGGCCTTTGCTGCTTTCCCGGCATCTGTGTTTTTCTCTACTGGATTGTTTTCCGTGTAATGCTCGTAGATCAGATCAAGCAGGTTCTCCACTGGCGGATGATACTCTGGTTCCGTTTTCTTCAAATACTCTTCCAGCATTTCCTTCAATTTTTCTATAATGCTACCATCCTTCCCAACTGAGATTCATATCCTCAGTTACGGCACATATTACCGCACACTTCTGTACATAGCAACCTATTTTTTGCGGTCTTTTGGACGGCCCATTCCTTTTATTTCACTGAACTTCCGAAATCCATCTGATTGACATCCCATCCAATCCAATATGCCACTCAGAAATATACTCTGTATCCAATCGTACAATCTCTTCAAAATCCGTGATATCACTTCGACCACTCACCTGCCACATTCCGGTAATACCCGGCTTAATCGCAATTCTGGCTCTGTGATGAAGTTCATACTGTTCCAGTTCGTCTGGGAGGATTGGTCTTGTTCCGACCAGGCTCATGGATCCTCCTTATGTCAACTCAGGAACAACTTTTTTTCAAAAATATCTCATAAAGTACAGTATTATCAACTTACCCTCAAAATAAGCACAAAAAAAGAACCCCTGATTTCTCAGGAGTCCCAAATTCTTCGATTCTATGTCTACTCTATTTCTCCAAATTGCACTATCCTAGCCTGATTCAAATTAAATTCCACCAGATTATATTCTGGATAATACGTTCCTGCTATTCGATACGTGTCATTTTCATTCCACTCACAAACTCTCCAGATTATCCTCAGCATTTGAATACTGCAAATTTTAAAATCCCAGTCTTTGGGATTATATTTAGGCACACGAAAACACTCCGCTTCTTTTCGGCTGACAGACTGAACTGCTAAAGTTCTTTTCTCCGGGTTAAATAAGAAGCGAATATACCTCGGATCACCCAATTCTTTTATCGTTGATCGAAATATTCGTATTATTCCTTTTTTGGGGCACAGAGATACCCCTGTGATATTTACTGTGGTTTTCGGCATCTGCACTCCTCCCTTCCAAATGAGCGCACTTTCTCCCATCACCTTGTTGCTGAAAATTCTATATAGCCGTCTGTTAAATTAGTTTCCAGTGCCTTTTTATGTTCTTCTACTGATAAGCCAAAAGAATCCTTCCAATCTTTAGGATAAAATGGTATTCTATTCAACTTTCTCGCCACTTTTGCTGCTATCTCTTCCTGATTCTGCTCCGGTGTCTGATTTGTTTCTGCAGTAACTAATTCTTCCTTTTTCTCCACTGAATCTGGATTCGCTTTTTTCTTTCTTTTTGTATCCATGAATATCTCTGTTTCCAGCAAATCAAAAATATACATAGTTTCATCTTCATGTGTTATTTTATGCCCCAAAATCTTATATCGGCAGTCCGTATTCCATCCCATCATGTCATACATCATTGCTGAAAATAATTTATTTGACATTTTTCTACTTTTTCTCTTATCAGGTTTTTCAATACACCATCTCAAAGCATCTTTGTCGTTTTCTTCGCATTTCCGCACTACCATTCGCTTATTATCCTGGTTAATAAGAATCTGTATGTAAACTGCATCCTCTAAACCGGCAATGCAGGCAGTATTAAATGTCACACTATCTCTTCGGATTACAACGGCTGGCTCCCGTAAATGTGCAAAAAGTTCCCTTCTTACAACCTGGTAACCATCATAACTAAAATCCTGTGCCAGTTCCAGTGCCTTCTGATCTATGTTTTCTGTATTCTCAATAGTCTGATTTATCACCATTTCACTCATACTGCACACCTCATCTTTTCTATCATGTTCTGTGCTTCTTCATTCAGCTTATCCAATAAATTTTCTGATATAGGTTCCAAACCTTCTACTATTTTAGCTGGACGCAGCACATCCCAATTCCCACAATACTTAACTCTATGTAAAAGAACAACATCTTCTGAACTATCGCCAAAATGATTCTGCCACTGCTTCGGGAAAAGTGTTCTGACAATCTTCTTTGTTTTATTTTCAGATGTTTCTACGGTATTCTTTTCCGCTTCAGTCGTATCTGTATCAGGTAAATCCTCTTGAATTATCTCATGTTTAATCACTTCTGGTTCTTCCAAGTCAAACAATAATATCTGTTCGTTATCTTCCTTTGAATATTGACCTCTAAAACGATATTTACACTCATTATTCCAGTCCATTAATTCAAATAGTGGCTCTGAGAATCCCCGGCAGCTTTTAGGCAGGACTGCCCATTTACCATTTCGTATCGTTCCCCATTTTACGGCATTGATGTTATCCCTATCGCATGGTCTTACAGCGATACATCTTTCTATTGAATTAAAAAGAATTTCTACATATTCCACATCTTCAAATTTCTTCAAACAGGCAGTATTAAAGGTAATACGTCCTTCTGAAATTGTCATGGCTGGATTCAACCTTGTAGAAAAGAACTGTGCCCGAACAATCTCGTATCCAGATAAATCAAATCCTCCGTCTCTCTTTTCTTCTTTTGATTCTTCAATATCTTGTATACTATTCTGATCAGAATACACGCTCTGACTTGCTTTTTTATAATCTTCTACTGTAAATCCTGTCCAAGACCGATTAACCGACACAAAACCTTTTAACGCTCCACCATCTACTACCTTGAGATTAGGAAATGGAAAGCCTTTTTTCGCATACTTTGTTACTGTCAGCATCTTCTGTGCTGCATTATAAATGTCCCTGTCAACAATAGCCTCATGGTGATTTGTTTGTCGGTACTGGTTCCGATCATGACGATTCTTTTTTGATTTATGATCAAGATAATTAGGCGTAAATGTCTTTCGGGAAAGTACATCGCCACAATATCTCTCATTTTTCAATAAACTTCCCACAGTACCACTTGACCATTTGGTATTTCCAAGTTTCGTTTTCCGTTTTAATTGCATTAATATTTCTGCAATTTCCGCAGTTGGGAAACCGTTAAGAAACAAATAATAGCATAAACGCACTGTTTCTGCTTCTTCTTTATTAATTACCAGATTACCATCTTCGTCTACATCATATCCCAATAATTTTGGTGTAAGAAATATTCCTCTTGAAAAACGCTGCTCTATGGAAATATTCATAATCTCACTTTTCGTATGAGACTCTTCCTGTGCAGCTGCGGATAATACTGCCAGCATCATTTCACTGGTATTATCCAAAGTGTAGATATGCTCCGTTTCAAAAAATACACCTACTTGCGGTATCATATTTGCAAGTTCACGAACTTTCGCAATGCAGTCCACTATATTTCTGGCAAATCTGGAAACACTTTTAGTTACAATCAGATCTATTTTTCCTGCTTTACAGTCTTCTATCATCCGATTGAACTCATCTCTATGCTTTAAGGACGTACCAGATATTCCCTCATCCGCATAAATTCCTACCAGCTCCCATCCCTGATGTTCTTTAATCATATCTTCATAATGATTCTTCTGTAGCTCATAAGAAGAAGTCTGATTAACATCATCAGTAGAAACACGGCAATAGGCACAAACTCTCTTTGTTCCCGTATCTTCAAACAACTTTTCTTTCTGCTTTGCCGGAATAAACTCCAATTCGTTTCGATCTACTCCCCTATATCTCGCCCGAATCTTCTCCTTCCGTTCTTCCTGGCTTACAGCATGTCTTTCCTGTTCCGTCATCTGCTGCACTCCTCTCCATGTGCCAATACCATGCATTTCCCTTTTTATATGCCTGGATACCCGCTTCTTTCTTTGCTTCCTGCACTGTTCTTTTGGAAAAACCATATCTGTCCATCTCTTCAAAGATTTTCACACTTGCCATATCGCTTTCCGCCAGCATAGTATGCAAATAGTTAATCGCTATATCTTTTTTAGCAGAAACCCTCTGCCCTACTGCCAATTCATTTATATTTATTTCACATTTACCAATCCAAGAAAAACCATTATCCCGATCCAATGCAAAAGCTATCGGTTCACCCTCTGGAGCAAGACTTGACTTAATTGGAAGCATATATCTTTTGTATGGTTCATCCTTATCTCTGGCAACCAACAGTACGCTTCTCGCTGCTGCCGCTATATCAATACTTCCAAGCCCTCTATATATGCTCTTCCCACTATTGCTCTTAGTCATATGTCCAACTAAAACAATCGCACATGCATATTCCTCTGCAATACTCGCTAACTTTGTCATAGTTTCTCTCATCCTAACAGCACTTTGCATATTTCCATTCTTACCTATAAAAGCCTGTATAGGATCTAAAACCAGCAATTTTGCTCCAGTGGTTTTTACAGCAAGTTCTATACGTTCATCATCCAGTGTCAAATCTCCATTATCATCCTTGATAAATGCTACCCTCCGGCAATCTGCACCAGCGTTTTCTAACCTTGGTTTTATCGTGTCTGCCTTACTATCCTCAGAACACTGATAAATTACCGTCATTGGTTTTTTTATTTTATTTCCATCTGGCAAATTAGCACCTTTCGTTAATATTGCTGCTATGTGAAGAATCAAAGTTGACTTTCCCTCACCCGGATCTCCCTGCAGCACCGTGATTTTCCCACATGGAATATACGGATACCATATCCATTCAACACTCGAAGATTTCACATTGGAATAATATTCAATTCCATTGAATGAATTATCCCATTTCAAATTTATCTAACCGCCTATTCTTCTAGTATAAATATACTTTTAAGTTAAACTTCTAGTTATACTTAATTATAATATAACTTATTTGGGAATACAATAAGAAATATCAATTATCAGTTAAAGTTTCCGCAAAATATCAACATTCAGTTAAAGTTTGGGAGGTGACAATTTGGAAGTAGATATTGATTACATTGCAATCGGAAAACGAATCCGTTCTGCTCGACTCGCAAAAAAGATGACCCAGGAAACCCTTTCAAATATGATTGACGTTACACCGACCTATATCAGTACCATAGAAAACGGACATACCAAGCTCAGCCTTTCTACCTTACTCAGCATAGCACAGATTCTTGATACCACGGTAGATCAGCTGCTCTATGACAACACACCGGTACTCATTTCACAATTTGATGCTGATATAAAAGAACTGACAAGTGACTGTTCCAAGCAGGAAAAGGAATTTCTGCTTGAAATAATAAAATCAACCAAGGCAGCACTGCGTAATTATAAGCCTGGGAAATAGCAAGAACGCAGAGATTTTCATGTCTCTGCGTTCTTGTTATACTATATTGCGTTCTTGCTTCCTTGCGTTCTTATATAAGATATGGAGGTTATAATGAAAAAAAATGCTATACTTTTTTCAGCAGGCAACTATATAAATTCACCAATTCTTTCAGTACCTAGTCTATCTGGTGTAAAATATGATATTCAAGCTATAAATAAACGTCTTACCCAGATAGGATTTGATGTCAATCAAATAGAAGATGTTTCAAAAGCACAGTTTATACCCGCCTTAGAAAATAATGCTTCCAATTCTCCTTCTGATGCAATTCACATTGTTTATTTTTCAGGTCATGGTGGTCATACTAATGGAAATAATTATATTTATCCTATTGATTTTTCACCTTTACTGAATAATAGCCGAAATTTAGAAGCCTCCGCTGTAGATATCAGTGATATTATTTCTATATATGAGGGAAAAGGACGACTTATTCTTATTCTTGATGCCTGTCGTTCTGATTTCGGGTTATCTAAAGGTTATTTCTCAGAAATAACAGCATCAGAGGATGTATATATTGCATATGGTACTCAATTTCAATGCCAATCTATCGGTATTAACAACCAAATGAGTCCTTTTACAAAAGCGATTTGCGATGAAATACTCGCACCTAATATTGATGTCGATGAACTGTTTACACGAGTACGCCGAAATATATGTTCAAAATATCAAACACAAATTCCTGCTAGTGTTAATTCTCTTCTTACTAGAGTTATTTTACATAAAGAACTCAGTTATACTGATTCTGATGAAGAAGTTCATAGATTTATAAAAAAATACGGTGATGATTATGATAACAAATATGGATATTTTCATGGCGATGACTTAATTTTTATAGATGCAGCTCAATATTTCAACATCGGTCTCTTAGATGCCATGTGGAAATTTCGCAAAGTAGAAAACAAAATTGGTACAGATAGTGGACTAAATCTGCCTCTTCTTTCTGAAAATGTTTATAAGTTTGTCGCATTTGACGGATTAACTAAAGGAGAAAATTATTTTACATGCGATGAATATTATACTTGGCATTATAACGGACGACAAATTCGCATGGGAGAAATTCCTCCT
>ENA-OWXD01000487-OWXD01000487.1-human-gut-metagenome-genome-assembly--contig:-NODE-487-length-12286-cov-14.5056_pt1 | contig 12286 bp, 11 predicted proteins | sample MGYA00249244_ERZ652055 | MGnify/ENA primary metagenome ERZ652055 (study PRJEB26925, sample SAMN05827059) | human gut metagenome | biome: ENVO:2100002; feature: ENVO:00000062; material: ENVO:00002003...
GTCGGAGCAGCGGGATTTGAACCCACGGCCTCCTCGTCCCGAACGAGGCGCGCTACCAACTGCGCTATGCCCCGAAAATACCGCAACCCAACGGGCTGCGGTCTGGTTGGGGATGAGAGAATCGAACTCCCACAAGTAGAGTCAGAGTCTACCGCACTACCACTATGCAAATCCCCAATATTCGGTTGTGTCAGCCGCGCCGTGCGTTGCTGACAAGGGATATTATACACGCCGGCGGGCTGCTTGTCAACCATTTTTTCAGTTTTTCTGCAAAAGTTTTCGCAGCGGCCGCCCGGTGTACATAGGCTTGTAAATTTTTGGTTTTTCTCTTGACAGCACTCCCCTTTCGGAATACTCTAATACTATAAAAAGGTAGGACCCCGGGCGCTCCGGTATCCTTTGCCGGGCGGTTCGGCTTTGCCTGAATGATAAGGAAAGAGGGCTTTTGAATGAAAAAACGTGTTGGTATCCTGACCTCCGGCGGCGATTGTCCGGGCCTGAACGCCACCATCCGCGGCGTTGCAAAAGCACTGTACGCCCGCATGGGGGATAACGTGGAGATCGTAGGCATCGCCAATGGCTACAGCGGCCTGATCAACGGCGATTACCGCGAGATGACCGAGGACGACTTCCGCGGCATCCTGACCTTAGGCGGCACCATTCTGGGCACCAAGCGCACCCCCTTTAAGATGATGCGTGTGGTGGAGGACGACAACATTGATAAGGTCGCCGCCATGAAAAAGACCTACAAGGCTGCCAAGCTGGACTGCCTGCTGTGTCTGGGCGGCAACGGCACCCATAAGACCGCCAACCTGCTTTCACAGGAGGGGCTGAACATCATCGGCCTGCCCAAGACCATTGACAACGATATCTACGGCACCGATGTGACATTCGGTTTCCATACCGCTGTAGACATCGCCACTGACGTCATCGACCGCATCCACACCACCGCCGGCAGCCACAGCCGCGTGATGTGCATCGAGATCATGGGCAACAAGGCCGGCTGGCTTACCTTGTATTCCGGCATTGCCGGCGGTGCGGACATCATCCTGCTGCCTGAGCTGCCCTACGATATCGACCGCGTGTGCGAGGCCGTGGAGCGCCGTGCGAAGAAGGGCTCGAACTTCTCCATCCTCGCCGTGGCCGAGGGTGCCATCAACACCGAGGAAGCCCGCATGAAGCGCAAGGACTGGATGGCCAAGCGTGCTGAGGCAGGGCTTGGCACCACCGCCACCAACCGCATTGCGCAGGCGGTACAGAAAAAGACTGGCATGGAGACCCGCGTGTGCATCCCGGGTCATATGCAGCGCGGCGGCAGCCCCAGCGCCTACGACCGTGTGCTTGCCACCCAGTTCGGCAGCTATGCCGCACAGCTGGTGGAGGTGGAGCGCTACGGCGTGACCGTGGCCATGGTAAACCGCCGGGTGACCGAGAACCGTCTGGCAGACATTGCCGGCAAGACCCGCAATGTGCCTGAAAACTGCGAGCTGCTGAGCGTGGCGCGCCGCATGGGCGTCTGTCTGGGCTGAGCACCAATTTGCGTTGGGATACTATGGATAAATAGCACAAAAATCGGACAGGCCGCGGTCTGTCCGATTTTTGCATTTCACCATTTCTCAGCGGTCAGTCACATCATGCCGGGTGGGCAAGCCCTCGGCAAAGGCGGCAGCGCTTTCCAGCACACTGAGCACCATGCTCTTTACAGCCTCGTAGGTGTAGAAGGCTGTGTGGTCGGTCAGGAGCACGTTGGGCATCGCGCGCAGCGCAGCCAGCTCCGTGTTCGGGATCACATCCCCCATGCGGTCGTAATAGTACAGACCGTTCTCGTTTTCCAGCACATCCAGACTGGCAGCACCCACCTGCCCGCTTTCCAGCGCCTTCAGCAGGGCATCGCTGTCGATCAGCTTGCCGCGGGCGGTATTCACGATGGTCACGCCGGGCTTCATCTTGGCAAAGGCTTCGGCGTTGAGCAGATGATGGTTTTCCTCGGTGGCATTGGTGTGCAGGGTGATGACATCACTCTCGGCAAACAGGGTGTCCAGCGGCACATACTCCGCGATCTTCTTTACCTCTTCACTCTGGTACAAGTCGTAGGCCAGCAGACGGCAGCCAAAGCCGGACAGGTGCTTCAGCACGGTCTGCCCGATGCGTCCCGTGCCAATGACGCCCACAGTGCAGTGGGAGATATCCCGTCCGAGCTTGCCCTTCAGGGAGTAGTCCTGCACTTCGCCCCGCTTGAGGATGTGCCCCGCCTTGCGCAGACTCATCAGCATGAGCATAATGGCAAAGTTCGCCACGCCCTCGGGAGGATAATCCGCATTGGATATCTTCATGCCCAGCTCCCGTGCCTTTTCCAGATCTATATGGTCGTAGCCGATGGAGCGGCAGCAGATGGCTTTCACCCCAAGATCGTGGAAGCGCTGCAGCATGGGTGCGCTCATATCGCAGGGAGTCACCGATACCGCATCGCAGCCTGCGGCCAGCTGGGCGTTCTCCATGGTGGGATACACCTCAGTATAACCGTACTCGATGCCATACTGCTTTGCCAGTTCCTCTACGATGCCCTGCTCATCGTAGGGGCGCAGGGTGTAGAAAAACACTTTGACTGCCATAAAATCTCCTCCTGATCTTTCTGCTGTGCGGTGCGCCCGCTTCTTTATAAGGGTGTCTTTATTGTAGCACGTTTATGACTGACGGACAACTTTTTAGGTTGAATTTTGTTATTGCGCCCGTGCTTTCTGTCCCAAGTGGGCAAAAAAGGTTGTCAAAACAGGAAAAACGGGGTATGATAGAAGCTGGATCACGGGCTGTGATCCTTCAATATTGCTAAAGGAGTGTGCTTTATTATGCGCGCCTATGAACGACTGCTTGATTACGTCAGGGTCTACACCACCTCGGACCCGGAGTCCGGCACCCATCCTTCCGCTGCGCGGGAGTTTGATCTGGCTCACAAGCTGGTGGAGGAACTGAAGGCTCTGGGCGTGGAGGATGCCCGGGTGGACGAACACTGCTACGTCTACGGCTCCCTGCCCGCCACCCCCGGCTGCGAGGAAAAGCCCGCGCTGGGTCTGATCGCCCACATGGACACCGCCCCGGATGCCGGCGGCGAGAACGTGAACCCCATCCTGCACGAGAACTATGACGGCGGTGATGTAGTGCTGCCCGCCACCGGCAAGGTGATGAAGGTCTCTGCCTTCCCCTTCCTTGCCTCCATGAAGGGCGAGACCCTGATCACCACCGACGGCACCACCCTGCTGGGTGCAGATGATAAAGCCGGTGTGGCTGAGATCATGACCGCCGTGGAGACCGTTATCCGCGAGGGCCGTCCCCACGGCAAGCTGTGCATCGGCTTTACCCCGGACGAGGAGATCGGCGAGGGTGCCGATCTGTTCGATATCCCCGGTTTTGGTGCAGACTTTGCCTACACGGTGGACGGCGGCGATGCCGGCGACATCGAGTACGAGAACTTCAACGCCGCTGCTGCCACCGTGACTATCCACGGCTTCTCGGTGCACCCCGGCTCTGCCAAGGACACCATGATCAACGCTTCCAACGTTGCCATGGAGTTCCACGGCGCTCTGCCCGTGATGGCGCGTCCCGAGACCACCGAGGGGCGTCAGGGCTTCTACCACCTGTGCCAGATGTACGGCGACGTCACCACCGCAAAGCTGGGCTACATCCTGCGCGACCATGATGCCGCCAAACTGCAGTTCAAGAAGGACAATATGCAGGACATTGCCGATTACCTGAACGGCAAGTACGGCGCAGGCACCGTAGAAGTGGAGATCAAAGACAGCTACCGCAATATGCTGGAAAAGATCAAGCCCCACTTCCACCTCATCGAGACCGCCCGCAAGGCTGTGCGCATGGCCGGTCTGGAGCCGGTGGAGGTGCCCGTGCGCGGCGGCACCGATGGCGCTACCCTGAGCTGGAATGGTCTGCCCTGCCCCAATCTGGGCACCGGCGGCTTCAACTTCCACGGCGTGTGCGAGTGCACCACCGTGGAGCGGATGGACCGCTGCACTGAGATCGTGCTGAACATCATCTCTCTGTACGCAGAATAATTTTTCTTTCGTTTTCTGTAAAACCCTTCTGCATAAAAGCATGACCCCGCGTGAAAACGCGGGGTCATGTTGTATAGTTCCCAAAAAACGCATAAAACACAAAAACCCGCCTGGCAGCGGGTTTTTGTGTATAGAGGGGTGGGAAAGTATATAAAGTGGTGAATCTCAATATCAGCGGCAGGCTTTTGTGCAGTGCGCTGCCTTGCATGATGTATTATACCCGTTTTTCTTTTCTTGTCAAACAATATTTTTGGATTTTGCTTTAAAATAATACTTTACTTTTTCGCAAAAACTTTATATAATTAACATAGAATTTCAGAAACGAAATTTTATTCCATTTCTGTGGGTTTGCACAACATAAAAACTTTACTTTCAGAAAATTTTATACAATCCAACATATTTTTTAAGGAGGCTTTATATGGACGATCTCGATCGCAAGATCCTCACTCTTCTGGCCAAAAATGCGCGGATGCCCGTCAAAGAAATCGCAGAGCAGGTATCCCTTACCAGCCCGGCAGTTTCCAGCCGTATCCACAAGCTGGAGACAGACGGCATCATCAGCGGCTATACCGTCACGCTGAACCGTCCGGCAGACCGGATGTATGTGGATGCGCTCATCAGCCTTTCGGTGGCTCCCTCCAAGCAGGATGCCTTTCTGGAGCTGCTGCAGAGCAGCCGCGAGGTGCTGCAGTGCTACCACGTTACCGGCGCGTATACCTTTCTGGTCAAGGTCAGCTGCGGCAGCATGGCACAGCTGGAACATCTGATTCTGCAGTTCCAGAAGCTGGGCACTACCAGCACCCAGATCATCCTGTCCACCCCGGTGAACCACGGCGATCTGGACGCTTTGATGCTGTAAGCGGGCACTGTTCATAAAACTGTTACTTTTTCCCTGCAATTCTGCTGTGCAGTGATTCGTATCCAGAATAGCAGCTCAAAACCGGCACACACTACCTGTAGCGTGTGCGCCCCGGCTGCACCTTCCACACACAGCACTATGAAAGGAACTTTAATACTATGAAAAGATTCATCGCCGCCCTGCTGGCAGGGCTGACCCTGTTTACCTTGGTGGGCTGCTCCGGCGGCAGCAAGGCCGACAGCTCCACCCCCAAGGACTACTCCCAGATCATCCACGATGCCCGCAGCGACGAGGACAACGAGTACGATATGATCTTTACCAAGGGCGAGGACGGCAAGTTTACCGCCATTGACGGTTACAGCTCCGAGTACAAGGCCGACCAGCTGGACGAAGAGATCCGGGATATCCTGATGCCGCTGCTGAATCTGGAGGACGACCAGTACACCGCCTTTGCCGCCAGCATTTCCAGCATGATGGTGCGCAGCTATGCTGTTGCCATCGTAAAGCCCGCCGAGGGCAAGACCGATGCAGTAAAGGCTGCACTGGAAGCCTATGTTGCCAGCGAACAGCAGTCCATGGAGCATTATCTGGAGGATCAGTACCTTGTTGCAAAGGCTGCCACCGTCACCGTAGCGCCCACCGGCGAGGTGGTTCTGGTCTGCGCTGAGGATCACGACACCATTCTGTCCAACATTGAAAAGGCTCTGGCCGCGTAAAATGCGTTTCTGAGAGAAGCCGCTGCACAGCGTTTTGTGCAGCGGCTTCTTTTTTTCAGAACTTCAGCCGCTCCTGCAAAAAACGGCACAGCGGTGCAAGGGCATCCGGGGCAAAGCCGGGCACCAGCAGGGTCTGCCCGTCCAGCTCTGCTGGTCAATATGCGTCCGCTGCACAAAAGGGCTGCTGCACATCGCGGTGCAGCAGCCCTTCAGTTTACCTTTCCATGCACAGCACATCCATGTTGCCAAAGCCCTGCATGGCGTTGATATCCTTGATGATGGCGCTGCCTGCGGAGGCTGCCGCAATTTCACCGGAATTTTTGCTGAAAATCATTGATTTTATCTGTCAAAGCATTCATAATATCTTTAATTGTAAAAGACGTTTTCGTGTGCAGGAGGAAAAGCATGAAACAGGAGCTGATGGACGCCATTCAGGAAATGCCGGTCATTGCTGCCGTCAAGGACGATGCCGGGCTTTGCAGCGCGCTGACCAACGAGAATATCCGGGTGGTCTTTGTATTATATGGAGATATCTGCAATATCTCCTCCATCGTGCGCCGCATCCACGAAGCGGGGCGCTTTGCCGTGGTGCACATAGATCTTATTGCCGGGCTGGCGGGCAAGGAGGTAGCGGTGGACTTCATCCGCAATACCACCGAAGCGGACGGCATCATCTCCACCCGGCAGTCCTTCATCCGCCGCGCCAAGGAGCTGGGACTGGCTGCCATCCTGCGGGTATTCCTGCTGGATTCCATCGCGCTGGAAAGTCTGGACAAGATCCCCGCAAACCTGCCGGACTGTCTGGATCTGCTGCCCGGCGCTATGCCCAAGATCCTGCGCCGCGTCTGCGCCAAGGCCAAGGTGCCGGTGCTGACCGGCGGGCTGATCGCGGACAAGGAGGATGTGATGGCGGCTCTGGAAGCCGGTGCCACCGCTATTTCCACCACTAATCAGGCGGTGTGGGATATGTGATCCGCATTCTGCGCAAAAGCGGCGGGTGTTTTTTGTAAGGGTTTCACAAAAAGTGCAAAACACCTTGCTTTTTGTGCAGGGACAGGGTATCATAAAAGCAAACAAGTGCTGTTTGTTTCAAGAGATATGAGCGAAACGGACAAGGGCAGTTGCCTTTGTTTCGGTTCGCTCTTTTTTGTGCAACCAACAGATGCCCGGCTCCCGCAGGCCAAGGCAGAACGGACAGGAGGAAAAGAACAATGTATGATATCGCGATCATCGGCTGCGGCGTCATTGGTGCTGCTGCCGCCTATGCGCTGTCGCGCTACGACAACAGGGTGGTCATCCTTGAGGCCGAAAACGATGTGGCAGACTGCACCACCAAGGCCAACAGCGCCATTCTCCACGCAGGCTACGACCCCGCCCCCGGCACCCGCATGGCACGGCTGAATGTGCGCGGCGTGGCACTGGCAAAGGAGATCTGCGCAAAGCTGGATGTTTCCTATAAGCAGTGCGGCTCGCTGGTGCTGGCACTGGACAAAAAGGAACTGCCCCACCTGCAGCATCTGTTCGAAAACGGCACCGCCAACGGCGTGCCCGGCATGAAGATCCTTTCCCGGGAAGAGACTCTTGCCATGGAGCCGAGCCTCTCTGAGAAGGTCTGCGGCGCACTGTGGGCACCCAGCGCCGCCATCGTGAACCCGTGGGAGTACGCACTGGCCATGACCGAGGTGGCAGTGCGCAACGGCGTGGAGCTGCGCCGCAGCTGCAAGGTGACCGATGCCGAAGCCATCGAGGGCGGTTACCGCCTGACCGTGCCCGGCGGCACGGTAGAGACCCGCTGCGTCATCAACGCTGCCGGTATCTGGGCGGACAAGGTGCACTCCATGGTAGAGCCCGCCAACTTCCGCATCATCCCCACCCGGGGCGAGTACTACCTGCTGGACAAGAGCGAGGGCACCCGCGTGAGCCACGTTATCTTCCAGTGCCCCAACGCGCTGGGCAAGGGCGTGCTGGTAGCACCTACCGTGCACGGCAACCTGCTCGTTGGCCCCAACGCAGAGCCGGTGGAAGGCAACGACACCTCCTGCACCAGCAGCGGTCTGGAATTCGTCAAGACCACTGCCCAGCGCAGCGTGCCCAGCATCAACTTTGGCGAGTCCATCCGCAGCTTTGCGGGCGTGCGCGCCAATCTGGACGTGGACGACTTTATCATTGGCGAAGAGCCGGAAGCACCCGGCTGGATCGACCTTGCCGGCATGAAGAGCCCCGGCCTGTCCGCTGCCCCGGCGGTTGCTGAGGAAGCTGTTGCCATCCTGCAGCAGCGCGGTGTTCTGGGCGCTGAAAAGGCCGATTACAAGGACGGCCGCCGCCATATCCGCTTCAAGGAGCTTTCCGCAGAGGAAAAGGCGGCACTGGTCAGGGAACAGCCCGCCTATGGCCGGGTGATCTGCCGCTGCGAGACCATCACCGAGGGCGAGATCTTAGCAGCCCTCCACAGCGAGGTGCCCGCCACCACCATCGACGGCGTCAAGCGCCGCGCCGGTGCAGGCATGGGCCGCTGTCAGGGCGGTTTCTGCGGCCCCCGCGTGCTGGAGCTGATCAGCCGTGAGCTGGGCATAGACCCCTTGGACATCCTGCAGGACAAGAACGGCTCGAACGTTCTGGTCAGCGAAACGAAGGTAGGAGGAAAGAGCAATGGTTGATCTGGTCATTATCGGCGGCGGCCCTGCGGGCCTTGCTGCTGCCTGCAAGGCATGGGAAAGCGGTCTGCGCGACATCCTCATTCTGGAGCGCGACAAGGAGCTGGGCGGCATTCTGAACCAGTGCATCCACAACGGCTTCGGTCTGCACCGCTTTGGCGAGCAGCTGACCGGCCCGGAGTACGCCGGACGCTTTATTGAGATGCTCAAGGACACCGGCGTAAAGGTGCAGCTGGACACCATGGTGCTGGAAGTGACCCCGGATAAAAAGGTGCACTGTGTTTCCAAGGAGTACGGCTACCAGATCATCGAAGCCAAGAGCATCGTGCTGGGCATGGGCTGCCGCGAGCGCACCCGCGGTGCCATCGGCACCCCGGGCACCCGCCCTGCCGGCGTGTACACCGCCGGTGCAGCACAGCGCTATGTGAACATGGAAGGTTATCTGGTGGGCAGGCGGGTGCTGATCCTCGGCAGCGGCGACATCGGCCTGATCATGGCACGCCGCATGACCCTTGAGGGCGCAAAGGTGCTGGCCTGCGTAGAGGTGATGCCCTACTCCGGCGGCCTGACCCGCAACATCGTGCAGTGCCTGAACGACTTTGATATTCCTCTGTACCTCTCCCACACCATCGTGGATATTCAGGGCAAAGATCGCGTAGAAAAGGCCATCGTGGCCGAGATCAGCCCCGACCGCAAGCCCATCCCCGGCACCGAGATGGAGTTTGATGTGGACACTATTCTGCTGAGTGTGGGTCTGATCCCCGAGAACGAGCTGACCAAACAGGCCGGTATTGAGATGGACCCCCGTACCAAGGGCGCCATCGTGTACGAAAACATGGAGACCAGTATTCCCGGCGTGTTTGCCTGCGGCAACGTGGTGCAGGTGCACGATCTGGTGGACTTTGTTTCCGGTGAGAGCGAGCTGGCCGGTGCGGCCGCTGCCAGCTACGTCCAGAACGGCCCCGTAGCCGAGGGACGCGTGCTGACCGTGAAGCCCGGTGCAGATCTTGGCTACACCCTGCCGCAGCGCATCCGTCTGGAAGGCGTGGAAAAGAGCACCAACGTCTCCTTCCGCGTCCGCCGCATCTGCAGCAGGAGCACCATCCTTGTCAAGAGCGGTGACACGGTGATCGCACGCTTCAAGCGCGACCGCCTTGCCCCCGGTGAGATGGAGCACATTGCCCTGCCCAGAGTGCTGCTGGACAGAGCCCCCGTGGACGAAGTGACCATTGAGATCGAGGAGGCATGAGCGATATGAAGGAAGTAATTTGCACCTGCTGCCCGCAGGGCTGCCATCTGCAGGTGGATGAGGCCAACGGCTATAAAGTGACCGGCAACGGCTGCCCCAACGGCATCGCCTACGGCAAGGAAGAGCTGACCCACCCCACCCGCATCATTACCAGCACCGTGCGCGCCGAGGGCTGCCTGCACTCCCGCTGCCCGGTCAAGACCTCCAAGCCCGTGCCCAAGGGACAGATGGCCGAGGTTGTCGCCGCGCTGGACAGCGTGGTGCTGCACGCGCCCATCCATGTGGGTGATGTGGTGCTGCACAACGTCTGCGACACCGGGGCAGACATTGTGACCTGCCGCGATATGGCATAAAAGCCTTTCTGCACAAAGTCAAAGCAGCCGCTGCACCTTGCCGTGCGGCGGCGGCTTTGCGTTGGCGGTGCAAAACACAGGTGCAGCAAGCCCCCTTCCGGGTCGTCCCGTCTCCCATCGCAGCGCAAGCTGCTCTTGACTTTTTGCCGCCGAACCGGTATGTTGGTACTGTCCGTTTGCCACACAGCATTGCATTTATAATATAAGGTAACTTTATGAAAATACACAGCACGACCCCTTTGCAGATCACTGACCGCTTTGGCGCACAGGCGGCCTTTGCCAGCCTGCGCCTGCCGGACGGCACCGAAGCCGCCGTACCGGCAGAGCACGCCGCCGCTATCTATGTAAACGAGCAGCCCGCTTTCCGGGTGATATGCACCCCGGCGCTGCTGCCACAGCTGGCCTTGGGGCGGCTGCTCACCGAAGGGTGGATCGCATCTGCAGACGAGGTGGAGCAGATTGCCGTCTGCGCCGAGGGTGCAAAGGTGCAGGTATATCTGCGCCACCCGCTGCCCACCCGCCGCGCCGCCGCGCAGGAAGTTGCCAGCTGCTGCACCGATAATATCGCGCTGGGCAGCCCGGTGGAGCTGCAGCCCCTGCGCCCCGTGCCCGGGCTGGCACTGCAGCCGGAATGGGTGCAGACCCTGACCGCCGCCATGCACGCCGGACTGCCGCTGTACCGTGCCACCCGGGCGGTGCACAGCTGCTTTGTGCTGCACAAAGGAGAAATTGTTTTTGCCTGCGAGGATCTGGGGCGGCACAACGCGCTGGATAAGGCCGTGGGCTGCGCGGTGCTGGCGGGGCTGCCGCTGGCAGAATGTGTGCTGTACACCAGCGGCCGGGTGCCGCTGGATATGGTGCGCAAGGCCATCCGCGCGGGGGTGCCGGTGCTGGTAAGCAAAAGTATGCCCACCGTGCAATCCGCAGAGCTTGCGGCGGAATACGGCCTGCAGCTGGTGTGCGGGCGCAAATTCCCTAAACTTTAAACAAATATTACAAAAACAATAGTTACAAAACGGAAAAGCCTGTCTGTTTCTGTTGACATACTCCGCGCACGCATGTTAATATATTATCGAAGAGACCGCTCCGCTGTTGCAGCAGCCAGAGCGGCCTCAATTGTTGTCCGGGGGTACCCGGCAAAAATAAAAAACAGGCAGGTGATAACATGAAGCAGGCAACCAACCCGTTTGCGCCCGTACCGCTGTGGCGCAAGCGGCTGCCGGGCTATGCAGCCATGGGCGTTGCGACCATCGCCTTGGCGGTCGGTCTGACCACCTTGCAAAGCGCACGCACCACGGTTGCCGGTACGCTGCTGCCGGTGTCGGAAGCGGATGCAGCCGCCTACGGCATCAGCGCAGTGTACCAGCTCGACGATGGCAGCTACCGCGTGGAGGGCTCTCAGAAGGGCTTCCAGAGCGATGTACAGGCTGCCGTGACCATTGACGCCGAGGGCAATGTTTCCGCAGTAGAGATCCTCTCTCAGGACGAAACGGAAAGCCTTGGCGGTCAGTGCGTCAATCCGGAGTTCACGTCCCAGTATCAGGGCGCAGCCCCCTTCACGCTGGCGGGCAAAAGCTACACCGTAACGGATCCCGTTACCGGTGCCGCCTATGCCGCTGCCGGTGCGGCGGAGGAGCAGCCCGCTGCTGCCGGGGATTTTGACCCCGCACAGTGGCGCACCTTCGATACCTCTCCCGAGGCCGAGGCGACCCGCAAGATGTATGCTGCGGGGCTTACCCTCTCGGCACTAAATGGAGAGCCCTTGGACGATGAACTGGCTCCGCCGCTGGATTCCAGCGCAGAGGCCGTGGCACGGCGCAAGCTGTACGCAGCCATGCTCAGCAAGAGCGCACTGGACGGCGAGCCGATGGCGATCCCCTTTGCGGATCTCTCGGCAGAAGAGCAGTCCAAGATGCGTCTGGAGCAGGCCAGCCTGACCACCGCCGGCAATGCGTCCGGTGCCGTCAGCGCAGACCTGACCGAGGTGGACGCCCTTTCCGGCGCGACCATCACCTCTTCGGCTGTGACGACCATCGTCAACAACTCGTATTTCTATGTGACCGGGGTGCTCTGCGCAGAGTGACCTCAACGGAGGAATGGAACCTATGGCAAAAACTGATTTCCTGACGGCTGACATGACCCGCCGTCAATTCATGAAGATCTCGGGCAAGAGCCTTGCAGGGCTCACCCTGTCCGCTTCCATGCTGTCCCTGTTCGGCTGCTCTCAGCAGCAGGTGGATTCCGGCGCAGTGGCCACTTGGGCACTGCCGCAGGGCCTGCTGGTGGTCAACGCAGACCTGTGCACCGGCTGCCAGCGCTGCGAGATCAACTGCACTCTGACCAACGACGGCGTGTGCTCCTCTTACATCAGCCGCGTCAAGATCCAGCGCC
>ENA-OWXD01000488-OWXD01000488.1-human-gut-metagenome-genome-assembly--contig:-NODE-488-length-12244-cov-15.4615_pt1 | contig 12244 bp, 10 predicted proteins | sample MGYA00249244_ERZ652055 | MGnify/ENA primary metagenome ERZ652055 (study PRJEB26925, sample SAMN05827059) | human gut metagenome | biome: ENVO:2100002; feature: ENVO:00000062; material: ENVO:00002003...
AACCAAGCGAGAGCTTGAAGCCCGCATTGCGGAAGAAAAGCTGGCAAAGCCCAAGATCAAAGAGGAATTTATCCGTTTCTGGCTGATGAGGTTCCGTAAATTGGACATGAGCCTGAAAGACCAGCGGCAGGCGTTGGTGGATACGTTCATCAATTCGATTTATCTGTACGATGATAAGGTTTTAATTGCCTTCAACTATAAAGAAGGGACACAGACCATCACGTTTGAGGAAGCGGCCCAAGCCGCATCAAAGGAAAATGGTTCGGATTTGGATTGCTTTACTGCACCACAAAAAGGACAGCTTTTGACAGCTGTCTTTTTTGTTTTATACGGCAATTTCTCTTTAACAGCAACAGCGGATAAGAGGACTTGAACAGCACGGCCCCACCGCAGGTGGGGCAACAAAAGCCCCAGTGGGGCTTTTGTTAGTGCGCGGTTCCCAACCCGTAGGAATGTCTAACGGGAGGACTGCCGCTGATTTATTTCACTGTATTGAGACCAATTTTTATAGTGCAAAATGTTTTGCACGATAGTCCCGTGGGCTGATGCCATATACATTTTTGAACGCACGGGAAAAGTGAAGCTGATTGGGATAGCTGACCATGGTGCTGATGGTGCTGATGGGAAGGCGGCTTTCGGTCAGCAGCTGTGCCGCCTGTGCCATGCGGTAGTGCAGCAGGAACCCCTGTGGGCTTTCGCCCATGGTATCCCGGAACACCTTGCTAAAATAGCTGCGGTTCAGTCCGCAGAAGGAGGAGATATCCTCGATGGAAATATCTTCGCTGTAATGCTGCTCTATGAAGGACAGAGCCTCTTTCATAATAATTCGTAGTATTCCTTCAAATTGAGATATAACAAGTCGCATTTTTGCATTTACGAAACTACTGGCAGATAGTATAATAATGACACAACGAGAGAAAAGAAACTGTGCAATGTGATGATGCACAAAATTTTCTCGCTGCTTTTGTAAGAGCTGACAAAAAGCAGAAAAATCGACCCGGCCGGTACGACACAGTACGAAGATCACCCTACGGAATAAGGACTTTGGAGGAGAACAAAAATGAAGATCTCTCGCAGACAATTCGTAAAGGCAATGGCAGCAATGAGCGCCGCCGACAGGCGGGTAGCCGTTCCGACACGACCGCCTGTCTGTCGGCATTTCTCTTAAGGCAACACCGCACAATTCCCGCCTTACGGCTTAAGCACCACTCCGGCGGCTGCGGCACGGCATCTGCGTTGCCAAAATGCTCGATAATACACAAAGTATTATCTGCGCTTTTGGCTTAGCATCTGCCGCACCTCACTCGCCGTATCGGCACTTAGAATTATGCGGTATTGCCTTAAAAATAATCTCGTTGAGGTATAGGATCCATGAGTATTCGATTTGATTCCGAGACCCGCATTTTTGTATTGGAGACTGCCCATACCAGCTACCACATGAAGGTGGATGCGCTGGGGCACCTGCTGCATCTGTACTATGGCAAAACCATCGGCACCGGAGACCTGATGCAGCTGTATCCTCGCACAGACCGGGGATTCTCGCCGGATTACTACGCTTACCGCACCCACCGGGGCGTTTCCCCGGATCTGCTCCCGCAGGAGTATACCGGCTGCAATGTGGGCGATTTCCGTCTGTCCTGCCTGACGGTGGCCGACAGCCGTGGCGCCTTTGGCGCAGACTTTACCTATGTGAGCCATACGGTGGAGGCGGGCAAATATCAGCTGACCGGTCTGCCCTGTGCCCACGCAGAGGAAAACGATGCCGAGACCCTGATCGTCCGAATGCAGGACGAGGCCACCGGTCTGACGCTGGAGCTGCTGTACGGCGTGTTTGCACAGCAGGATGTCATCACCCGTGCGGCGCGGCTGACAAACCACGGAGATACCCCGCTGCGGCTGGACAAGGCGGCATCTGCCTGTCTGGATCTGCCCTTTGGCAGATGGGATCTGCTGCATTTCCATGGCAGACACGCTATGGAACGGCAGCTGGAGCGGGAAGCTGTGGGCACCAATATCCAGACCATTTCTTCGGTGCGGGGCAGCTCCAGCCACCACAATAATCCCTTCCTGATCCTCTGCCAGCAGGATGCAACGGAGACCAGCGGTGCCTGCTACGGGGTGATGATGGTCTATTCCGGCAGCTACCAGATGGACGTGGAGCGCTCTCAGACCGGGCTTGTCCGGGTAGTGAGCGGCATTCAGGAGGAGCGCTTTGCATGGAACCTGAAGCCGGGCGAGACCTTTGACACCCCGGAGGTGATCCTCTCCTTTGCGGCAGAGGGTCTGACCCCGCTTTCCCAGCAGTACCACCGCTTTTTGCGGCGCAACATCTGCCGCGGCCCGTGGAAGGACAAACGCCGCCCGGTGCTGATCAACAACTGGGAGGCCACCTATTTTGATTTCAACACCGAAAAGATCGTAAAGATCGCTGAAAAAGCGGCCTCTCTCGGCGTGGAGATGATGGTGCTGGACGATGGCTGGTTCGGCACCCGGAATGACGACAATCAAGGTCTGGGCGACTGGATCGTGAACTGCGAAAAGCTGCCCGACGGACTGGACCCGCTGATCGGGCAGATCAATGCGCTGGGCATGAAATTCGGCCTGTGGATCGAACCGGAAATGGTCAACGAGAACTCCCAGCTGTACCGCACCCACCCGGACTGGGCGCTGACCCTGCCCGGACGCAAGCCTGCCATGGGGCGCAACCAGCTGGTGCTGGATCTTTCCCGCCCGGAGGTGGTGGACTATCTGGCAGGGGTTATCGGCAAGCTGCTGCGGGAGCACCACATCGAGTATATCAAGTGGGATATGAACCGCAGCATGAGCGATGTGTACAGCCGTGCTTTCCCTGCCGAGCAGCAGGGCGAGATCATGCACCGCTATATGCTGGGCGTTTATGCGCTGGCAGAGCGGCTGACGCAGGGCTTTCCGGAGGTGCTGTTCGAGGGCTGCGCAGGCGGCGGCGGACGCTTTGATGCCGGAATGCTGTGCTACTATCCCCAGATCTGGTGCAGTGATGATACCGATGCCATTGAACGGTTGACGATCCAGCACGGCACCTCCTTTGGCTACCCGGTCTGCACCATGGGTGCCCATGTTTCTGCCTGCCCCAACCACCAGACCGGCCGCACTACGCCCATCGACACCCGTGCTGTGGTGGCGATGAGCGGCACCTTTGGCTACGAGCTGGATCTGGGCAAATTAAAGCGCGCCGAGTGCACCGCAGTGAAAAACCAGATCAAGCGGTTCAAACGGCTGAACGACCTGATCCGTACCGGCGATTATTACCGGCTGACCGACCCGGCAGAAAACGCATATTTCACGGCATGGCAGTTTGCCGCAGAGGACGGCAGCGAGGCACTGCTGAATCTGGTGGTGACCCATCCGCAGGCGAATCCCCTGCCCATCCACCTGTGCTTCCGTGGGCTGGAAGAAGATGCTGTGTATGAACTGGATGGCATCGACTATTTCGGCTCCCGGTATGCCCACGACGTAGAGGACGGCATTCACAAGGGGATGCGGTTCAGCGGCAGCACTCTGCTGTATGCGGGACTTGTCCTGCCGCAGCTGTTTGGTGATTACCCCAGCGTGCAGCTTCATCTTACACGAAAAGGATAAAGAAAGATGACAGGTCAAGATAATTTTGCAGCCCGATTTGCCAAGCACAAGGACGAGCTGGAATGGCTGTTCATGGAACTGTACCGAGTACCCGGCAGGGGCAAGTCTGGACGCTCTGGGCGGCAAGTATCACACCCCGGAGGGCACTTTTGTCTGGCTGGCGGATGTGGGCTGGAGCCCTATCAGGCGCTGCTGGTGCACCGCTGAAAGGAGCAGCCATGGATATTGTAACGGTCGGTGAAGTTTTGATCGACCTGACCCCTTCCGCACCGCTACGCTGGATGCTGCCGTCTGCGCCAAAAAGCTGAGCGTTGTCATTACTTATGACCCGAATTACCGTCCAAACCTCTGGAAAAACAAAGAGGATATAGAAACTACAGACGCTCGCTATTCCGCCATACAGATTCATCAGTGACTTCGGCGCATCTGCCCCGGCATACCTCCCCATTACGCAGGGCTTTTTGTCCAACTACGCAATGGAAACGCCCAGTTGCGCAGGATGATTGCAACTCTTTCCTGAAATTGCTATTCTTTTGTCAATCGCCGTATACGAACGGAACAACATACCAAAAGGAGAAGATTTCATGGCAAACAAGGTTTCCAGAAGACAGTTCCTGCACACCGCATCCATTGGTGCGCTGGGGGCTGCTATGGCAGGGGCTCTGGTGGGCTGCTCCGGTTCCTCCGGCAGTTCCAGCACTGCTTCTGCCAGCGGTACTTACACTCCCGGCAGTTATTCTGCCACCTCCAAGGGCATCAGCTCAGACGTTACCGTCACCATGACCTTTGACGCTGAGAGCATCACGGATGTGACCATTGATGTTTCCGGTGAAACCGAGGGCTTTGGCAAGGGCATTGGCGATGAGCTGAAGGAGCAGATCCTCAAGGCTCAGAGCGCCGAGATCGACGGTCATTCCGGTGCGACCATTACCTCGGATGCCGTTAAGGATGCTGTTGCAAACTGTGTGGCACAGGCCAAGGGCGAACCGGTGGTCAGCACCACTCCCGGCCAGAGCACCGCAGAAGGTGAGAGCTGGCGCACCGCTCCTGATGCGATCACCGAATTTGCAAAGGAGTACACCGCCGATGTTGTCATCGTGGGCGGCGGTCAGGCCGGTACGCCGGCTGCCCGTGCCGCTATTGAAGCCGGAGCCAGCGTGATCGTGATCGAGAGCCAGACCGAGGACGCCATGAGCTTCCGCGGCGGCGGACAGATCGGTCATCTGAACAGCGAGTTTTTGGCCAGCAAGGGCATTCCCCAGATCGACATACAGGAGTTTGTTACCGACTGGCAGCTGCGCACCAACAATCGCAGCCGCTGCGGCCTGATCATGGCCTATGCCAAGAACAGCGGCAAGTGCTTTGACTGGATGACCGACAGCTTTACCGCAGAGGAAAAGGACAGCTGGAGTGTACGTCAGTGGCCGCTGAGCAGCAACTACACCCAGAAGAAGAGCGGCATCAGCACCTGGGTGGGCACCCCCACCCTGAACGGTGATGCTTCGCCGGTCAAGCGCTGCATGGAGATCGCCCGCGAGAAGGGCGCAGACTACCACTTTGGCACCAAGGCCTGCCAGCTGATCAAGGACGGCGATGCCGTTGTTGGCGTGGTGGGCAAGGAGGCCGATGGCAGCTACATCAAGTTCACCGCCAAGAAGGGCGTGATCCTTTGCGGCGGCGGCTTTGGCGGCAACGCTGAAATGTGCCGTGACCTGCTGATTGAGATCAGCGATTACTGCTCTGACGATACCGCTATTGGCGGCATGGACGACGATGGCTCCGGCATTCAGCTGGGCTACTGGGCTGGCGGCCGTCTGGAGAGCCGTCCGCTGTCCAGCATGGGCGGTAACTACGTCTACCCCTGCAACAGCCCCGGAGACCCTATTGGCACCACCGCTGCACTGTGGGTCAACTGCCACGGTAAGCGCTACTGCAATGAGGGCTTTGGCGATATCGTGCTTGCAGCAATGGCCGGTGCAAAGGAACCGCAGGGTAAGATTTTTACGGTATTCAACGATACCATCCGCACCGATCTTACCTATCAGGCACCCGGCCACATGGCTGTTGATTATGCCAACGGCGAGGACGAGAAGCTGGATGATATCATGCAGGGTGCCATTGACGGCGGCGATGCCGGCTACGAGGTGACCGGCATGAGCACTGTAACCGTGTATGCCGGCGAGGATGCCCAGCAGCTGGGTCAGCGTCTGGGCTTTACCGGCACCGATCTGGAAAATTTTGTTGCCACCGTAGCACGCTACAACGAGCTGTGCGAAAAGGGCGTGGACGAGGATTTTGCTAAGGAGCCGGTGCTGCTGCGTCCGCTGAACGGCAAGCATATCTTTGCCTACGGTGCTGAGAAATCCATGGGCAGTATGCTGGTGACCACCGGCGGCCTGTTGACCGATGATAACAGTCAGGTGCTGGGCGAGGACTTTGAGCCGATCAAGGGTCTGTTTGCAGCTGGCAACAACTGCGGCGGCCGCTTTGGCTTCCAGTATTCTACCTCCATCCCCGGCGAGAGTCTGGGTCTGGCCAACACGCAGGGCATGATGGTTGGTCAGTACGTTGCTGCACTGTAAAAGCGGCATTTCTGAGCGTTTTTCTTTTTTCTTCTTTTTCAGGAGAGCTGCCCCGGTGTCGTTTGCGCATCGGGGCAGCTTTCCCTGTCCGGCTGTCTTTGTGCGAAAGGAGTTTTGCCATGTCTGCCCCGCTGCATCTTTATCTGCACGTTCCGTTCTGCGTCCGGCGCTGCACCTTCTGCAACCAAAAAATCTATCCCGCCACGCCGGAGACCTGTAAGGCCTATGCAAATGCACTGCTGGCTGAGCTGGAAGCTACCGCATCGGATTTTTCCGGCGACCAGGTGCAGACGGTCTACTGGGGTGGCGGCAGCCCTACGGCGCTGTCGCAGGACGATTTTGCACGGATCATGCGCCGGATCAGGGAGCTGTTCTCTCTGGCTGCGGATACCGAGGTCACCGTGGAAGCATTGCCCAACCGTGTGGATGCCTCGTGGATGGTTGCCTTCCAGAACACCGGGGTCAACCGGCTGGTGCTGGGGCTGGCTACTGCTCGCATCCCGGAGCTGGAACGCATTGGCAGCGCAAACAATATGCCTAGTTCCGAGACCAGCCTGATCCTTCCGCAGCTGTTCCATTTGCCCGGGTATGAGGCAACGCTGCTGTATGGGATTCCGGGGCAGACGGCGGCAAATTTTGCCACCAGCCTGCGGTTCGCAGTCAAGTACAAGGTGTCTGCCTTGCGGCTGGACCCCTTGACCCTGCCGAAGGGCGTGGAAGAAACCGTGTGCAGGGACGAGGTTCCGGCGATGCTGGACTATGCTGCCCGCCATCTGACCGAGAAGGGCTACCATGAGTATCTGCCCGGACGCTGGGCAAAACCCGGGCAGGAATGCCGGGACCTGCTGGCGCGCCAAAGCACGGAAAACTACCTGAGTTTTGGCCCGGGCACTACCACCCGGGTAGACGGAGGTCTGTCCCGCACCACAGAGAATATTGCCGTGTACACCCTGCACCCGCAGGAGCCGGAACTGCTGTATAAGCCGGTGACCGGGGCATAAAAGGCACCAGAGGCCGCTGCACAAATGCGCAGCGACCTCTGGTTTTATTTTTTCTCCGGGAACAGCAGGGTGAGCACGAACTCTCCGTTCTCGCTCCGCAGACTCATCTGTCCGCCGTATTTTTCGGTGGCCGAGCGGATACTGGTAAGGCCGAAGCCGTGATTCTCCGGATCGTCCTTGGTGGTTTTGGGCAGGGCATCTACCGGCAGATGCTGCTGCAGGCAGGCGTTGCGGAAATTGAGCACCACAAACCCGCCCCGCTTCTGGCATCGCACACTCAGGGCGCGGCTGTCCGGATCCGGCAGTGCAGAGCAGGCTTCGATGGCGTTGTCCATGGCGTTGCCAAAAATGACGCAAAGGTCGATGGGCTGTATAAAATTCAGCAGCTGGCCGTCCACTGTAATGGTGCAGGCGATCTGTGCCTGTTGGCATCGTGCCAGCTTTTCACCCAGCAGGATGTCCACGGTCTCGTTGCCGGTGGCGGTCATCTGCTCATAGGGCTGCACCTCCTGCAAGATCTGCCGGATGTGCGCCTGCACGGTTGCCTGATCGCTGCTCTGCTCCAGATAGAGCAGAATATTTTTCAGGTCGTGGTACTTGCGCCGTACCGAGTCCACCGCTGTTTTGCGCAGCAGATACTGCTGCTGCTGCTGCTCTGCGGCGATGCGCAGCTGCAGCATGGTGCGCTTTTCCTCCTCGGCGATGGCATAGCTCAGAAAGCTGATGTTTACCAGCAGCGCCAGCACACAGCACCCGGTCAGAAGCACCGGCACGGCGGTGGTCAGTTCTTCATTGGTCAACGGCAGCCAATAGGTGAGCCGACAGACAAACAGATAGGGAACAGCGGCCAGAACATACAATGCAAGTGCAGCGCTGCGAAGGATGCGCAGCTTTTCAGCCGGGCAGAAACTGCGCAGCAGCCACAGCAGCGTTCCCTGCACGGTTGTCAGTGGCAGATACGCCAGCAGCGCCGCCCAGAATGTGCCGGAGCGTAGAGGGTCGTATCCCAGCAGCCGCATATTAGCAAACCGCATGATGGTGTCGGTGCAGTCGGTGAGCAGAAAAAAGCACAGTGCTTGCTGTAGGGCCAGCCCGATGCTACGGCGCAGCAGGGCATAGGCAGTAATGGCATAAAGGGCGATGGAGCAGACGATGCCGACATACTGTCCACCGAGGGTGGCAAAGGTCTGCTCCCACTGCAATATCACCGTCAGTGCCAGCACCAGCACCACCGGCTGCAAGCCCTGACGTTGCAGACTGCGTCGCAGCTCGGTGCCGCAGACGTAAAAGGGGAGCAGCAGTCCATAGCTGACTGCCCGCAAAAAAGTACACAGGCTGATAGTCATCACAGTGCCTCCCCCCAACAGGCTGCCAGCGCGGCAAGCAGCATCTTGCGGCGGTATTTGCTTACCGGCAATCGCTCACTGCCCAGCACAACATCAGCACCGTCCAGCCGGGTCACCTGCTCCAGATTGATCAGAAAGGAGCTGTGGCAACGGAAAAATCCGTTTCCTAAATCCTTTTCCAGTGCGGCAAGGGTGCCGCTGTAGCTCACCACACCCGCTGTGGTATGCAGTACCAGCCGGTGGCTGAACACCTCCACATAGACAAGGTCCTTTGCGCGCAGACGGAATACCCCATCGTTGTTTTTAATGGTCAGGATGTGCTCTGCCTGTTGGCAGATCCGGCGGCAGGCACGCTCAAGGCTGCGGCAAAACCGCGGATAGCTGACCGGTTTGACCAGATAATCCAGTGCAGCGACCTCGTAGCTTTCCAGCGCATAGCCGGTAAGGCTGGTGATGAACACGATCTCCAACTCCGGCAGCGTTCCCCGCAGGCGGTGGGCAGTCTCCATGCCGGAAAGCCCTGGCATCTGGATGTCCAGCAATGCCAGCTGCAACCCTTGGGGAATGTTTTCCAGCAGCTGAGAGCCGCTTTCAAAAAACACCGCCTGCACCGGCTGGCCGTTTTCTGCTTGCCAGCGGTCAAGATATTCCTTTAATGCAGTCTGCGCGCTGGTCTCATCCTCTGCGATTGCAATCTTCAGCATTAATCTTCACCGTCACCCATATCCATAGCGTTTTTTCTATTTTACCATATTTATGCTTGCAGGAAAAGCGCTAAAAGCATCCTTGTAGAATAGAAAACCGAACCCTAAGAAAGCAGGTAGAGTAAACCGAAAATAGGGTGCGCCCTGCCCTTGCCTTTCTCTTTTTTATGCCGTTTATCGTGAATGAAATTCATTTGACAAAACAATTTTTGTAACTTATACTGGATGACATCACGAAAAAATAAAGGAAGTATCTGTCATGCTGACTCTGGATAAGATCTACCACGCCGCCTTTGTGCTGAAGGACGTTGCCCGCAAGACCGACCTCATTGAAGCCCCCAAGCTGTCCAAGGACTGCCAGCTGTACCTCAAGACTGAGAACCTGCAGGCCACCGGCAGCTTTAAGGTGCGGGGCGCTTACTATAAAATCAGCCAGCTTTCCGAGGAGGAAAGCGCCAAGGGCGTCATTGCCTGCTCTGCGGGCAACCATGCGCAGGGCGTGGCGCTGGCGGCTACCCGGCGCGGCATCCGCAGCATCGTCTGTATGCCGGACGGCGCACCCCTGATGAAGGTGGAAAACACCAAAAATCTGGGCGCAGAGGTCTGCCTTGTGCCCGGCACCTACGACGAAGCCCACGATAAGGCCGTGCAGCTGCAAAAGGAGTACGACATGACCTTTATCCACCCCTACGATGACGAGCAGGTCATCGCCGGGCAGGGAACCATTGGCTTGGAGATCCTCGACCAGCTGCCGGATGTGGACGCTGTGGTGGTGCCGGTGGGCGGCGGCGGACTGATCTCCGGCATTGCCTTTGCCATCAAGACCCTGCGGCCGGAGGTCAAGGTGTACGGCGTACAGGCCGAGGGTGCCCCCAGTATGTACCGCAGCCTGCACGAGCACAAGTACCAGACCCTGAAAGCTGCTTCCACCTTTGCGGACGGCATTCAGGTCAAGACCCCGGGCGAGCTGACCTACCAGCTATGCGAGCAGTATGTGGACGATATCGTTACCGTGACCGAGGACGAGACGGCAGCGGCTATCCTCTCCCTGATGGAGAACCAGAAGCTGGTGGCCGAGGGTGCAGGCGCTGTGCCGGTGGCGGCGGTGCTGTTCCACAAGCTGCCGGTGGAGGGCAAAAAGGTGGCCTGCGTCATCTCCGGCGGCAACATTGATGTGAATATCCTGAACCGCGTTATCACCCGCGGTCTTGTTATGAGCGGCCGCAAGGCAAACCTGACCATTGCACTGGAGGACAAGCCCGGCCAGCTGAAAAAGGTGGCCGAGGTGGTGTCCCGCTGCGGCAGCAACGTGGTGTCGGTGCAGCATGACGGCTCCGACCCCAATATGCCCATTTCCAGCTGCTTCCTTAAGCTGACGCTGGAGACCCGCGATGCTGCCCAGATCGAGCAGATCCGCACCGAGCTGACTAAGGCTGGCTTCCAGCTGGTCACCGAGCGGGTGTAAACTTCATCGTTTGCCAGAGCGAAAAGAGAACTTGCCTTAAACTTAAAGTAATATAGAGGAGAAAATATACTATGAAAGTCGTATCTACTACCAACGCACCTGCCGCCATCGGCCCTTACAGTCAGGCACTGGATCTGGGCAATATGGTGTTTGTGTCCGGGCAGATCCCGGTAGACCCCGCCACCGACACCATGGCCGATACCGTGGAGCAGCAGGCCGCACAGAGCCTTGCAAACCTGAAAGCGATTCTGGCCGAGGCTGGGCTTTCCATGAACAACGTGGTCAAGACGGTGATCTTTCTGGCTGATATCAACGATTTTGCCGCAGTGAACGCGGAGTACGCCAAGGCCTTTGCCGAGCCGTTCCCCGCCCGCAGCTGCGTGCAGGTGGCAGCCATCCCCAAGGGGGCAAAGCTGGAGATCGAGTGCATCGCTGTGCGGGACTGAGCGAAAAATAAGACAAGAAAAGCGGGACACCGGAGCATCTGCGGATGCTTCGGTGTCCCGTTTTTTGGCATTACGTTCGGAAAACCGGTTTTTACTTCTGCACACCGGCCTCGCATTGCTCGATGAACTGCTTGGCCACCCGGGGGCTGCGGCCGCCGGCACGCAGGGCAAAAGCCTCGGCCTTGAGCAGCAGCTGCTCGGTGGGCATCTGGATGTTGTGCTGCTTGGCAAGCTCTTCCAGAATGGTCTCGAACCGGGCTTTTTCCGGCCGCTGGAAGGTGACCGTCAGGCCGAACCGGGCAGAAAGGCTCATCAGCTCCTGCCGGGTGTCGGCTTCGTGGATGTCGTCGCCGGTGCGGTCCGAGAGGGTCTCCTTGATGAGGTGGCGGCGGTTGGAGGTGGCGTACACCGCAATGTTCTGGGCGCGTCCGCCTACACTGCCCTCCAAGATGGCTTTCAGGGCGGCAAAGTTGTCGTCGTTGGCGGTAAAGCTCAGATCGTCGATGAACAGGATGAACTTGAGCGGGTTTGCCGCCAGCTTGTCCATCAGGTCGGGGATCTGGTACAGCTGGTTCTTTTTTACTTCTACCAGCCGCAGCCCCTCGGGCGCAAACTCGTTGGCAATGGCCTTTACCGCGCTGGATTTGCCGGTACCGGCATCGCCGTACAGCAGCACATTGTTGGCGGGCATCCCGGCCAGCAGCGCCTTCGTGTTGGCAATTACCTTTTCCCGCTCCTTCTCGTAGCCGGGCAGTTCAGAAAGGCGCTGGGGGTCGGGGTATTTTACCGGCACAAGCTGGCCGTTCTCCACCGTGAATACATGGTGCTTTGCAAACATACCGTAGCCCTTTTTGCCCACCTCACTCATGCGCTGGGCGTAGGCGGCGGCAAGGTCAAGCTCACAGGTCTGCCACCGGGGCAGAAATGCCAACTCCGGCCGCTGCGCCTGCTCCGAGTAGGCGGTCTGGAACAGCTCGTCCAGCGTCAGCCCGCACAGCTGCTGCAAAAACTGCAGCTCACTGTCCAGGGCGCTTTGCAGCCTGTCTCTTATACACATCTCCGAGCCCACGAGACTACGCTGC
>ENA-OWXD01000519-OWXD01000519.1-human-gut-metagenome-genome-assembly--contig:-NODE-519-length-11809-cov-9.10226_pt1 | contig 11809 bp, 10 predicted proteins | sample MGYA00249244_ERZ652055 | MGnify/ENA primary metagenome ERZ652055 (study PRJEB26925, sample SAMN05827059) | human gut metagenome | biome: ENVO:2100002; feature: ENVO:00000062; material: ENVO:00002003...
GTCGGCAGCGTCAGATGTGTATAAGAGACAGGCGCGGAAGTGCTCCAGCGCCCGCAGCACCCGCACCTGATTGTTCGGGTGGATGGCGGCAGCGGCCTCCGGGTCGGCCTCCTGAAGCTCCTTGTACATGGCTTCCGGGCCTTTTTCGGCCAGCTCGGCGGCCAGCTGCTCCCGCAGGCCATCCGGCGTCTTTTCGGCGGCAAAGCGGACCCCGTACAGGAAGCTCTGAACATAGAGTCCCGTACCGCCCACAAGGATGGGCAGACGGCCCCGGGCGGAGATGTCCGCTTCGAGCCGCCCGGCCAGCGCGACGAAATCCGCTACGCTGAACGGCTCATCAGGGGTCAGAAGGTCCACCGCGTGGTGGGGGATGCCGTGGGTCTCGTCGGGCGTGACCTTTGCCGTGCCGACATCCAGACCCTTATAGAGCTGCATCGAGTCGGCGCTGATGACCTCGCCGCCAAACGTCTCGGCCAGCGTGACACCAAGGGCGGTCTTGCCGGTGGCCGTAGGGCCTACGACGGCCAGCACCGGATGCTTTTTGTTACACGATTCGGCCAAACTGCTTTTCCAGCTCCTTTCGGGTCAGTTTCAGGACGCAGGGGCGTCCGTGGGGACAGAAGGGCGGCACCTCGCCGGAAAGGATCTTCCCGGCCAGCGCCATCAGCTCCTGCGGCGAGGTGTGGTCGCCCGCCTTGATGGCGGCACGGCAGGAGATAGAATGGAGCACCCATTCCGTCCGCTCGTTCAGGGCGTCGCGGCTGCCGTGAGCCAGCTTTGCCGCCAGCTCCACCAGCAGGTCCTCGGCGCTCCCCTGCTCTACGTCGGCAGGCACAGAGCGCAGACAGACCGAGCTGCCGCCGAAATCGCTCACCTCGAGGCCCGCGCTTTCCAGCAGCGGGAGGTTCGCAAGGAGAGCCGTTTTCTCTTCCGCTGAAAGCTCGATGACCAGCGGCTCCAGCAGGAGCTGGCTGGGGACGTCGCCGTAGTTCGCAGCCAGCTTCTCGAAGAGCTGGCGCTCATGGGCGGCGTGCTTGTCGATGATACAGACTTCATCGCCCCGCTCCGCGAGGATATAGGTGCGGAAAAGCTCTCCCACATACCGCAGCGGCTCAGGGCCGTCCTGCACATCAAAGCCCAGCTGCTCGGGGGCCGTGCTCTGCTGCGGCGCGTCCGGCACATCGGGTAGGGACGGCAGCGGCGGGCGTTCTGCGCCCACCGGGGCCGGCTCCCACGCGGCCATGTGGTCGCGGGTGACGTCCGGCAGGTCGATGTCCGGCTCCACATCCAGCTGGGATTCGCTGGACGCAGCCCGGAAGGGCGGCGGCTCAAGGGTGCTGTCCTGCACCGGAGGCTCCGGGCTGTGGAGAGCGGCGTCCATCGGCAGCAGTGCATCGGCTGCAACCGTTGTCCAGCTGTGCTCCGACTCCGGAGCCGCCGTTTCCGGGGCTTTTGCGGGCAGCGGGAGGATGTCCTGCTCCGGGGCAGAGGGCTGTGCCGGGCGGGGCACTGCCGACGCCGCAGGGCGGAGGGGGCTTTCGGTCGGGTGCGGCAGGCTTCCCGGCTCTGCCTGCCCCGAAATGACTGCGGAAAGCCCTGTAAAGCAGTTATTCTTTACATTTATATTTTCTTTTGTTTCGCTGTTTTTTGATTCTTTGGATGCATCGTTGTCTTTATCTTCGTCAAAAACGAATCGTCTCTCCCCCGTGCCCGGCTGGCTCAGAGCCAGCTTGACGGCGTGGTAGACAAGGTCAAAGATGTCGTTTTCCCGGGCAAAGCGGACCTCCGTCTTGGCCGGATGGACATTCACATCCACGAGGTCGGCAGGCATCTCAAGAAGCAAGATCCCTCCAGGGAACTTGCCCTGCATCATGGTGCCCTTGAACGCCATCTCCATGCCCGCCATCATGGTGCGGTTGCGGACGTAGCGGCCATTGATATAGAAATACTGCATACTGCGGCTGGCGCGGCAGCTGCGGGGCTGGGTGATCAGGCCCCAGACCCGGTAGACGCCCTCACGGTTGTCCACCTCCATCAGGTCGCGGCTGAACTCCCGGCCCAGCACAGCGTAAGCCGCACTGCGGAGCTGGCCGTCACCGGGGGTGACATACTGCAGCTTGCCCTCGCGGAGGAACTTGAAGCTCACCTCAGGGTGGCTGAGGGCCACATGGCCCACGAGGTCGGCCACGAAGGTGCCCTCGCTGGAATCCTTTTTGAGGAACTTCATCCGGGCGGGCGTGTTGAAGAAGAGATCCCGGACGCGGATGGTGGTACCGACGCCCCGGGCACCCGGTTCGATAGGCTGCTCTTCCCCGCCCTCGATGCGGTAGAGGGAGGCGCACTCGTCGGCCTCGGTACGGGTGAGCAGCTCGACCCGGGCCACGCTGGCGATGGAGGCCAGTGCCTCGCCCCGGAAGCCCAGCGTGTGGATGCTGTTGAGGTCGTCTTCCGTCCGGATCTTGCTGGTGGCGTGGCGGATGAAGGCTGTGGGGATGTATTTCGCCTCGATGCCGGTGCCGTTGTCGCTGATCTCGATGAGGCGGACGCCGCCCGACTCGATGGAGACGGTGATCTGGGACGCGCCTGCGTCGATGGCGTTTTCCAGCAGCTCCTTCACGACCGACGCAGGCCGCTCCACCACCTCACCGGCGGCGATGAGTTCTGCGGTGTGCTTGTCCAGAACGTGTATCTCTGCCATTCGTTTCCCTCCGTTTCAGATAAACTCAGCCCTTCAGGCTGCCGCTCAGGGTCTTTTTCAGCTCATAGAGGAAGTTCAGCGCCTCGATGGGGGTCAGGGTCTCCACGTCCAGCGCCTCGAGCTTTTCCATCATCTCGCTGGGGACGGCGGGCGAAGAGTACTCCTGCAAGGCGTCGAAGTCCATCTGCTCCACCTTATTTTTCGGGGCAGAAGCCTCCAATGCACGCAGCACCTCGTGGGCGCGGCGGGTCACAGTGCCGGGCAGACCGGCCAGCTTCGCCACCTCGATGCCGTAGCTGTCGTCGGCAGGGCCGCGGACGATGCGGCGGAGGAAGGTGATGTCCTCTCCCCGCTTTTTGACGGCGATGTTGTAGTTCTTGACCCCCTCGATGGACCCTTCCAAATCGGTCAGCTCGTGGTAGTGGGTGGCGAAGAGGGTCTTGCAGCCGAGGCCCTTGGCCGGGTCGGAGATGTGCTCCACCACGGCGCGGGCGATGCTCATGCCGTCGAAGGTGGAGGTGCCGCGGCCGATCTCGTCCAGCACGACGAGGCTCTTGGGGGTGGCGTTTTTCAGGATTTCGGCCACCTCAGTCATCTCCACCATAAAGGTAGACTGTCCGGCGGCGAGGTCGTCCGATGCGCCGATGCGGGTGAAGATGGCATCCACGACGCCCACATGACAGCTGGACGCCGGGACGAAGGAGCCGATCTGGGCCATCAGCGCGATCAGCGCGTTCTGACGCATATACGTCGATTTGCCTGCCATATTCGGGCCGGTGATGATGAGGCAGCGGTCGGTGGTGCAGTTGAGCTTCGTATCGTTGGGCACGAAGAGGCGCCCCTTCAGCATCTGCTCCACCACCGGGTGGCGGCCCTCGGTGATGGTCAGCTCGTCGCTGTCATCCACCACGGGGCGGCAGTAGTTGTTCTCTGCCGCCACCTGCGCCAGCGCCGCCAGCACATCCAGCTCGGCCACGGCGTTGGCCGTCCGCTGGATGCGGTCGAGCTGACCGCCGATCTTTTCCAGCAGCTCGGCAAAGAGCCGGTGCTCCAGTGCGATAAGGCGCTCGTGTGCGCCGAGGATCTTGTTTTCCAGCTCCTTCAGCTCCTGCGTGATGTAGCGCTCGCCGGAGGTGAGGGTCTGTTTGCGGATGTAGGTCTCGGGGACCATCTGCTTATAGGAGTTGCTGACCTCGATGAAGTAACCGAAGACGTGGTTGTAGCCGATCTTCAGCTTGGGGATGCCCGTCTCCTGCCGCAGGCGCGTCTCCAGCTGGGCGAGGACGCCCTTGGTGTTGTCGCGGATGGAGCGCAGCTCGTCCACCTCGGAGTGGTAGCCCTTGGCGATGACGCCGCCGTCCTTCAGGGTGGAGGGGGCATCCGGGTCGATGGCTGCGAGGATGGCTGTTTTGACGTCGTCCAGCAGATCGATCTGACCTGCAAGGGCGGTCAGCTCAGGGCAGCCGCAGCTCTCGGCCTGCGCCCGCAGGTCAGGCAGACGCTCACAGGTCTGGGCCATCGTGTAGATCTCCTTGGGCGTGGCCGAACCATAGACCGCACGGGTCATGAGGCGCTCGAGGTCGGCGATGTAGTGGAGCTGCTCGATGAGGTCGCCCCGCTGCATGGTCTGGTTCACGAGGCTCTCTACCGCGCTGAGGCGGCGGTTGATGGCAGCGCTGGACACCAGCGGCTGCTCGATCCAGCTGCGCAGCATCCGCTTGCCCATGGCGGTGCTGGTCTTGTCCAGCACCCAGAGCAGCGTCCCCCGCTTTTCGCGGCCCCGCAGCGTCTCGGTCAGCTCAAGGTTGGCCCGTGTGACCGGCGACAGGCTCATGAACTGGGCCTCGTTGTAGGTGATGACCGTCTTGAGCCGCTCGACGCCTTTGATCTGAGTATCGTGGAGATATTCCAGCAGCGCCGCCATCGCAAAGCGGACGAGACCGTCCTCGGCCATGCCGGTCTTGGCAGGCCAGTCGCGGCCAAACTGGTTCTCGAGGGCGATGGAGACGAGGCCCGGGGCATACCGTTCCTCCTCCACCAGCTCGACGGCGCAGTTCATGTTCTTTTTGAGGTAGGCTGTGATCTCCCGGCAGTCCAGCAGACTCGGGTTCATCAGCACCTCGCTGGGGTGGTAGCGACAAAGCTCTGCGATGACCGCCGGGGCGATCTTTTCCCGCTTCAGCTCGGTGATGTGGGCCGTGCCGGTGGAGATGTCAGCAAAGCAGAGGCCCGCCGCGCCGCCCTTCAGGAAGATGCTGGCGATGTAGTTGTTCTTGTCATCCTGAAGCATACTGCTCTCGATGACGGTACCCGGCGTGACCACCCGGATGATGTCCCGCTTGACGAGGCCCTTGGCCTTGGCCGGGTCTTCCACCTGCTCGCAGATGGCGACCTTATAGCCCTTTGCGATGAGGCGGGCCACATAGCCCTCGTAGCTGTGGAAGGGCACGCCGCACATGGGCGCACGTTCCTCGAGGCCGCACTGCTTGCCCGTAAGGGTCAGGTCCAGCTCCCGCGAGGCCGTGAGCGCATCGTCGAAGAACATCTCGTAGAAATCGCCGATGCGATAGAAAAGGATCTCGTCCTTATGTTGTTTTTTTATCTCAAGATATTGCTGCATCATGGGCGAAAGCTCTGCCATGACCGTTCACCTTCCTCCCCTTGTTGTCGCGTGGGTGTGGGTTTGGCATCCAAAACCGTCTTTTGCAAGCAAAACGCGGCCCTGCATTGCACAGCCGCGTTTTGTAAGCCTTGGATGGGGATGCCTTTAGTGGCAGCCGCCGCAGGTGGAGCAGCTGCCGGTGCAGGAAGCGGAAGGCTCCTGCACGGTCATGGGGTCGCCGCCGTTCATGGCGGTGTTGATGATGGCGTCGATATAGTTCACGAGGTTCTCGCAGTCGCGCTTAGCCTCGTTGTAGGCCACCATGCCCTCGTCGGCCATGATCTTGCCGTAGAGGTCGTTCACCTTCTCGTTCAGCTCGGCGATGCGTGCATCGCTGCGCTCGGTCTTGCCGATCTCGTTGTTCAGGTCCATCCGGGCCAGATTGAACTCGCCGATGAGGTTCTGCAGTTCCTCGTCCTTATCGTTCATCTTGCGGGCCTGATCCATGGCCAGATAGCGGGGGTCGGTCTGAAGTGCCATCGCGGCACGCTTGAAAAGGTCGATGCAATCCATTGTAATAGTCTCCTTTTTTCCTTTGTTCTATATTAGGATAGTATATCCAGAATATCGTTATTCGGTCAGCTCGCCCAGCAGGACGGTGGCGCGGGCATCCGTGAGATGCACCATCGCATAGCTGCCCATGAGGGCCGGGTCGGCCTTGAACTCGACGGTGAGGTTGTTGTCGAGACGGCCCGAGAGGGTGCCTTCGTTCCGGCCATAGCCCTCCACGAGGACGCGGACAGTCTGGCCCACCTGCGCCTTGACGAGGGCCATTGCAATGTCATCCTGCAGCTTCAGCAGGCGGGTCATCCGGTCGGTCTTCTCCTTGCGGGGGGTGGGGTCGGGCAGGTCGGCGGCCTTGGTGCCGGTGCGCTTGGAGTAGATGAAGGTGAACAGCTGCATATAGCCCACCTTCTGCACCAGCTCGAGGGTCTTCTGGAAGTCCTCCTCCGTCTCACCGGGGAAACCCACGATGATGTCGCTGGAGAAGGTGATGCCGGGGATCTTCTTCCGGGCGTACTCGATCAGCTCCAGATAGTGCTCCACGGTATAGTGGCGGTTCATCTGGATCAGCAGCCGGTCCGAGCCGCACTGCACCGGCAGGTGCAGGTGCTTGCAGATCTTCGGCTGCGCCGCGATGGTGTCGATGAGCTTGAAGCTGGCATCCTTCGGGTGGCTGGTCATGAAGCGGATGTGATAGTCCCCCGGGACGGTGCAGAGCAGGTTCAGCAGGTCGGAAAAATCCACCTGCTCTTCAAGGCCCTTGCCGTAGCTGTTGACGTTCTGGCCCAGCAGGGTGATCTCCTTGTAGCCTGCCTCTACGAGGCCCTTGAACTCGGCGAGGATGTCGCCGGGCTTCCGGCTCTTTTCGCGGCCGCGGACGTAGGGCACGATGCAGTAGGTGCAGAAGTTGTCGCAGCCGTACATGATGGGCAGCCATGCGCGGAATTCGCTCTCGCGGCGGATGGGGATATTCTCCACGATGACGGGGCGCTGGGCCGGCTCCATCAGCACCCGCTTGTGCTTTTGCAGCTTCTGGGCGATGAGCTGGGGCAGGGTGTCGATGCCATCCACGCCGAAGACGAGGTCAACGTAGGGGTAACTCTGGCGCAGCTTCTCTACGACGTGCTTCTGGTTGGCCATGCAGCCGCAGAGCCCGATGATGAGGCCGCGCTTTTTCTCCTTCAGGCCCTTGAGGGCGCCCACGTTGCCGAAAACGCGCTGCTCGGCGTGCTCACGGACGGCGCAGGTGTTGAAGAGAATGAGGTCGGCATCCTCGGGCTTGTCGCACAGGCCGTAGCCGATGTCCATCAGCACGCCCTTGATGCGCTCGCCGTCGTTGACGTTCTGCTGACAGCCGTAGCTGTGGACGAAGGCCAGCGGCGGGGTGTCGTAGGCCAGCTTGACCAGCTCAGCCGCCGCGTTGTTATGTTCAAATGCTATGTACTCCAATGGAACCATCCTTCTCTGCCGCCGCGCACCGGCGGCAGACATCGTTATACTATAAAAAGCTCCTTATAGTATACCCTTTTTGGCCTTGGAGGGCAAGAGCTTATTTTTACTGTGCCTGCTTGGCGGCGCAGGCCTCGCACAGGCCGAACAGCACCACGGCGCAGTCCTCCACGACGCCCTTCTGGTGGCGCACCAGCTTCATCACCTGCTTTTCGTCCACGTCGGCGTCCACGACACCGCCGCAGCAGTTGCAGTAGAGGTGGCTGTGCCAGCACAGCGTGTGGTCGAAACGGTCGGCCTTGCCCGGGATGGAGACGCGGCGGACGCGGCCCGCCTCCACGAGGCTGTTGAGGTTGCGGTAGACGGTGCCGAGGCTCAGGCCGGGGCACTCCCTGGCCGCAAGGTCAAAAATCTCTTCTGCGGTGGGGTGGTCGCACAGCTGCTCCACCTTCTGCAATACCAGCTCGCGCTGCTTGGAATAACGCATGGTCTTTCTCCTTTTTCTTATCGTTTTGGGTCCGGATCAAGGCCGGGGTCAGAGCTTGTCCTCCCCTTTGATCTTTGCCCAGTAGGCCCGGGCAGCCTGTTCGGTGCGGTTGTCTCCGAACGTATAGTATTTCACATCCTTGAGCACATCCGGCAGATACTGCTGCTCGACCCAGTGGTTCTCAAAATCGTGGGCGTACTTGTAGTTCTGGCCCTTGACTGCCGCATCCTCGCCGTCGAAGTGCTTGTTCTGGAGCTGGCGCGGGATGGGGCCGGTGCGGCCCGCCTGCACGTCGGCGATGGCGGCGTTGATGGCGTCGTGGGCGCTGTTGGACTTGGGGCTGGTGGCCACGAGGATGACGGCATCCGCCAGCGGGAGACGGGCTTCGGGCAGGCCCACCATGTTGGCGGCGTCCACCGCCGCCTTGACGATGGGGATGATCTGCGGGTATGCAAGGCCCACATCCTCACAGGCGCAGACCATGAGGCGTCGGCAGGCCGAGGGCAGGTCGCCTGCTTCCAGCAGACGGGCCAGATAGTGGAGGGCGGCGTTGGGGTCAGAGCCGCGCATGGACTTCTGGTAGGCTGAGACGATGTCGTAGTGGTCGTCGCCGTCCCGGTCGTACCGCATGGCGGTGCGGCGGGTGACCTGCTGCACCATCCCGAGGGTGACGTGCTTTTCCCCCTCGTCCACAGGGGCCGCCGTCACCACGAAATCAAGGCAGCCCAGCGCCTTGCGCAGATCGCCCCCCGCGCTCTCGGCGAGGTAGGCACAGGCGTCCTCGTCCATCGTCACGGGCTGCGGCTCGGACGCCGAGAGCTTTTTCAGGGCGTTGCGGATGCCCCGCTCCACATCGGCGGCAGAGAGAGGCTTGAACTCGAACACGGTGCAGCGGGACAGCAGCGCATTATAGATGTAAAAGTAGGGGTTCTCCGTCGTGGAGGCGATGAGGGTGACGGAGCCGTCCTCGATGCACTCCAAGAGGCTCTGCTGCTGCTTTTTGTTGAGGTACTGTATCTCGTCGAGGTAGAGCAGGATGCCCCCTGCCCCGGCCAGTGTGCCGATGTCCTTCAGCACGGCCTTGATGTCGCCGGTGCCGCAGGAGGTGCCGTTGAGCTTATGGAGAGTCATCCCGCTGTTCTCGGCGATGATGCGGGCCACGGTGGTCTTGCCCGTGCCGGAAGGGCCGTAGAAGATCATGTTGGGGATGCGGCCGCTCTCGATGGTGCGGCGGAACACCTGCCCCTCGGCCAGAAGATGCTGCTGGCCGCAGACATCGGCCAGCGTTTTGGGGCGCAGACGCTGCGCCAGCGGTTCGTTCATGGGTCTTCCCTCCAAGCATAGGATGCGGTTCGTTCTTTTTTCTAGTATAGCGCATTTTACACGCCGGGGCAAGAGAAATAATAAAAATGATTCTCAGATAATTCGCAAAGGATTTACAAATTTCGCAAAACGTGATATGCTTATACCATTCCAGTCAAGAATCGAGGGAGAACGTATGCGCGGAAAGACCGTTGCCGCCGAAGACCTGACGCCCAAGAAGGAACTGGCGCTGGAGGTCATCCGGCGGCTCAAGGCCGAATACCCCGACGCAGGCTGTACGCTGGACTACGACCATGCGTGGCAGCTTCTGGTAAGCGTCCGGCTGGCGGCCCAGTGCACCGATGCCCGGGTGAACGTGGTGGTGCAGGACCTGTTTGAAAAATATCCGTCGGTGGCCGCGCTGGCCGAAGCCGAGCCGGAGGACATCGAGGCCATCGTCAAGCCCTGCGGGCTGGGCCGCAGCAAGGCCCGGGACATCTCGGCCTGTATGCGTAGGCTCCGGGACGAATACGGCTGCAAGGTGCCCACCACCTTCGACGAGCTGCTGGCTCTGCCCGGTGTGGGCCGCAAGAGCGCCAACCTCATCATGGGCGATGTGTTCGGCAAGCCCGCCATCGTCACCGACACCCACTGCATCCGGCTGTGCAATAAGATCGGCCTCGTGGATGGCATCAAGGAGCCGCAGAAGGTGGAGATGGCCCTGTGGAAGATCATCCCGCCCGAGGAGGGCAGCGACCTGTGCCACCGCTTCGTGATGCATGGCCGTGCCGTCTGCAGCGCCCGGAAGCCCGAATGCGAAAAGTGCTGTCTCTCTGACATCTGCCGCTATGCGCGGGAAGAAGCGGCATCCATTGGATAAAGCAAGGAGGTTTTGCTTATGTTCACTCTGACGATCTTACTTATCCTCGCCGTTATGGTCGCCCTGTTCGGCTGCCTGATGGGGCTTTTTTCGATCATCGGCCTCCTCTTTTCCCTGCTGACCGGCATTCTGGTCGGCGCACTGGCCGGTTATCTTGCCAGCCGCTTTATGGGCACACAGACTTCGTTCCTGCGCAATGTCGTTCTGGGCGTTCTGGGCAGCTTTGTCGGCGAGTTTCTGTTCGGGATGTTCCACATCTACGCCACCGGCAGCTTCAGCTCCTTCGTCATCTCGGTCGTGGGCGCCTGTGTCTGCATCTGGATCGACAACAAGCTGTTCCACTGAGCCGTCTGTCTTGAAAAAGCCGCAGCTTTCGGGGGTGAAAGCTGCGGTTTTTTCGTCTCAGTGGAATCGAATGTCATTTTCCGGCAAACTATGCTATAATAAGCGTTGTGTTTGAAATTGGAAAGGAGCTTTTCTCATGGAAACAACGCATGAGTCGTCGAGACAGACCCTCCGCTCCGCACAGCCTGCCAAGCCCTACGCATTCAGCCGCAAGGTGTTCTGCGAGGGGATGCGGGACGGTGTGCCCATTGCGCTGGGATATTTTGCGGTGTCCTTCTCGCTGGGCATCGCGGCCCGGACGGCGGGCTTCACGCCCCTGCAGGGCTTCGTGGCCAGCCTGCTCAACAACGCTTCGGCCGGCGAGTACGCCGCCTTCGCCCTCATCGCCAGCGGTGCGACCTATCTGGAAGTGGCCATCATCACCCTCATCGCCAACGCCCGCTATCTGCTGATGAGCTGTGCGCTGGCCCAGCGGTTCGCCCCGGGCACCCCCTTCTTCCACCGCCTCATCATCGGCTACGACGTCACCGATGAGCTGTTCGGCATCACCATCGCCCGGCCCGGCTACCTGAACCCCTTCTACACCTACGGCGCCATCGCGCTGGCCGCCCCGGCGTGGGCCTCGGGCACGGCGCTGGGCATCATCGCGGGCAATCTGCTGCCTCTGCGGGCCGTCAGCGCCCTCAGCGTGGCGCTCTACGGGATGTTCCTCGCCATCATCATCCCCCCGGCCCGGAAGGATAAGGTCGTCGCCGGGCTGGTGGTCCTCAGCTTCGCGCTGAGCTTCGTCTGCACCTACCTGCCGGGCATCTCCGCCCTTTCGGACGGCACCCGCACCATCCTTCTGACGGTGGCGATCTCCTGTGCCGGAGCGCTGCTGTTCCCCATCAAGACCCAGAGTGAGGAGGCTGAACAATGATCCGCAGCAACTGGCTTTACATCGCGGTGATGTTCGCGGTGTCCTACACCATCCGCATCCTGCCCCTGACCCTCATCCGCAAGCCCATCCGGAACCAGTTCATCCAGTCCTTCCTCTACTATGTCCCCTACGTCACGCTGGCGGTCATGACCTTCCCGGCCATCGTCAACGCCACCCAAAGCCCGGTGGCCGGTGCGGCAGCGCTGGTGGTGGGCATCGCTGCGGCATGGTACGGGGCCAGCCTGTTTCAGGTGTCGGTGGCCTGCTGTGCCGTCGTCTTTGTGCTGGAGCTGTTTCTTGTTCGGTGAGGTGACGACCTGATGAAAAAGATCCTTGTGACCGGCGCAGGCGGCTTCGTAGGCGCGCGCATTCTGGAGATGTGGCGCGGCCGGTTCGAGCTTTCCGCCTTTCTGCCCGATTTTCTGCGTACCGCCGACGAGACCGCCGTGCGCCGCTTCATCACCGCAGAGCGCCCGGACGTTATCGTCCACACCGCAGCCCTCTCCAACACGCAGGTCTGCCAGCAGCATCCGGAGGCTGTCTCTTATACACATCTGACGCTG
>ENA-OWXD01000524-OWXD01000524.1-human-gut-metagenome-genome-assembly--contig:-NODE-524-length-11757-cov-27.4429_pt1 | contig 11757 bp, 8 predicted proteins | sample MGYA00249244_ERZ652055 | MGnify/ENA primary metagenome ERZ652055 (study PRJEB26925, sample SAMN05827059) | human gut metagenome | biome: ENVO:2100002; feature: ENVO:00000062; material: ENVO:00002003...
GCAGCGTAGTCTCGTGGGCTCGGAGATGTGTATAAGAGACAGATATAACATATTTTATCATAACATGAGCAATAAAATAAGATTCAGATATGAACTTCACATTATCAATAACCTTAGATTATCAACTAAAATATTATCATACAGCCTTAATTGGAATTACTTAAAAACTTAAATTTATCTGAGTCGAGTAAGCACTTCCTTTATCACACTTAGGAAGTACAGCTGTTTTTTCAAATGCGTTATTCATAACTACACCTTTTCATTACCATCCTTATCTAGCATAGTAATGTCAGCATCATCTAATGAAAATTGAAATGTGAGATACAACAGTCATTTATATCTTCGGCTTGTACTGAAAAAATAAAAGGAATTCTAGTAGCCACCTTTTCATAAACTTTGCAAACTGCATGAGGCTTCTTTTGGTGATGCTCCGAAGCAAAAACTCCCAAACTCAAGGAAACTAAAAATAACATCAATAATAACTTTGCTTTCATACTTCTTTTTGTTTAAAAATGATGCCGCAAAGTTAGAGGGAAAGGAAAGAACGTACAACTATTTGCTGTGACATAATATTTCTATAAAACACTGATAAACAATATATTTCAGTTTATCACTCTGACATTTTCTTTTTTAGACGCGATTTCCTTTGATTGAGGGCTACCGTATCCGTATGTCCGAAACATAAAGAAATGGCCAACGGAGAAATACCCGCTTCTTGCAGGCAAAGGACCAACAAGTCATCCTCCGTCAGTTGGGAGTATTGTGCTTGCAAAGGAGAAATATAATCAGCATAGATTTCAAAGGTCGTTTTCTTCAGTTTGTCCAATTCAGCAGCTGCCATCACCTTACGGATTTTCTTATTCACCTGCTGCTGGTCAGACAATGACATCACCTTTTTGTATATAGAAGTCTGCTGAAATAACCATGTACGAAGTGCCAACTTTTCTTTCTTCAATTGAGTTATCAATTGCTCTTTTTGGGCAATTTCATCAAGATTTTGGTTTTCCCTATCCTGTAACAGTGCAAGAGCGGATTCATTTTCTTCTATGCGCTGCTGCATCACATTCTGTTTCTCATCAGCATATTGTAATGCTTGCCGATAGAGTGCCTGCTGGTTATTTTTCTTATTTATCCAACGTTGGTAAATCAAAGCAACGACAAAGCAAATAATAATGGCTGAAAAAACAATACGCCCTATAACCTTTCTAGATTTTATTTGCTCATCCTTTACTTCCAATGCTGTCTGATTTTTATAGACTATATGCTGCACTTCAGACAATCGCTCACTAGCATCCAATGAATCCTGAACCATGACAAAAGTATCTAGATAGTGATAGGCAGACTTGAAATTTCCTAGCTTAGCTTCCATTACGGCAAGTGACCAGTAAGACATAGAAAGGGATGGAGAAAAGAGCAGGCTTTTCTCTAAATAATACCTAGCAGAATCATATTGTCCTAAACCAATGTACAAATCACCTATATTATAGAAATAACCGCTAAATATTTTATTTTCATCAGATATATTTTGCAAAACTTTATAGGCATAAACCACGGCAGAATCGATGTTTTCAAATCGTCCATAATACAGACTTAAATTGTGCCAAGAAGTGAGTATCATGCTTGTATCTTTAGAACGCATAGCATATTCCACAGACTTTCTCTGATAAGTTATAGCAGAATCCTGCATATCCCTCATACCATAAATATATCCAATGTTATGATAGGCAATAGCAGTATCTTTAGCACTAAAAGAATAAAGAAGAGCTTGATTTTGTATTTCCAACGCCTTGTCGTACAATTCACAATCACCATACCATACCCCTAACATACTATAAATCAATCTTCTACATTTTAAATCTTGCGGATAATTCTGCAACACTTCCAACGCTTTCAAATTATGCTCTATCGCCGACATTTCATCATTCATCTGCGCCAGCAGCCTTCCCTTATACATCAATGCCACAGCTTTCTCCCTATCATCATCTCCATAATAATCCAAGGCGAAATTCAATAAGGAATCGCAAGGCAATAAGGGTAGTTTGTTCTTGTCCGTAGCCTCAGCCAGCAACAAAGCATAGTATGCCTTGTCTACTTCCGGCAAATCCTCTAAAACAGATATATTTTTTAAAATAGTCAATGCACTGTCCGGCTTCATTTCCAACAATGAATCTACCTGCTGTAACATCGGATTGGAAGAATGGTGGTTACAGGCAAACAAACAGACAGCCAGCAAACTGACGAAATTTAAATATATAATAAATGAACGCATAGTGATTTTATCTTTTAGCTTTCTATGCACAAAGATAGAAAAACGCTTTCATAACCCGGTACACGGACATCGATTAATAAGCAACACAGTACAAATATCCTTGTTGCTTGTTGGCCGTCTGCCCCAAAAGACTATTTTTGTAGAAAACAAAAAGGAGGAATCATACCCAATGTATTTGATGTACTTAACATGCCTTACCGTAGCGTATCCCTTAAGGAATGATGAATTTTGTGGCTGTCCGCGAAGACAATTGTTATTATGTGAACAAGACGCATTACATCTCTTTGATTGAAAGGGCCAACAAGTTCTTTTTCCTCATCCGTTTCCGTCGCTTTGGCAAGAGCCTAACACTCTCTTCATGTTACGGCACTATTATGACTGAACGAGGCAGACAAGTTTGAATTATGAGAAAGACAAACTGGCTTCCCGCCTGGTTTACCAGGGGATGGAGATGGTGGTTTGCGAAGAAAAATGTCAAGAGAAATGCCCCTACACTCTCGTGCAAGAGCATCTCTCTTCTTAAAAAATAAAGTCTAGTATTCGGTTTTCTCTAAAGTGATGAAAATTTAAAAACGGTAACCAACTGAAAGTTGGAATGTAGAGTTTCGTAATCCGTATGTACTTTGTGCTTTGTTCAGACCGATATTATAATCAAATGAAATCGTGTAATGCTTACCTATCACTGCCTTGATACCAGCTGTCGCTCCGACATCCCAATGGTTGAACCCCCGAATAGCCTGATCGGAAGTATTCCCATAGCCATCCAGCGGCTTCCAGCCGGCATGAATCAATTTACCGTCACCCACCATCTGCAAATCGCTTTCACCGGCATTGAAACCATACGCCGCATAGAGTCCGACATTGGGAATAAGACTTAGTTTATCATTTATATGAAAGTTATAGCCCAGTTTCACAGGTATTTGCAGATAGTTCATCTTTACTTCCACATCGGGATAACGGTAATAAGCATTTATACCATCCTTTCCGTAGTAATTCTCACCCAGTTTCAAATTTCCACCCTTTCGGACAAAAAAAAGTCCAGACATCAGCATCAGGTGATTCTGAAACTCATAGTCGACTGTCAGGCCTGCTTGAAAACCTACTTTCATGTTTTTGCTGTCCGAAGGGTTTGAATGACTGTCGGTGATATAGTTGGAAAGATTGGCACCAGCCTCAATTCCCAGTTTTACTTGTGCGGCGACGGGTAATGAACATAGAGTAATCAGGCACGCCAGAATTAGTTTGTTAGTTTCCATATCGTTTCTATTTTTATGGTTTTATTCCGCAAAGATAGAGAGTACAGACATTCGAAACGATTAAACCCAATAACAGTTACTAAACATAAATTACTGACAATCAACAATGTAACACTATTAAAGATAACATAGGATTATTCCATCTTACTTTTCATACGATATTTGCGTTGCGCTACAATCTGTGCATCATTATTACCAAAGCATAAAGCGATGGCAAAAGGAGATAAATCTGCCAATTGCAGACATAGCAAAAGGACATCATCTTCGTTCAACTTGGGATACCGGGTATGCAGTTGCTCTATGTAATCAGCATAAATCTGTCCTATAATCACTCTGAGTTGGCGTTGCTCAGCATTGGTGAGCACTGCAATACGCTCTTTGTGATGCTTTTGCTGGTTGGCCAGTTTGTCTATTTTCGTATAGAGGGCACTTTGCCGGAACAACCAGTTGCGCAATTTCTCCTTCTCCATCTTCATGGCCTCTATAGCCCGTTCCTTCTCTTCTATTTCCTCGACACGGCTTTCTTGTTTCTGTTTCAATTCGGCTATCACCTCTTCATGTTGAGCAATATTCTGCTGCATATCCATCAGGTTCTGTTTCAGCTTCTGCAACAGATATTTATAGTTGGATTGCTGTATCTTCTTGTTCTTCAGTATCTGTTGATAAATAATCACAATGACCAGCAGCAACACCACAGCTATCATCGCAATGGTGTATATCCTCCGTTTAGCCTTGAACTGTTCTTTCCTTACTTGCGCATCGGCATTCCAACGATAGGTCTTCTTCTCCAGTTCCGTAGCCACATTGGTGGAATAGATAGAATCTTCCAACTGGGTGCTGATTTCCAGATATTCCAAAGCTTTCTCCACATTTCCCTGCTGCTTGGCTATGGCATACAAGTCAAAGAAAGAGAGATACCGGATATGAATATCGACAGCTTCCTTGCTTCGGTTCAAATAATAAAGAGCCGAATCAAGCTGCCCGTTATTATAATAAAATTCCCCTAGATTCCAAAGACACTGCAAGCTGTCTTCTCTAAGACGACAGGCATCGTATGCCCTTTTCAGACAAATAATAGCTATACTGTTCCGTCCTGTACGTCCGCATAAATCCCCTATATTTCCATAAAGAGAATGCAAAAGGAAACTATCAGTAGAAAGAGAAAGCTGCAAAGCGCGTTGCTGGCAGATAAAAGCGGAGTCTATATTTCCATACCCAATGTAAGCTACCCCCAGATTGCTGAGTGAACTGATGAAATGACGGTTATGCCGTGCCAGCGAATCATTATAACAAGCCTTGACATACATATCTTTGGCCTGTGCGTACAAGTTCTGTTTGCCATACAGCCCACCCAACATATTATATACAAACCCTTTCCAATAGAATTCGCATGGATAGGCGGAAAGAATTTCAAGCGCCATACGGTAACTCTTCAGGGCATCGGCATAGTTTTCCATTTCCTGTTGCACTTTACCCTTATACAGAAGAGCTATGGCATGTTCTTTGGCTTCTTCATGATATACATGGAGAGCAAAATTCAATAATGAGTCACAAGGAAGCAGTGAATAACCATTTTTATCCGCAGCCTCAGCCAGCAGCAAAGCGTAACCGGCCTTGTCTTCCGGGCTCATACCGGTTAGGGAAGAGATGGATTTCAATAATGAAAACGCACTGTCGGCATGTTCTTCCATCAAGTATCCTGCTTGCCGCAAAGCAGGATGTTCCGTGCGCTGCAAAGTACAGGAAAGACAAAGCCAACATAGAAAGCAAACAATACCCGGCTGTTTTATATAAACATACATGCAACTCTATTTTTATTCTCCGGCGACAAAGATACAGAAAACTCAGAACTTATATCCTACACCGGCCGATAAACTGACACTCTGCCCGAAAGGTCTCTTACGAAGAGAACACTTACCATCGATAGTGTAAATGAAATGCTCGGATTCCAATGAAACCCCGGCCCTTCCGCCGTAAGTAAAATGATCTGGAAAATCCTGATGCCACCAGCCCAAACTAGAATGCATTCCGTTGCCATAGGCGTAATCAATGGATTTATCCCTGCCAAACATAGCATAGGACAGATACGGTCCCGCATTGATGCGCAAATTCCATTTGTTATTCAAAGCAACATTATAAGAAGCAAGGATAGGAAGCTCCAAATTGAATTTACTAAAAAAAGAATCGGTACCAAGTCTTGTCTTGGATCTGAATTCTTCATAAGTAAATAATAATTGTGGTTGTACATACCATGAGTTTTTAACATGAACGTCATACATTCCTCCGGCATAACCGCCCAGGCTGAAGCGTGCATCCCTGGACAGAGATTTAGAAAAAAGTCCGCCTCCTACAATACCCCAGCTATTCTGTGCGGAAGCGGGAAGAATAAAGCAGGCTAAAAGCATGCAAAGTAGAATTTGTTTTATTTTCATCGGGTTTGTTGCTTAAGTTTAATAATGCAAAGTAAGGTATAAAGCCCTTTTCATGAAAATAAAACAGATAACATTTACCGCATATAAAACTTTGATAATAAACAATATAACACTATTAAAGATAACATTCGGAGAAATTTCACTCCTATTGGGCATAGGGACAGGTCTAAAACCTGCCCCTACACAGCAAGAGAAAAGAAATATCTTTTATTGCGTGCAATTTATATTCCGCAACTTCCCTCTGAACCCATTCTGCACATCCCCAATCTGCCGCATGGGAAACACCAAAGTTTCCTGCATATACATCTTGTCCTTGCGTTTATGAGTATAGTTGTAAAACTGCTTGATACGTCCTTCCAAACGTTCCGCTTTCTCACCGTTTATGTAAAGAGTAGTACCTTTGTGGTCTCCCTCTATGCGTACCTTCGTCCATGCTCCGGCAGGCAGTGTGGCAGCGTGGAATACAAACGTATAGCCGTCACGGCTGAAAGCCAATTTTCCCTTATTTTCCCAATTGGCATATACGGTGGAATGAGGACCTTTAAACAAAATACCGTTGATATTTTGGTCTTTGTCCGGATTTATTTCAAATTCTACCACGTATGGATAGCCTACCTCCGGCAACATAGTGGCAATGCTGTCCGTACCGTTCAAAGACAGTTCTTCATTCTGCCCCGGAAGGACTACCTCACCCTGCACACGCCCCAGCAGGTTGACACCGGGAGCTTCAGGCATCTGTTTGCACAATTCCTCAAATTCCTCGTAAGAAACCATTTCATTCTTCCCTCTCCACATCTTCTCGGCCAGTACCTGAGCGGCCGGGAATGTACGGAAATGCACATCCTGTTGTGACACACCGTTACCACAATGGTCATTCCATACGGCAAACATACCTCCCAACAGTCCCGGAGTTCCTTCAGGCAACTCTTCCTTAGGATTCACTTTACCCACACGCCATTGCTCATACAGCCATTTCGTGTCCAGGAAATCACGATAATATCCGGCAGCCGGAACAATATAAAGATAAGCATCACACGTATTGATAATCTTATATCCGTCTTTCAAAGAAGCATTAGGATCAATCCAATCGTATGACCAGGCATTAATAGTTACATTATCCGCTTTCACCGGAGTGTTTCCTTTCAACCAGCGCAGTGCTCCCCACATACGGACATTCTTCCCGTATTTCTCTACATACTTCAGATACCGATCTGTAAAATAGCGGAATTTCTCAGCTTCCTTGGCATTGTACTCGTCTGTACCGATATGTACGTCGGGACCTATGAAAACCGGTTTCTCACCAGAAAGATACTCATCCAGCAAAGAATCTACAAAACGATAGGTTTCCTCCTTGTACAAATCCAAATGATCCATTCCATATTTATCACTGCCTATCTCGGGTTTATAATGTGTAAAGGCCAATGAATGAGCCGGAATATCAATCTCCGGAATCACATTCACACCATATTCCATGCCCAGACGTTGCAGGTCGGTGAATTCTTTCTTGGTATAAGAACCATCCTTGGCGGTCAGCCCCGGAAAACGCTCACTTTCCAGGCGGAAAGCAGCATAGGTCTTGTTCCAGTCGTTATCAAAGAACTGTACAAAACCATTGTCATTGAGATGAATCTGGAATTCATTCAGTTTATAGAACGATAGTATTTTGACATATTGCCGCAGGAAATCCATTGTGAAGAACTTACGGCCCACATCCAGCATGAAGCCACGACTGGGATATTGCGGCCAGTCACGGGCAACTCCTTTGGGCAACTCTCCTTTTTCATTATAAAGAATCTGCAACAAACTCCGGGTTCCCCAAAAGACTCCCTGACGAGCCGGTGCTTCAATACCGGCATAGCGTCCGGCAGTCAGCACATACCCTTCCTTTCCCAATTGTTTGTCGGGTTTCATCAATGAAAGATAAATATCATTCTTTCCCGGTTTCCCGGTCCTAATGGTGTAGTTCCAATCCAACAGATCTTTCAAGTCCTGTGCCAGCACAGTCGCCACACTTTTCAGTGCCGCCTCATCGGCAGGAGCTACAACAATACTGCCTTCAGCAGGCAATACGAGTTTTCCACTTCCCCCCTTCCACTCTTGCAGGGCGGGAATTACTTTCGGACATGTTTCCTTGGCCGAAACACACAGACACAAGGCCAACATCCATAAGGTTAGTAAGTGTTTCATGATAATGATTAATGGTTAGTAATTAACGGTTAATGAAAAATGAAGGCATTTATTTGCCTTTTACTATCTTCTTGATATCATTCAGTTTATTCAATGCTTCAAGAGGGGTCAGATTATTGACATCCAAATTCAGAATCTCATCCCGTATCTGACTCAATACCGGATCATCCAACTGGAAGAAGCTGAGCTGCATTCCGCTCCGGCCGGACGCTATCTCAGCCGTAGGCTTGGCAATGCCCTGCTGGCGGTTGTCCGTTTCCAGTTGATGCAGAATATCATTGGCACGCTTCACGATGCTTTTCGGCATACCTGCCATCTTTGCCACATGAATACCGAAAGAATGTTCGCTGCCGCCACGTTCCAGTTTGCGCAGAAAAATCACTTTATTATCTATCTCCTTCACAGATACATTGTAATTCTTGATGCGCTTGAAAGATTTCTCCATCTCGTTCAACTCATGATAATGAGTGGCAAACAGCGTACGTGCCTTGGCTTTAGGATGCTCGTGAATATGCTCCACAATAGCCCAAGCAATGGAAATACCATCATAAGTGGAGGTTCCCCGTCCCAACTCATCAAACAGCACCAAACTACGGCTAGAGAGGTTGTTCAAAATATTTGCCGCCTCATTCATTTCAACCATAAAGGTAGATTCGCCCACAGAAATGTTATCGCTGGCTCCCACACGGGTGAATATTTTATCCACCATACCGATCCGCGCACTTTCGGCAGGAACAAAACTACCCATCTGCGCCAACAAGGTAATCAGCGCAGTCTGGCGTAGCAAAGCCGACTTACCCGCCATATTGGGACCGGTAATGATAATGATTTGCTGGGTTTCCGAGTCCAGAAAGACATCATTGGCAATATACTTCTCCCCTACCGGAAGCTGCTTCTCGATGACAGGATGACGGCCTTGCCTGATGTCAATCACCTCACTGTCCTCCACAACAGGACGGATATAATTGTTCTCTTTCGCCACATTGGCAAAAGCCAGCAGACAATCCAATCGGGCAATCTGACTGGCATTAATCTGAATGGCTGGAATAAACTCTGCCAAAGCGATCACCAATTCATTATAGAGCTTTGTTTCAAGCACTAAAATCTTATCTTCGGCCCCCAAGATCTTTTCTTCGTATTCTTTCAGTTCCTGAGTAATATAGCGTTCCGCATTCACCAGCGTCTGTTTACGGATCCAGTCGGCAGGTACCTTGTCCTTATGCGTGTTACGCACTTCAATATAGTAACCGAACACATTGTTATAAGCAATTTTCAAGCTGGGAATGCCGGTCAGCTCACTTTCACGTTGCTGTACTTTGAGCAGATAATCCTTGCCGGAAAAAGCTATCTGCCGCAGTTCGTCCAGTTCCGCATTCACCCCGTCTGCTATCACACCGCCTTTATTCACCAGCAAAGGAGGATCATTCTTAACCTCTTTCGCTATCTTTTCACGGATAGACAGACATATATTCAGTTGTTCCCCAATACGGCGGAGACTCCCGTTATCCGCATTCAAACAGGCATTCTTAATCGGCTCGATGGCTTGCAAAGCTACTTTAAGTTGCACCACCTCGCGTGGAGAGATTCGTCCTACGGCAGCTTTCGAAACAATACGTTCCAAATCTCCTATCAGATGTAGTTTCTCTTCTATGAACTCTTTGAAATCCGGCTTGCGGAAGAAGTATTCCACTACATCCAGACGCTCATTGACAGGCTTCTCATCTTTCAACGGAAAGACTACCCAGCGTTTTAGCAGACGGGCTCCCATAGGGCTGATAGTGCGGTCGATCACATCCAGCAGACTGGTTCCGCCCTCATTCATGCTACCTATGAGTTCCAAGCTCCGTACCGTGAATTTATCCAGCCGCACATAACGGTCTTCCTCTATACGGGAAAGAGAAGTTATATGGCCGATCTGATAATGCTGCGTCATATTGAGGTATTGCAAAATAGCGCCCGAAGCTACAATACCATTCTTAAGGTGCTCCACCCCGAAACCTTTTAAGTTCTTGGTCTCAAAGTGCTTCAACAGCTTCTCGCGTGAGGAACTTTCATTAAACACCCAGTCATCCAACTCAAAAGTAAAGAACTTGCTTCCAAAATTTCCTTCAAACATTCCCCGTTTACCACGTTCGAAAAGCACCTCTTTGGGAGCGAAATTATTTAATAACTTGTCTATATAGTCAAAAGGCCCCTCTGCGGTAAGGAACTCACCGGTAGAGATATCAAGGAAGGCCACACCACAACTGGCTTTCCCAAAATGAACGGCAGCCAGAAAATTATTTTCTTTGTAAGAAAGAACATTGTCATTGATGGCTACACCCGGAGTCACCAATTCGGTGATACCGCGCTTTACCAGTTTCTTGGTCATCTTGGGATCTTCCAATTGGTCACAAATGGCCACCCGCTTGCCGGCACGTACCAGCTTGGGCAAATACGTGTCCAATGCATGGAAAGGAAAGCCGGCCATTTCTACGCTCTTTGCCTGTCCATTGGCCCGCTTGGTCAGCGTAATACCCAAAATCTCTGAGGCAACAATAGCGTCTTCTGAATAAGTTTCATAAAAATCCCCGCACCTGAATAGCATAATCGCATCGGGATGCTTTGCCTTCAACTCAAAAAACTGCTTCATCATCGGGGTTAAAACTACATCATTTGCCACTGTATCGTCCTTTCTTTTTTTAATTAATATTTCTCGCAAAGATACTAATTAGCAAATTTAATCTGAAACAGTAAAAGAAAAAAATTATATCTTTGTACTAGCTAAAAATACGGAAACAATGAAAGAAATAAAAGTAAACGAACTGACTGACAATCTGTTTGAGACAATCAGCAAGGAATGGATGTTGGTAACCGCCGGTACCAAAGACAAATTCAACACCATGACGGCAAACTGGGGAGGTGCAGGATTTCTATGGAACCGTCCGGTAGCCTTTATCTTTATCCGCCCCGAGCGTTATACATTCGACTTTATAGAGCAGAATGACTATCTCACTCTCTCTTTTCTAGGTGAAGAGCATAAAGAAGTACATAAGATATGCGGTTCCAAATCGGGACGTGACATGGATAAAGTAAAAGCGACAGGACTATCGCCCTTGTTCACCGAGAACGGAAGCATCACTTTTGAGCAGGCGCGGTTGACTTTTGAATGCAAGAAACTGTATGCCGATCTGATCAAGCCCGGAAACTTTATCGACAAGAGCATTACGGACCGATGGTATGGGGAATCACACGGTGGTTTTCACAAGATGTATGTGGTGGAAATTGTAAATGTGCTAAGCCGCTAATTAACGGCATCGATTGTTTTTTTACTGCTGCTTCTTGTATTGACTATATTAGGGATATTCAGTAAATGTCTCTAAAAAATAAGATGGCATATGAAGATGATAGGGCATGACCATTTCATATGCCATTCTTATTGTCATTTTTCCGTGCTTTCTCACATAATTCTATCCGACAGGACATGACGTTCCGGAAGAAGTCTGATGACCTCTTCTGATTCTGTGAGTAAAATCATATCATGCTGCTTTAGCTGTTTTGTTTCTGATTTTTTCTATTATCAGTATGGCATTTGCCGTATGTATTCCAAAGAAAATCCACAGTATTTCCGTCT
>ENA-OWXD01000526-OWXD01000526.1-human-gut-metagenome-genome-assembly--contig:-NODE-526-length-11708-cov-10.4509_pt1 | contig 11708 bp, 9 predicted proteins | sample MGYA00249244_ERZ652055 | MGnify/ENA primary metagenome ERZ652055 (study PRJEB26925, sample SAMN05827059) | human gut metagenome | biome: ENVO:2100002; feature: ENVO:00000062; material: ENVO:00002003...
CTCTCAGTCTGCTTCGCAGACAGCTCCCCTTGTAGGGGAGCCTCTGGCGAAGAGGGAAACTTTCCGATATGCCAAGGCCTCCCCTCGATAGGGGAGGTGGCATCGCGCAGCGATGACGGAGAGGTTTGGCCTCAACTCAGCCCTTGTCCTTTGAGCATATTCTGCAATACTGTCAGGTCTGCCGAGAGATCCATGCTCTCGGCGGCATACAGCGCATCCAGCTGGTTCTCGAATGCGGTAGCGATGGAGGCCGCGTTGTGCTCCACCTCCGACCGGATGGCGGCGGCGTTTTCGCCCCGCACGCCCTGACGGGCGAGTCTGGCGTACTGCTCGAGGATGTTCACCGCGTCGGGCAGGTAGTAGTTCGCAAAGCGACGCACCTGCTTGGCCTTGGCGGGGCTGGCCTCCACCGTCTCCACGATGGAGCGGCCCGCTTTTTCCATCCGGGTCATGGCGGCGGAAAGCTCCGGGTCGGGCAGAGCCTCGTTCAGTGCGTGGAGTGCGTCCAGCTTCTGCTGGATGTCGGCCAGCATCTCGTCCACGTCGCCGCTGCCGGTGTGGAAGGGCACTTCGTGCTCCACCACCCGGGGCGGGCAGACTTTCTGGGCCGCACCAAAGGCCGCGCCAGCGCAGCCCAGCGCCACCAGCAGTGCCCACAGCTTATAGACCGGCAGCACGGCACACAGCACCGCGAACACCAGCGCCGCCGCATACCACGGCAGGACGCTGGGTTTTGTGGTGCGGATCACTTTGCTCATGGGGGTTCTCCTTTCCCGAAGGGGCGGGCTGCCCCTTGTACTCTTCCATAATAAATCCTTTTCTCCATAAAACGCAAGCGTTTCATGAATAATTTACAGGTTCGAAACGGTTATATAATCTTTGAGGGCCGCGCCCCAGACCTCCCGCAGCTTTTCGGGGCGGCAGGCGGCGTTGGCGGGGCTGGTGCTGGGCAGCTTGACTGCCGGGATGCCGGACACCGGCAGCAGATATTTTGTATAGATGCGGTAGGCCGTGGCCCCGTTGCAGAACACCGCCTCGATGGGCGCTTTGGCTAAGAGAGAGGCAATGTCGTTGGGCACGACATCCCGGATGGAGGCGTCCGACGCGCCGGTGATGGTGCAGCTTTCCAGCGTGTCCCAGAGGGCGAGGCCGTGGCGGAGGATGAGGCCCTTTTTGGCCTCGATGTCCTCCCGGGCGGGGACAGGCTCGCCGGTGAGGGCGGCCATCATGGGCCAGAAGCGGTTCTGTGGGTGGCCGTAATAGAAGGCCATCTCCCGGCTCTTGGGGCTGGGCCATGTGCCGAGGATGAGGGCGCGGCTGCTCTCGGAATAGACCGGTGCGAAGCTCATCGTTCCATCGTCTCCCACGCAGAGCCGAGGTCGCGGCTGGACGGCTCTGCCCTCGGGCCGTCGAACCACAGCTCTTCGATGAGGGCAGAAAGACCGTCCTCCCGCACGTCGCCGATGATGCGGTCGGCGGCGGCTTTGGCGTCGTCGGTGCCGTTGGACATACAGCAGCCGAGGCCGGCGGCCTTCAGCATCTCCACGTCATTGGCGGAGTCGCCCGCCGCCACGGCCTCGGCGAGGGAGAGGCCCATCTTCTCGCAGAGGTCTGCGAGGCCCGCGCCCTTGTCGATCCCGCCCCGCACGATGTCATAGAAGCGGGAGCCGTCGGGCAGCTGGCCGCCCGTCTGCATGAAGTGAAGGCCGAGGTGGCCGTACTTTTCGTGGAACCGCTCCAGCGCCCCTTCCGGGAAGATGCAGAACGCCGCGTGGGGCATATCGATGAGGTGGCGGTCCTGATCCTCGCCGTCCACACAGTCCAGCCCGACGCTGTTCATCTGGGTGTAGCAGCTGCGGAGCGTCTCATACTCGCAGTAAGCATAGTATGCGTCCCGGAAATTGAATTGCAGCGGGTAGTTGTAATCCTCGCAGAAATCCACCAGCGCGTACATCTCCTCGTTGGTCATGGGATGCTCGGCGACGATGGTGCCGTTTCGGTCCACGACACAGGCACCGTTGCAGGTGATGGCGTAGTCGAACCGGATGCCGCCCAGCTGGCCTTTCCGGTTGATGGCAGACCACGCCCGGCCGGTGCTCAGCACGAATTTTCCCCCGGCGGCCTGAAGCTTCTTCACGGCCTTGACTACCGCCGGGCGGGGCTGGCTCTCACCGAAGAGGACGAGGGTGTTGTCATAATCGCTTGCGAGGATCTTGTACTGCATGGTGTTCTCCTTACTATACTTCTGTATGAGCTGAGTATATCACAAAATGGGAGATTTGTCTCAAGAATATGCCGTTAAAAGCCTCTCCCTTTGGGAGCAACAGCTCTGACCGCCGCCAGTGGCGGAAACAGGAAAGAGCTGTTGGGGCCGCGGCCAGCAAGACGCAAGTGCCTTTCAGAGCACGAAGCGGATGCTGGGTGCCGCAACCCGGGCTGTGGCAATGCGAAGCAAAGACAGAGAGGGCAAGGCTGTGAAGAGAAAGGCTTTTTTTCACGATAAAAGAAAACATCCGCACTCCCCCGTTCAGAGAAGAAATGCGGATGCTGAAAAATAGAATGCTCAGACGATAAACGCGACCACGATCTGGATGCCCACGCCCACAGCTGCGCCGCAGGCCCACGTCAGACCGGTGATGAAGAGATTCTGCTTCCACGAGGGGTTCGCCCGCCACAGCACAGCGAGGCCCACGCCTGCGCCGGTGCACAGACCGGCCACGAGGCTCGAGAAGCGGAGCGCACCCTCGACATAGAGCTGGGTCAGGAGGACACTGGCGGCGCAGTTGGGCACGAGACCCACCAGCGCGGCCATCACCGGCTGGAAGAAGCCCATCCGGCCCAGCACGGCGGCAAAGACGTCCTCGCCCACGCCCTCGACGATGAGGCCGAACACAAGGCTGAACGCGAAGATAAAGACGAAGATCTCGAGGGTGTGGCGGAGCGCGGCCTTCCAGATGGGCTGGGGCTGGCCCTGCTCATCGCTGTGCTCCTCGTGGCAGTCCACCTCATCGGCGTGGCCGGTGTAGCCGCCCCGCAGGCTGCGGGGCAGGGCCTTGCGGAGGACGAAGTCCAGCATAAAGCCCACAAAGATGGCGTAGACGACCTTAATGCCCATCAGCAGAGCCAGCTTGTCCCAGTAGGCGGGCATGGACACCAGCAGGGGGATGGCCTCGTCGCTGGTAGCAAGATAGACGGCCATCAGCGTGCCCAGCGTGATGACGCGGGAGGCGTAGAAGTTGGATGCGATGGCCGAGAAGCCGCACTGGGGCACGCAGCCCAGAACGGCCCCCGGGACAGCGCCCCAGCGTCCGCCGCCGGCCAGCAGGGCCTCGATGCGCTCGCCGTGGCGGGTCTCCACATATTCAATAAAGAGATAGGCTAAAAATAGAAAGGGGAGCATCTTGGCGGTGTCCACCAGAGACTCGGCCAGTACATCCAGAAAAAGTTCCATCGTGATACCTCGTGATTGATGATAAAGTATAGGGAAGGTGTGTTCCGCCGAAAATTTGCTTCAGTTGCCTAAATTGCAACCTGATTGCATTTTGAGTGCAGGGAAGAGTATACACGCATTCTGGGTGAAATGCAAGACCAAAATGCAATCTTTTTGCATTTTTCGCAAAAGAATGACTTTTTAAAACTTTTTGAAAGGAAATCGGATAAAACCTATTGACAATGTGGGTATAGGAGGATATAATGCAAACAACAAAACCACACGCCTTGTGGGTTGAGCGAGGATTCGGAAAGGAGGGTACTCAAATGACGCTGATTTGGAAAAATCTTCTGCACGCCAACTTCCGCTGTGGGCGAATGTACAGCGCCCGGGCTGAGAAAGAAACTCTGAGCCAAAGCTGTACGGTGCCCTCTATGCCGCGAATGCGCGAGCGAATGTGACGCCAAGACAGACAAAAGGTTCTGAGTGGAGAACGATTTCTTTGCCCGGCAGACGAAAGGTGAGAACTCCTACGCTGCCGGGTATTTTTATGGGTAAAAATAATACTTTAAGTACAAATAGAGAGGAAAAATACTATGCCTGATTATAAGTTTGAGACTCTGCAGCTCCATGTTGGTCAGGAGCAGGCCGACCCCGCCACCGATTCCCGCGCCGTCCCCATCTACCAGACCACCTCCTACGTCTTCCGCAACAGCCAGCACGCCGCGGACCGCTTCGGTCTGGCCGACGCCGGAAACATCTATGGCCGTCTGACCAACTCCACGCAGGACGTGTTCGAGAAGCGCATCGCGGCGCTCGAGGGCGGCGTCGCTGCTCTGGCCACCGCTTCCGGCGCGGCGGCCATCACCTACACCATCGAGGCGCTGGCGCAGGCCGGCGACCACATCGTGGCCCAGAAGACCATCTACGGCGGCAGCTACAACCTGCTGGAGCACACCCTGACCCAGTTCGGCGTCACCACCACCTTCGTGGACGCACATGACCTGAAAGAGGTCGAGAACGCGATCCAGCCCAACACCAAGGCTGTCTACCTCGAGACTCTGGGCAACCCCAACAGTGACATCCCCGACATCGACGCCATCGCGGCCATCGCCCACAAGCACGGCCTGCCGCTGGTCATTGATAACACCTTCGGCACCCCGTACCTCATCCGTCCCATCGAGCACGGCGCGGACATCGTCGTCCACTCGGCCACCAAGTTCATCGGTGGCCACGGCACCACGCTGGGCGGCATCATCGTGGACAGCGGCAAGTTTGACTGGAAGGCCAGCGGCAAGTACGGCAACATCGCTGCCCCCAACCCCAGCTACCACGGCGTGTCCTTCGCGGACGCCGCCGGCCCTGCCGCCTTTGTCACCTACATCCGCGCCATCCTGCTGCGTGATACCGGCGCTACCATCTCTCCCTTCAACGCCTTCCTGCTGCTGCAGGGCACCGAGACCCTGAGCCTGCGCATCGAGCGCCATGTGGAGAACACCAAGAAGGTCGTGGAATTCCTTGCCAGCCATCCGCAGGTCGAGAAGGTCAACCACCCCTCGCTGCCGGATCACCCCGACCACGCCCTGTATGAGAAGTACTTCCCCAACGGCGGCGCTTCCATCTTCACCTTCAACATCAAGGGCGGCCGTGAGGAAGCCTTCAAGTTCATCGACAACCTGAAGATCTTCTCCCTGCTGGCAAACGTGGCGGACGTCAAGAGCCTCGTCATCCACCCGGCCTCCACTACCCACAGCCAGCTGACCGATGCGGAGCTGGCCGAGCAGCAGATCTACCAGAACACCATCCGTCTGTCCATCGGCACCGAGCATATCGACGACATCATCGCTGACCTCGAGGCAGGCTTCGCAGCCGTCCGCGGCGAATAACTCCGGCGTTTCTTCCGTCCCCCGGAAGCAGGCACCCTGAAAACGCTATTTTCTCCTCCATTCTCCTGAATTGCATAATAGAAGCGGCCAGCCGCCCTGTGTCTTGCAGGGCGGCTGGTCTGCTGTTTGCGGAATGACCGTCTGGCTCAGTGTGCAGGCAGTCATTCCGTTTTATATAAAACCACCCCCGCACAGCTTGCGCCGCGCGGGGGTGTGAGGGGAGAGGATGTTTCAGGAATTATTCGTTGCCGGGGAAGTGGGGGATGCCGTCAAAACCCTTCTGCAGGTCGGCGTCGGTGGGGATGCAGTCGGTCATCTTGCCGTCGTGGAACTTCTCGTAGGCCACCATGTCGAAGTAGCCGGTGCCGGTGAGGCCGAAGACGATCGTTTTTGCCTTGCCCGTCTCCTTGCACTTGAGAGCTTCGTCGATGGCGACGCGGATGGCGTGGCTGCTCTCCGGGGCGGGCAGGATGCCCTCGATGCGGGCAAACTGCTCTGCTGCCTCAAAGACGCTGGTCTGCTCCACGCTGGTGGCCTCCATCAGGCCGTCGTGGTAGAGCTGGCTGAGGATGCTGCTCATGCCGTGGTAGCGCAGGCCGCCCGCGTGGTTGGGGCTGGGGATGAAGCCGGAGCCGAGGGTGTACATCTTGGCCAGCGGGCAGACCATGCCGGTGTCGCAGAAGTCGTAGACAAATTTGCCGCGGGTGAAGCTGGGACAGCTGGCCGGCTCGACGGCGATGAAGCGGTAGTCGGCCTCGCCCCGCAGCTTCTCGCCCATGAAGGGGCTGATGAGGCCGCCGAGGTTGCTGCCGCCGCCGGCGCAGCCGATGATGATGTCAGGCTTGACGCCCAGCTTGTCGAGGGCGGTCTTGGTCTCGAGGCCGATGACGCTCTGGTGGAGCAGTACCTGATTCAGTACACTGCCCAGCACATAGCGGTAGCCGGGGGTGGAGGTGGCGACTTCCACGGCCTCGCTGATGGCACAGCCGAGACTGCCGGTGGTGTCGGGGTGCTCGGCAAGGATCTTGCGGCCCACATTGGTGGTCATGCTGGGGCTGGGAGTGACCGATGCGCCGTAGGTGCGCATGACCTCGCGGCGGAAGGGTTTCTGCTCATAGCTCACCTTGACCATGTAGACCTTGCAGTCCAGCCCGAAGTAGCTGCAGGCCATGGAGAGGGCGGTACCCCACTGGCCCGCGCCCGTTTCGGTGGTCACGCCCTTGAGGCCCTGTTTCTTGGCGTAGTAAGCCTGCGCGATGGCGCTGTTCAGCTTGTGGCTGCCGCTGGTGTTGTTGCCTTCGAATTTATAGTAGATCTTCGCCGGGGTGCCGAGGGCCTCTTCCAGTCGGTAGGCGCGGCACAGAGGACTCGGACGGTACATCCGGTAGTATTCCCGGATCTCGTCCGGGATGGGGATGTAGGCCGTGGTGTCGTCCAGTTCCTGCTGTACCAGCTCATCGCAGAAAACGCCGTCCAGCTCCTTGGCCGTCATGGGCTTGAGGGTGCCGGGGTTCAGCAGGGGAGCGGGCTTGTTTTTCATATCGGCCCGCACATTGTACCATGCAGTGGGCAGCTCCGATTCTTCCAGATAAAACTTGTACGGGATGTTCGCTTCGGTCTTCATAAGGCTTGTCCTTTCCGGGCCGGATGCACATGCCGGCCCTTGCTTGCGGGACAAGAGGGAAAAATAAAAACCGCTCCTGTCCCAAAACACATTGCGTGAATTGGGACAAGAGCGGATAAAATACTCCTGCGGTGCCACCCAATCTTGACAGGAATGACCCTGCCCACTCGTGATATGCCAACACATACCGGCTTTGTTCACGGAGACGCTCTCCGTCGCCCCTACTGCGCATAAAAATGCGGTTCGGTTTGCCCTCAAAAGCCCATTCTCATCCGCGCCCACACTGCCCGGTCTCAGCTGCCCCGGTGCTCTCTGTACTGGTGAGTTTTGCGGTGGTACTTATGCTTTCTCACTGGTTTGGTGGGATTTTATCACCTCACGAAAGTGAAGTCAATACCTTTTCTGAAAAAATTTTGAGAGGCGGAAAGCGAAGTCGTACTACTACCTGAAACCTGTGCGAGGGGGATGAACACCAGCCGACCCGGGGGGCTGTACACCACTCCGGGAGCGCAGCTGTAGAGCAGAAAGAGGGCCGCCGCGGCTGCTGTCAGAAGGAGCAGAAGCCCCCGATGGTGGAACGATAGAACACGATGCCCGGGCCGCTGACGCCGCATACAAGACCCCTCCCTTTCTCGTTTGGCCCATCCTATGCCCGCTGGAGCGGCGGTGTGCGATTGTGCCGGGACGAAGAGTGTGGTACACTATAGCCATCAAGATTTTTGTGATACGGAGAGACTTATGCTGACCATTACACTGCTGGGCACGGCGGCCACCATGCCCCTGCCCGACCGCGCACTTACGGCGGCGGTGGCCGAATGCGGGGGACACAGCCTTTTGCTCGACTGCGGCGAGGGCACCCAGACCGCCGCCCGCCGGGCCGGGGTCAACCTGATGAAGCTGGACGCCATCTGCCTGACCCACTACCACGGCGACCACATCTTCGGCCTGCCGGGGCTTCTGCAGACGCTGGGCTGTCAGGGCCGTACCCGCCCGCTGGCGCTGTACGGTCCGAAAGGCCTCGGCGAGGTCTGGGCCGCGCTGCGGGTGCTGACCGGGCCGCTGCCCTATCCGGTCTGCCCCGAGGTGCTGGACGCCCCGGCAGCGCTCCGGGCGCGCTTCGGCGGCTGGCCGCAGGGGGCAAAGCTGACGCCTGTCCCCACCCGCCACCGGGTCACGAGTCAGGGCTACCGCCTCGATCTGCCCCGGGCCGGGCGCTTTTCGCCCGAGAAGGCCCGGGCGCTGGGGGTGCCGGTGCAGCAGTGGAAGATGCTTCAGCAGGGCCAGAGCGTTGCGCTGGCCGACGGCAGCAGAGCAGCGCCGGAATCGGTCCTCGGCCCGGCTCGGCGGGGTCTGAGCTTCCTCTTTTCGGGGGACACGGCTCCCTGCGCCGCACTGGAACAGGCCGCAGCGGGGGTGGACCTTCTGCTCTGCGACGCCACCTACGCCCTGCCCGAGCAGGCTGCACAGGCGAAGCAGTACGGCCACAGCACCTTCGGCCAGAGCGCAGCCCTCGCTGCAAAGGCCGGTGCAAAACGGCTCTGGCTCGTCCACTATTCGCCCATGATCACCGACCCGGAGGAGGAGCTTGCGCAGGCCCAGAGCCTCTTCCCGGGGGCGGAGTGCGGCTTCGACGGCAAGAGCATTGCGCTTCAGTATGAGGAGGAAGGCGAATGAACATCGTTCTGGAACCCGGTGCCGCCGCCCTTCTGGATGAGCTGCACCGGGCAGGCTTTGGGGCCTACGCCGTGGGCGGCTGTGTCCGGGACAGCCTGCTGGGCCTTGCGCCCCACGACTGGGACCTCTGCACTGCTGCCCGCCCCGGGCAGGTGATGGAGCTGTTCGGAGAAGACCGGTGCATCCCCACCGGCTTGCAGCACGGCACCGTCACCGTCAAGCGGGATGGAAGGCTGTATGAGATCACCACCTTTCGCACCGAGGGCCGCTATTCTGATGGCCGCCACCCCGACAGCGTGGCCTTTGTGCCCGACCTCCGGGAGGATCTGGCCCGGCGGGACTTTACCATCAACGCGATGGCCTACAGCGCCGAGGAGGGTTTGTGTGACCCCTTCGGCGGGCGGGAAGACCTTGCCCGGGGCGTGGTGCGGGCGGTCGGTGAGCCGCTGCGCCGTTTCGGGGAGGACGCCCTGCGCATCCTGCGGCTCTACCGCTTTGCGGCCCGGTTCGGCTTTGCCATCGACGAAGCCACCGAGGCGGCGGCAAAGCAGCTGGCCTCCCACCTCGACTGTGTATCGGCAGAGCGCATCGAGGAGGAGCTGAACAAGCTTCTGGCCGCACCACAGCCGGGGGCATACCTTGAGCCGGAGGTGCTGGCCTTCGTCCTGCCCGAGCTGCCGCCGGAGGAACTGACAAAAGCCCGGAGGCGGATCGATGCCCTTCCGGCGGGGACGGAGCAGGTGTCTGCCCGCTGGGCGGCGCTGCTGCTGCCGCTGGGTGAGACGGGGGCGAGGAAAGCGCTCAAACGCCTGAAGTGCTCGAACGCCAGGATAGATGGAGCGGCGGCGCTGGTGCGTGAGTGTGGAGAGAAAACTCCCGACACGCTGGATAAGTGTGATCTGTGCTTGCAAGCCAAGCGTCTGCTGGGAAAATATGACCTCCATACCGTGCGGCAGCTGACGGCCCTCTGGACGGCTCTTGCGCCGGAAGAAAAAGCGTCGTTCGATGCCCTGCGGGCCGAGGCCGAAGCGCTGACGGCGCAGGGGGTCTGCTGCCGCATCTCTCAGCTGGCCGTGAATGGCCGCGACCTGATGGCGGCGGGCGCTGCGCCCGGGCCGGGCCTGCGGCGGGTGCTGGAAGCCCTGCTGGAGGAGGTCATCACGGGCCGTCTGCCCAACGAGAAGACGGAGCTTCTGGCCTTCGCGGCCGGATTTTCTGCGTCTTGACAAGAGAAAGAAGCTGCGGTAGTATATATCTACTGTTTTAGTGTGTTATAACAAAAAGAGGAACAGAATGACAGAGACAGAGAACACTTCCCGCCGCCCCGGTGCCCTCATCGCCATGAGCGGCGGTGTGGATAGCTCGGTGGCGGCATGGCTCATGCAGCGGGACGGCTTTGACTGCACCGGCATCACCATGCGCCTCACCCGCAACGAGGCCGTGGACACCGAGGGGCTGCACACCTGCTGCTCCGAGCGGGACATCGAGGACGCCGCCGAGGTGGCCTATGCGATGGACATCCCCTACGAGGTGCTGGACTTCACCGCCGATTTTCAGGAGAAGATCATCGACAAGTTCATCCGGGTCTACGAGGCCGGCGGCACGCCCAATCCCTGCATCGACTGCAACAAGTATATGAAGTTCGACCACCTGCTCCGCTGGGCCGAGGCCCACGGGCTGGACTATGTGGTCACGGGCCACTACGCCCGGGTGGAGCAGGACGAGGCCACCGGCCGCTGGCTGCTGAAAAAGGGACTGGACGAGGGCAAGGACCAGAGCTATGTGCTCTACAACCTCACGCAGGAGCAGCTGGCTCACGTCCGTCTGCCGCTGGGCGGGCTGCACAAGAGCGAGGTGCGCGCCATCGCCGAGGAGCAGCACTTCGTGAACGCCCGCAAGCACGACAGTCAGGACATCTGCTTCGTGCCCGATGGCGACTACGCCCGCTTTATGGAGGACTTCACCGGCAAACACTATCCGGCGGGCGATTTCCTCGACGTCAGCGGAAAAAAGGTGGGCACCCACAGCGGCGCGGTGCGGTACACCATCGGCCAGCGGAAGGGGCTGGGCCTTGCCATGGGCGCGCCGGTCTACGTCTGCGCCAAGGATATGCAGGCCAACACCGTCACCGTCGGCCCGGAGGCGGAGCTGTTCGATACCATCGTCTACGCCGACGAGGTGAACTGGATCGCCATCCCGGAGCTGACCGGGCCGCTGCGGGTGACGGCTCGCACCCGCTACCATCAGGTCGAGCAGCCCGCCACCGTCTACCCGGCGGGGCCGGACGGCTTCCGGCTGGAATTTGACCAGCCCCAGCGCGCCCCCACCCCCGGGCAGGCCGTCGTGCTGTATCAGGGGGATACCGTCCTCGGCGGAGGGACGATCATGAGAGTGGAAAAGTAAGGAGAAACAATATGCAAGACCAGTATTCCCGCACCCAGATGCTGCTGGGCGCGGAGGCAATGACCAAGCTGCACAACTCCCGCGTGGCCGTATTCGGCGTGGGCGGCGTGGGCGGCTATACCGTGGAGGCGCTGGCCCGCAGCGGCGTGGGTGCCCTCGACCTCATCGACGACGACAAGGTCTGTCTGACCAACCTGAACCGCCAGATCATCGCCACCCGCAAGACCGTGGGCAAATATAAGGTGGATGTGGCGGAAGAGCGGGTCCACGACATCGACCCCGACATCAAGGTCACGACCTACAAGACCTTCTTCGGCCCCGAGACGCAGGACAGCTTCGACTTTACCCAGTTCGACTACGTTGTGGACGCCATCGACACCGTCACCGGCAAGCTCGCGCTGGTCATGAAGTGCAAGGAGGCCGGTGTGCCCATCATCTGCTCCATGGGTGCAGGCAACAAGATGGACCCCACCCGCTTCGAGGTCACGGACATCTACAAGACCTCCGTCTGTCCGCTGGCCAAGGTCATGCGCACCGAGTGCCGCAAGCGGCGCATCAAGCACCTGAAGGTCGTCTACTCCAAAGAGCCTGTCATGACCCCCATCGAGGACGATTCCATCAGCTGCAAGCACCACTGCATCTGCCCTCCGGGCACCCAGCGCAAGTGTACCATCTGTCTCTTATACACATC
>ENA-OWXD01000529-OWXD01000529.1-human-gut-metagenome-genome-assembly--contig:-NODE-529-length-11665-cov-16.6721_pt1 | contig 11665 bp, 12 predicted proteins | sample MGYA00249244_ERZ652055 | MGnify/ENA primary metagenome ERZ652055 (study PRJEB26925, sample SAMN05827059) | human gut metagenome | biome: ENVO:2100002; feature: ENVO:00000062; material: ENVO:00002003...
AGTACCGACTGCCAGCGAACCATTTGCCATTCTGATTCCTCCCGAATTCATTTTTCGCCTGCAATGCAGGCTCTTTTATTTGAACGGGGGCTTCCCCGTCAAAACGGATTCATCTCGCAGAATGTCTAACCTTACAAATCCTCACCAGAGTCAAACAAATCTGACGAGACCCACAATTATAGCTCCACAAAATTCTGCATATCTGTAAAGAGCAACATTTTCTCGCCGAATTTAGCTTTATTGTACCACTTTAACTAAAGCTTTTCCACTATTTTCTTTATTTTACTCGAAATCGGATGCACTTTATCTATGTCACTCTAAGGGATTCACGCTTTCACGGTTATCTGTCCCACTGCAATTCATCATATAAGGACGTTATTCTCTACATACGTCAGTACTATTTTCACGGATAACAACCGTTTCATCCAGCATTTTCAGTTGGATACCAGCTTTTATCGGCACCACTTCATTCGCACCAACCTTGCGTGCAGCACCCTTGCTGGTAACAGCATCCCAAACAAAACCGCTGCGGTTGCGCAGACCATATATACCAGGCTGATCTACTTTTTCCACTACCTGTGCCACAGGACCAAGAGCTTCGCTCTCGTTGCAAATGCCCAGCTGGCAGCGATAAATACGGGAATTGCGGACCGCGGGAATGCTGTAATCTTCCAGCTCCAGACGGAACGGAATATTCACCATCTTGCGGCAGGCATCGCAGCGGCAGCTGCGGCCATCTTGTGTAAAGACCTCATTGCCGCAGGCCGAGCATTGTACGATGTCACTGCGGAAACGGGTGAGTGCACGCAGCCAGTCCAATTCCGTTGGACGGGCTGACGGTTTATTCAAGCCTTTCTGGCTGAAAGCCTCCTGGAATATCTGCTTTATATAATCCGGCAGGCAGGGCCAGATCTGCAGAATATTGGCATGTACCACCGGATCAGGGCCGTTGTCGTCGTTGTCAGGATCCATAATGAACAACGGATTGCTGCCGAACAAAGCACGTTTATCCGTCCACGACAGACCCGGCCTCATATAACGCTTTCCTTTGAGCGGGTGCGTATTCGTAAACAGGATGAACAGGAGCACCGCCATGGAAAATCGGTCTGACAGGCTATTCGGCGTAACATCGCCCACGATGATTTCAGGTGCCGTGTAATCCGTTTTGCCCTTGAGATTTCGGGTATAGTTCTCATAGTCGAAATAGCTATCAATGTCGATATTAATGCAGGCGTCAGGCATCTCAAGAAAGGCGGTATAGCCGCCGTCCGGGCCCACATAATCAATGCCGCCGATCCGCACCTTGCCAGTTTCCGGTTCAATAAAGATATTTTCATCGTTCAAATTCTGACAAGTGTATCCTACATTATGTATGATATGACATGCCGAAACGATACGCAGCGCCGCATCCACCACCGTACGGAAAGACTTGAAACGCACATGGCACAGCATGAACTCGGTAAGAGCATAATAATTGTCCGGAAGCAGTTCCGTGATATAGCCAAACACTCCGTCCACCCACTCCGTGATATCCTCCGGCCACAGGAAAGCCTTGTCCGGGCTGCCGCGCTTGATGTTTTCTTCAATGTTTTCGTAGAAAGCATGAGGATCTTTGCCCAGTGCAGCAGTTTTGTACCATTTCAGCGCCTTTTTGTCTTTGCCGCCGTAGCAGGCCACCACATACACTTCGCCCCGACCGCCCTCTGCAAGGTACTTTTCGACCTTGATCGAACCGCCGTACTTGGTTTTAATGACAGTACCGACTGCCAGCGAACCATTTGCCATTCTGATTCCTCCCGAATTCATTTTTTTCGCCTGCAATGCAGGCTCTTTTATTTGAACGGGGCTTTCCCGTCAAAACGGATTCATCGCGCAGAATGTCTAATCTTACAAATCCTCACCAGAGTCAAACAAATCGGACGAGGCTCACAATGATAGCTCCACAAAATTCCGCACATCTGTAAAGAGCAACATTTTCTCGCCGAATTTGGCTTTATTGTACTGCTTTAACTAGAGTTTTTCCACTTTTTTTATTTTGCTCAAAATCGGATATATTTTATTTGCATCACACTAAGAGATCTACGCTTTCGCGGTTATCTGTCCCACTGCAATTCATCATATAAGGACGTTATTCTCTACATATGTCAGTACTATTTTCACGGATAACAACCGTTTCATCCAGCATTTTCAGTTGGATACCAGCTTTTATCGGCATCACTTCATTCGCACCAACCTTGCATGTAGCCCCCTTGCTGGTAACAGCATCCCAGCGGTGACCACTGCGGTTGCGCAGGCCATATATACCCGGCTGGTCTACTTTTTCCACCACCTGTGCCACGGGACTGAGAGCTTCACTTTCGTTGCAGATGCCCAGCTGGCAGCGATAAATGCGGGAGTTGCGGACAGCGGGAATGCTGTAATCTTCCAGTTCCAGACGGAACGGAATGTTCACCATCTTGCAGCAGGCATCACAGCGGCAGCTGCGGCCATCCTGCGTAAAGACCTCATTGCTGCAGGCCGGGCATTGTACGATGTCACTGCGGAAACGGGTGAGCGCACGCATCCAGTCCAATTCCGTTGGACGGGTCATCGGATTTTGCAATGCCTCCTGACTGAAAACCCGCAGGAATATCTGCTTTATATAATCCGGCAGGCAGGGCCAGATCTGTAGGACACTGGCATGTGCCACCGAATCAGGGCCGTTGTCATCGTTGTCAGGGTCCATGATGAACAGCGGATCGCTGCCGAACAAAGTATGTTTATCGTCCCATGTCAGGCCCGATTTCATGTAGCGTTTTCCCTTAAATGGATGCGTTGCCGTCAGCAAAATAAATAAAATGACCGCCATGGAAAAACGATCCGTTTGACCGCTGGGATCCGCTTTTCCGGTTACAATTTCAGGTGCTGTATAACCCAGCTCGCCGAGCTCATTCAACGGGAGGCCTTCTCGCAGAAAGTTTTTGTAGTCGGCAATCAATATCCTGCCCGTATGCGGATTCACAAAAATGCTGTTCAGATTCATTCCTTGACAACAGTATCCACAGTCATGTAAGTGACTAAATGCCAAGACGATTCGAAGCATTATGTCTATCACGGCTTTGAAGGATTTGAAAAATCTGTACATCTTACCATTTGACACAATGTCATCCAGTCCGACATACTCTCTTGGGAACTCCGGCACCATAACACCAAAGCCCCCGTTTATCCACTCTGTAATATCGACCGGCCAGAAAAACTCGCTGTGGGGGGCTCCATATGTGATTTTTGTCTGGATATCTTTATAAACCTTCTCCGAATTTTTGCCAAACGCAAATCTATTGTACCAGATCAGCATATAGGTCTGGTGATCGTATTCAGTCGGGAATATCCAGCGGTTGCCCCCTCCTGTCAGGGGTTCCCCGATGCAAACGCTTCCGCCTCGCCGCACCTGGATCTCCGTTCCTCCTTGAGGATGGTCTTCGTCCGGTTTCAATATATAATAGTTCCAATCTCTATGCTTACTAAGCGGGGCGTCATCACGAAAATCAGCATGCGAAATGACTCGTCCGGTAATACATTTCTCGATCAACTTTACTATGCTGCCTGTCGAACACTCCCCTTGTATAATTGTACAGACCGCCTCTGGATTACCGACAGCTTCTAACAAAAACTCCTTGTCTGCTTCTTCTCCGATAGCAATTCCGATTTTGTCTGCCTGCTGATATATGCGGTTTTTCTTTAATTTTTCCAGAGTCGGCTTCCACGTGTCAACTGCCTTACTTTTGCTTGTGAAAATGATGAGCGGCTCTGGTCCCATCTTTGTAGAAGGTCCCCCGTCCAGTTTTTTCTCAATACTTGTCAGCGCGGTCTCATAGTCGGCAGTTCCTTCGGCAGTAAGCTCATCGAGATTCCGCAGGCAGTCCCGAACCTCTGCAAAATGTCCCTCCATAAAACAGCGGTCGCCTTTTCCCGTTTGAAGGAGCATAACGTCCAGCCGTGAGTTTATCCAGCTTTCCTCCCACTCACGGCTCTCTTTCGCCAGATGTGTCAGTACATCCTGTAAAGCGTTGTTCAGTTCTTCGATGGGGAGTCCTTCCATGCTTTTTGACGTATCCAGCACACAAAACACACGTTCCCGTAGCAGCCATCTCATCCAAGTCATCTCCTTTTACTGGCATTTCTTTCTGCACAGTCTCAAAATCTGCTCTAAGCAAGCGCTATAAGAGTATCTTCCCATTCTTCCTCTTCTGTATCCAGGTCATCTTCTGAAGAGTCGTCCGAACACTGCTTTTTCCCCTCATAATCCCGCTTGGTCTTTAACTGCCCTGCTACTTTTCGAAAAACATTCCAAGCCGCTTCCGGGGTGACAACAAATTCTGAGTTTCCTGTCAGTTTTTCCAGCGCACATCGGTCTGTGCAGCCGCTTAAAATCAGAACACACTTTCCCGAACCCCGGAAGACACGCTTTTTACGCACTTTTATCAGTTCTTTACGACAGCCCTTGCACATGGAAAAGAGAAAGATTTCTTTTACTCCGTGATTAGCAGATGTGCGATTTGGCGGTCATCTGCCATTCGGACATAGGCTTCGCCCGGGGCCATCCGCATCAACTGTTCCGGCTTGACGATGAACTCGCGATTTTTCGCAACATTGATGCTGCGGGAACTGTTGGAACTTGAGAACAGTGAGAACGGCGCACGGCTCGTACCGCGTGTTTGACTGAAAGAGCGCTCATATTTATCATACTGCCCCAGAAACTCAGACCACTTTTCAGCACTTTTTCCAGCTGTGTGGGCAAAGATCATAACCGTATCCGAATTGCCCACCAATGTGGAGAACAGGTTATCCTCACCACCCAGCATGGAGTACAGGTCATCAGTTGCAAACAGCCGGTGCACCTTGCAGGCGGAAGATTTGATAAAGTTCATATACATTTCATTGGCGGCTAGCGGAAGCGAGTCGATGATCAGCGTATACGCTGCACCATGCTGCAGTGCCAGCCGAAGCTGATAGAACACCGTGTTCATCAGGATCTGATTCGTCACCGACGAAACATCGATGCAAAGGATCTCCCGGTTCTTCACTGCGCTGACAATATTGACCGGGCGGAACCCGCTTTTGGGATGATACATCACAGAATCCGCTTCCATACGGAAGCTGCCCAAAAAGCTGTTGAGCTTATAGCATTCCGTCTGTCCCATCATCAGCTTGGCTTTCAGTTCCTGACTGACGCTTGCTGAAATGACACCCCTCTGCTCCAGATCATCTACTTTATCGAACATCTGTGCATGAGGGCAGGTAGACAACATCTTAAAAGAAGTATGCCGTCCGGCATATTTCAGGTATTCGCACAATGCCTCAATATAAAACTGTGCATTACTTTTCAATTCATACTCTTTAGGAGCGGTTTCAAGTGTTTCCCGAGCAATTTCAAGAGCGGTAAGACTATAAAACGGCTCAAAGCATGGGGAAGATGTGCCAATCTCTCGATAACAGTTGCTCGAAGAATAGCTTTGCTGCAAAACATGTTCCAAATGACAATCACCCTCGTGTAAAATTATTACAGGAAGGCGATTACTCATAGAAGCTTGAACTTGTGCTCGGATGGCTTCCGTTCGCAATTGCTTATCTCCACCGGATATAATTGTGCTTTTCGTTCCACATGTGGAATCAAAAAATGCATCTATAGAACACGGAAGATACTCACATACAGCGCGATTTGCTTCATTTGTACGATCCAGACTACTTGTCGTAAGTGCTCGCAACAGACCAGACATTCCCTGATTGGCCGGTTCAAGAAAACTACTGCTCATATGTTTTCTCCTTTAATCTATCAACTTTATGTAAAGAATTCCTTGTGCATTGTTATAATAATAGCGGTAGGCATTTTGACAGCCGTTACTTCTTAATGCCTTTTGAACGATAGCCATTACTTTATTAAGTACCGTATCCATGCTCGCCGCGTTTGCGACTATTTTGAAATAAAGTATTTTCTTTCCTTCACTTAGCTTTTTTTGAACATAGTTTCGCACATCGCTTGCATTTTTGACTAAGCAGCCTGTCTGGCTAAAGTAGCTTTTTTCATTACTAGGGCATTTAACTTTTTTCTCAAAAGTATGATCTCGCATCATGTCCGCATCAGAAATGCAGAAGTAATCATACCGATTAGCATTGACCGCTTGACTTTGACACAAATCAAATGTCGAATCAATGTGATACCAGACATCTTCTAGCTTTACTAGATTCCAAGCATGTAGCATACTACTGCCATCAAAACCCATTTCTCCGCTGTCTGCCGATCCAATGATTAGTGCTGCAGAGATATCTTCCTGATCACACAAATACAGAAAGGTTTTGGCGATTCCCTCACACACTGCGCTTTTTTCTTGCAAGACTCCTTGAATGTTATGCGCAGATGCCTTAGGCAGTTGTAGACTTTCATAGTTATACTTTATATATCGGATTAGATAGTTGTGTATCCAACGCACTTTGGCATAGGGACTTTCCACTCTGTTCGCATGCATTTTTTCCAAAATCTTTGCGGCTTGCGACTGCAAAACGGCTTCCACGTTTCGGACTTGTGAAGGTTGAAGTGTATAGTCTGGATGGTAAGTAACTCCCAAGGTGCCTTGTAGATAGACTAGTGTGGAATAGTCTACATAGAACAACTCTGGATGATCATAATTGACTAATTTAATGAGTTCCGTGGCGTAAGGCCCCGCAAAACACCCTACAAGTAAAATGCTTTTTCGATAGCTTTTAAGTCCGCGTTCAATAATTCGGTATATTTTTTGATCCTTACTGGAAAGAAACTGATAATAGAACTCCATCTCGTCGTGCCCCTAAAGTCAAATCGCTCCGATGCCCCCATAATTCTACCGGCACCAACATAGCTCGGTGTTATCACAAGGTTTATTTTCAATAATTTTACCGCACGCCGCAAGTTACGTCAAGATGAAAGCTAGAAGCCTGCATAATTCAAACATTGTACCGGCAAGCAGTGCAGACGTATATACATCTGCTTATTTTGTGCTGCAAAATGCTTGTTGGGGAGTGCCCCAAACCCCTTTGTTCTGCATTGTTCCAATGCAGGCTGCGCATCCCTGCGGGACGCTTTTTACCCGGTGATGCTTTCCGGGTCGTTGAGGACTTGCATGAGGTGTGATGCTGCTTCCGTAAGAGAAGCATACTTCATCTGTTCCGGGACAGACGTATCCAGAAGTGCCATGTCCCACGCCCGTATACATTCCGCAAGCTCTTTCTGTGCCAGCAGTGCAGCCTCCCGGCGCACCTCCGGGGTCACTGCGTCGTCCAAAACGTAGTCAACGTTAAATTTTCCGTTGCGGTCCTCGGTCAACTCCACCATGGATTAATGCTCCTCCCAGTAGTGGCAATACCAGACCCTGCCGCCAATTTCCTCCATGTCGGAGCGCAGATCTTCTTCATCGCTCCATTGCGGAATCTCGGAAAGAATGCTTTGCAGCTGCTCATACGCCTGCTGTTCGGCAGGGGTGGCTTTCTTGCAACGGTATTCCTGCTGGATGGTACGCTGCCAGTACAACGCCAGCTTACCCTGTTTTGCCCGCTCGATCGCATCCTGAATATCGGCTAAAATGCTGTACCGTGGTTCTCTCATCTTGACACCCCCAAATAATCAACTCTTTAGGAAATGATACATCTTATAAGAATGATTATAGTCGAAAGGAGTGCAAAAGAAAAGCGCACCGGCTAAATTTCAGCCGATGCGCTTGCAAAGTTTGTGATTTTATTCCTCGTTTGTGAGGTAAGGGAGATTGCCGATATAGGTGTCCAGCAGATCGAGTGCCGCTTTTTTCTGGATGGGGGTCAAGCCTTCCAGCCGCTTGCAAATCTCGTCGTCGGTCACATGGGATGCGCTGGGAACCAGATCGCACAGCAGTGTGTCTGCGGAAATGTTCAGAGCATTCAGAAGTTTAACGATGGTGGCAAGACCGGGTTCCTTTAAGCCGCGCTCTACCATGCCGATATAGTTGGAAGAAAGCTCGGATTTTTCCGCAAGCTGTTCCAGCGTCAACCCATGCTGTATCCGCTGCTCCCGTAGTCGCTGTCCAAAAAGCTCTTTCATAGTGCAACCTCATCCTATCGTATTCTTTACACTCCATAGGATACCTGTTGACCGCACCAACATACACAATCGAAAGAAATGAACCATTCCGTTAAAGATTGAACCAACGAAAAAAGATTGCCGAGTGCCGACCTCTTGCGGTCAACTCTCGGCAATCTTTTCTTATCGAACTTGTTCGTTCTCCTGTACTGTTTTTTCTTCCGCAAAAAATCGCTCCACGTTTTTCTGTGCCCGAACCAGTTCTTGCATCTCGTTCCGTGCCTTGCGGTAGTCCGGGTAGGCTGCTTTCTTTTGGGTCAGTAGTTCTGCAAACTCCGCATCCAACTCCTTGACCTTTGGGAGCGTTTTCAAGTTGGATTCATCAAACGCCGCTTTCGCCGCCTTGTGCAGAGTGATCTCCTCCCGGTGGGCTTCCAGAAACGCCTTGCTGTACCCGACTTTCCGATAAGCGGCGTACACCTCACGGGTCTTGGCATAGTTGATGATATGGGTTTTCAGCACGGCAATTTCCGTCAGCCTCGCTTCTGCCGCTTTGATGGAATCCCCCATAGCATGATAACGTTCCGTTGCCGCCGTCGCACGTTCCCGCAGTTCCTCTGCGCTACCGATTTTCTGCTCCTGCAAGAACAGCAGGGTTTTGGACATCTCTTTCAGGTTGAACTTGGTTGCCCACTTTTTGTAGCCGACACTTTTGCCCTCTGCCATTTTCCCCTGAATATCCACCAGCAACTGGAAGGGCTGCTCTTTGGGCGGCTTCTTCTGGTACGGTTGGTGTTTCACCTTGCCCTCCAGCACCGCCTTGATTTCATCCTCGCCATAGCCGGTGCCCAGTGTACGGAACCGGATAAAACGTTTCTGCCCCTTGCCCTTCACCGACGTGTACTTGCCACGTTTCACCTCATATCCCTGCCGCTCCAGCTTTTGCAGAAAAGTTTTGTAATCTCCCGGCTTTTCTGCAAGGATGGTGTCGATGATTCCGCACAGGCGGTCACGATTGCTCTCTTTCGGCGGGTAGACAATGCGCTTTTGACGCTCCCGATAGGGCTTCTTTTCAATGACGGACAGCTGATGCTCTAAGCAAATCAGGTCACTCAACCGCTGCACTGCCAACGCCGAAAAGAAAAAATCCCGGAACTTCCTGCTGCCATCCAACGCTGTGGAGTTGAAGATCACATGGTTGTGGATGTGCTGCCGGTCCGTGTGCGTTGCCACGACAAAGGCGTGCTTGCCCTTGGTAAAGCGCATGGCCAGTTCGTAGCCCACCTTGTTAGCCTCCTCTGCGCTGATCTCACCGGGTCGGAAGGACTGCCGTATCTGATAAGCAATTACATCGCTTTTCTGCCTGCGTCCGTTCACAAGGTCGTACTGCCGCTTGGTAAGCATAAACTCTTCATCTGCCGTCAGGGTGCTGCAGGCATAGCTGCTGACATACTGGCCCTGCTCGGTCTTGTCCGGGTTTTCGATATAGTCCGTGCGATTTTTCAGGCAGGCCGCAACGGTCATGCCTTTGTTTTTGTGCAGCGCAATCAACCGTGTTGTTGCCAGTGCCATCACCTCCTACAAAAAGAAAATGCCGCACATCGGCGGCATCAAGATTATTTGGATAACTTTTCGTGATCGGCAGCACCTGCCAGATACATGGCTTCCTGCCGAACACTTTCCAATTCGTTACTGATTGCATCCAATTCCAGATAGAGGCTCCATGCTTCTTCGCCGATAAGAGCTTTCAACGCAATCTCTGCGGCAATCTTTTTCTGGATCAGTGCACGATATTCATCATCGTCTGCAAGTTGTCGTTGCAGAATATCTTTCAGATTTTCCCAATAATAGTCGGTCATAGCATCTGTGTCCATCTAATCCCTCACAATCCGGCAACCCAGCCATTAAAACGCTCCGCCGCATCCACGATCAAAGCCCCCATGAAGATCAGCGCAAAGCAGCCAAACTCTGCCACCAGCAAGATCAAAAACTGCAGCCACTCCTGACAATAGAGAGTATAGAGGCCGCAGCCGAAAATATACAGCATGGGCAGTGCCAGCACAAACGCCGACAGGTTCAGCGTCCATTTCAGCATCAGTACCAGAAATGCACTGAGGAGAACCACAGGAAATAGGAGAACCCTTGCTACGAATTTCATATTGACACCGCCTTTCTGCTTTCAGTATATGGATAGAGCATGAGCCTGTCAATGGTGTTGCCGCCTATGTACCCCCCGCAGCCCTCCAACTACGGGGAAAATTTTAGAGTTCAGCCAGCCGGGAAAGAATCTGTCTGCCAATCTCAATCAATTCGTCCAGCCGCTGCCGCAGGTCCTCCATGTCGGCGGCATAGACCCGACCATTTTCATTGGCGGCTTTGGCGTACTGGTTCAAGTTGTTGCTGCACATCTGCAAAAGATACGCCATGCGTCGCAGTTGCGGCAGGTCAAGGTTCAGGCAGTAGCCGTCCAGTGCCATCTTACGGATATAGGCACTCAGGCTGCGGATGCCCATGCCCAACATCTTTTCATAAATGCGACTTTTCTCAGCTTTTGTTGTTCTCAGGATGATGATCTCATCCCGCTTTTCTTTCATCGGACATCACCGTCCTTGTCGTAATAACTGCGGAAGGGCTTCACCGGCTCCGACTTGTCAGACTTTTCTTCCAGCGCCGCCAGCACCGAGGGACGGCGAGGTGCATCCTCCTGTTCTTCCTCATCCTGTTCCGGGTCGTGGCTTTTTTCGTCCACATCCAACTGAGCATTCAGTTCCGCAAGCCGTGCAGACTTTTCTGCCAGTTCTTCCTCCTGTGGGAAGGGCTTTTCCACCTCGATTTGTGCCGCCGCCTGCTGCTGATGCAGAGTGGCTAGTTCATTCTCAGCAGAGTTAATGCGCTCCAGGAAGTTGTTCAGCGAATTATCCAGACGGATAATGTTGCCCAGCGGGTCAGTGCCCAGTGCTACCGGGTACCTCCGCTGACCCTTCAAAATAGCCTGATATTCACTGCGGTAGGTGTCGAAACGCAGGGACAGTTCAAAGCCCCGATAACTGCCAATCACTTTTTCCTCGGCGTTGGGCAGTTCGGAGCAGGCAAGGACCAGACGTTCACCAGCGGTCTTTTTCTCGTCGTAGGCAACGCCCTTGATGACCATGCCGCAAAACTCCTCCTTGCCCTGCGGGTGGGCGGTGGCAAGCTGTGCGTCCGCTTTCAACCCGGCAATGTGGGCGTTCGCTTCCTGAATGTCAGCCGGGAACTTGGTCAGCAGCTTGTCTTGCAGACGGAATTTCTGGCTCTGGTGGTCGGCTTTCAGCACCTTCAGCTTTGCCACCTGCACGTCCAAGTCCATCTTCTCCTTGATGAGCGGATTTCCGGCACACAGTGCCTTGATCTCCGCATAGGAAAGCGCCTGCTCGTCTACGTCCTCGCAGGAGCGCACCGGAGATTTGGAAGTCATGATTTGGCTGATAAACCGCTGTTTATTCTCAAGAGTCTGCCATAAATAGGCATCAAATGTCCCTTCCGTGACATAATTGAACACCTTGACTTCCTTATTCATATTGCCCTGCCGGATGATGCGACCATTGCGCTGGGTCATGTCGCTGG
>ENA-OWXD01000536-OWXD01000536.1-human-gut-metagenome-genome-assembly--contig:-NODE-536-length-11534-cov-26.6491_pt1 | contig 11534 bp, 7 predicted proteins | sample MGYA00249244_ERZ652055 | MGnify/ENA primary metagenome ERZ652055 (study PRJEB26925, sample SAMN05827059) | human gut metagenome | biome: ENVO:2100002; feature: ENVO:00000062; material: ENVO:00002003...
CCGTCTGGGACAACAACGGCGGGCAGGGCAAGGACTACCGGGTGAGCGGCGGCAGCGTCGCCGTGGCCGGCGGCCAGATGATCACCGACGTCACACCAAACTGCACCATAACCAACAAATAACTGAAAACAGCTGAGGCCTGATTCCGTATTCCAGGGGAATCGGGCCTCAGCCTTACCTGAACAAATCCAATCCAATCAAGGAAGATGATGAAACAATCAGCAACGCTTGCTCGTCTGAGCAAGAAGACCGTGGCGTTCCTTGCCGCGGCCACCACGCTGCTCGCGGGTCTTTCACTCGCTACGGCCGCACCGCAGCAGGCCAACGCCGCCACCCGTGACAGCTACGCCGACACCATCGGCAATCCGACGTTCGAAGCAGCCCGTCAGAAGTACGGCCTGCCGAAGGATATGAAGGACGGTGCAACCCTGCACGCCTTTGAATGGTCCTTCAAAACCATCATGGAGAACATTCCGGATATCGCCAAGGCCGGTTATACCTCCATCCAAACCGAACCAATCGTCAAAATCAAGGACAACCGCAAGCTCGGCACCGGCAACTGGTACCTCAACTGGTACTATGTCTACCAGCCAACCGACATGTCCATCGGTAACTATGTGGTCGGTTCGGAAGACGAATTCAAGGAAATGTGCAAGCTGGCACACCAGTACGGCCTGCGCATCATCGTCGATTCCGTGTCCAACCATTTCACTTCCGATTTTGATGTGATCGAAGGCAAGTGGAAGAACAAAGCCTACTACCATGAGGACAAGCAGATCTCCGATTACAACAATCGAGAGGACTGCACCCAGCACAAGCTTTCTGGCCTGTGGGATCTGAACACTCAGGATGATACCGTCACCGAAGGCATGCATGATCTGCTCGTGCAGACCGTGGCCGACGGCGCTGATGGCTTCCGGTATGACGCTGCCAAGCATATCGAGCTTTCTGATGAGGTATTCGGCGGCAAGCAGTCCCACTATTGGGATACCATCCTGCAGAACGGCGCACAGTACCAGTATGGCGAAGTGCTTGAAGATGCCAACGTTCGCGAAGCCGACTACGCCAACCTGTTCAACAGCAGCTCTCCGCGTGGCGGCGGCATCACCGACTCCAGCTACGGTCATGAGGTGCGCAACGCCGTGCAGTTCAAGAATCTCGGCACGAGCCACTTCACCTCCCACAGCAAGGTGACCGAGGACAAGTCCGTGAACTGGGTGGAATCGCACGATAACTTCGCCAATGGCGAAGCCAACATCCCGCAGGAGCTCTCCGACGAATGGATCAAGTACGGCTGGGCCGGTGTGACCGCGCAGAAGAACGGTATGAGCCTGTTCTTCGACCGCCCGTACAAGGACGGCGGCACGTATGGCACTGGTGGCGTTGGCACTTACGGTAATGGCAGCGGTCCGTTCACCGAAAACTCCAAGCTCGGCGACGCCGGCTCCGACCTGTGGAAGGATCCGGAAGTCGTGGCCGTCAACCACTTCCGCAACGCCATGGTCGGCGAAGCGTCAAACGTCTCCAACTGCGGCGATGACAACTGCCTGATGGTCGAGCGTTATGCCGGTTCCGCAGCTCAGGACGGCATGGTAGTGGCCAATGCGAACGGTTCCGACAAGAATCTTGCAGGCCAGTCCACCAAGCTGGCCAACGGCACTTATACGGATGAAGTGACCGGTTCCACCATCACCGTTTCCGGCGGTAAGGTTACCTCCGGCACGGTGAAGGGCCAGTCCATCGCGGCGTTTTCCAATAAGACCCGTTCCGGCAAGGTCTCCACCGCGGAAGCATATCCGAACAAGGGCACCATTCCTGGCGAATCTAAAACGATCACTCTCCGGTCCTATCAATCCACTAACACCACCTACTCCACTTCCGACGGTCAATCCGGTTCCTTCAAGGATGGCGACACCATTGAAATCGGCAGCAAGGCCAAGTCGGATGAAGTGGTGACGGTCACGGTGAAGGGCACTGGTGCAGACGGCGAAGCCATCAAGCACACGTACTCTTACACCAAGTATGGTGATCCTACTTACGACCCGAGTGACGGCACTTCCAGCCCGTGCGACAAATATTGCATGGAGTATATGGAAAAGAACGGTCTGGACCCGGATTGCTACATTGACGCCAAAGAGCCTTGCCATCCAAGGAATGTGACCGTTACTGCCATCAAGGTTTCCGGCGACACTTCCATGGATCTCGCTTCCACGCAGAGCGTGCAGCTCAAGGCGGATGTGACAACCGATCCGGCGGGCAAGCGTCCTTCCGTGACTTGGACTTCTTCCGACACTTCTGTTGCCACCGTCGATTCCAAGGGCAAGGTTTCCGGCCTTAAGGCGGGAACGGTGAAGATCACCGCCACTGCCGGTACGAACAAGAAATCCGACTCCATCACTATCACGATCACCGGCGTGAAGCCGGAAGTCTCCAACGTAATCTACGCCACCAAGCCTTCCGGCTGGAGCAAGATCTACGCCTACGTGTACAACGACACCACGTCCAAGAACAATGGCAACTGGCCGGGCGTTGAAATGACCCAGCTGACCGCTGACGATTCCTGTGCGAAGGCCGGCACCTACAAGTACGAGGTACCGGATCTGGGCGAAGGCAAGTACCGTGTGATCTTCACCAACGGTTCCGGCGCGCAGACCCCTGGCGCCAGCCAGCCCGGCATCGAATTCTCCGGCAAGGTCAGTTGGAATGGCTCTTCAAGCACGGTGACCGCCGTGAACTGCAATATTCAGCAGCCAATTCCGGTGTCTTCGGTCTCGATTTCAGGTTCCGGTGTGAGCAACGGAAAGCTGAGCCTGAAGTCCGGCGCGAGCGTGCAGCTGACAGCTACTGTGAATCCGTCCAACGCTACCGACAAGACGGTTTCTTGGACCAGCTCGAATAGTTCTGCGGCTAAGGTATCCGATGGCAAAGTCACCGCTGTGAAGGCTGGCACTGCAACGATTACAGCGACCGCTGGCGGTAAGACGGCTTCGGTCGTTGTTACTGTGGCCGATAATCCGGTCACGTCCGTGTCGATCTCCGGTGATGGCGTGAGCGGCGGCAAGCTCGCTTTGAAGGCCGGCGCGTCCGCGCAGCTGACCGCGACGGTCAAGCCCGACGACGCGACGGACCGCAAGGTCACATGGACGAGCTCGGACAGCTCGGTCGCGAACGTGATGGGCACCGGCGTGGTCACGGCCGGCTCGAAGGCCGGCACCGCCACGATCAAGGCCGCCGCGGGCGGCAAGAGCGCGAGCGTCACGGTGACGGTCACGGACGTGCCGAAGCAGCCGATGACGGTGTGGTACAAGCCGGCGTCGTCGTGGAAGACCGCGAAGGTGCATTACAAGGCGAACGGCAAGTGGACGGGCTCGGCCCAGCAGATGACCGCGGCGTGTGGCGGCTGGTACAAATACACGATCCCGGACACCGCCGGCGGGCGGGTGCGCATGGCGTTCACGAATGGTTCCGCGTGGGACAACAACGGCGGGCAGGGCAAGGACTACCGAGTGAGCGGCGGCAGCGTCGCCGTGGCCGGCGGCCAGATGATCACCGACGTCACACCAAACTGCACCATAACCAACAAATAAACTATTGAGATTATATTCCGCCTGCAGAATGCTGCTAATTGGAAAATCTCTAGTTCTTGAGGGGTAAGAACGGAATTCTTTCGTTGTTATCCCTCAAGTGGTTCTGACGTCATTCACTATTTCAGCCGATAGTGCAAAATTTATTTTTAGAATTTAAAGATATTGCGTCATTGCAGTGTTACTGCATCACTGCTATTGCACTAACTGTCGTCAACAATGCCCCCGTCTATAGGTAATGAAAGAATGCGAAAGATGTATGTGCAGAGGAGGGGGTTACCTGTGTTCAGCAATGTTGATAAGCGCTCTCATATTGGTTATTCCTACTCTGCTTCTTTTAAAGAAGGTCTCGCGCGATAGATTTATGGAGCTTGTTCAAAATATGAGAATTGCATTTATCGGGCATAAGCGTATACCTTCTCGTGAGGGCGGTGTTGAAATCGTGGTCGATGAGCTGTCTGCGCGTATGTCGGCACGGGGGAATCGGGTTGTAGTATACAATCGCAAAGGTCATAATGTGGCAGGAGCCGAATTCGACGATGTCGTCAATGCTTCGGACAAACCATTCTCCTATCAGGGTGTTCATGTCGTTCCCGTAACCACATTCGATGCCAAGGGTATGGCCGCGCTGTCCTCATCCTTCTTCGCCACGTTGAAGGCGATTGCAGCGAAGCCGGATGTGATTCACTACCATGCCGAAGGTCCGTGCGTGATGCTCCGACTGGCGCATTGGGCGGGAATCCGCACCGTTGCCACCATCCATGGCCTCGACTGGCAGCGTGCCAAGTGGGGTAGGTTCGCTTCCACGTATTTGAAGTTCGGCGAACGTACTGCGGCCAAGTGCGCGGACGAGGTTATTGTGCTCAGCCGGAACATGCAGGAATACTTCAAGAACACGTATGAGCGTGATACCCGGTTCATTCCCAACGGCATAGAACGCAAACAGCTGGTTACGGCACAGGAAATCACCAGCGAATATGGTTTGCACAAGGATGACTACATCCTGTTCCTTGGTCGTATCGTTCCAGAAAAAGGCGTGCACTATCTGATCGACGCGTTCGGCAAGCTCGATACGGATAAGAAGCTGGTTATTGCTGGTGGGTCTTCCGATTCAACGGAATACTATGAGCAGGTTAAACAGATGGCGGCGCAGGACCCGCGTATCATACTGACCGGCTTTGTACAGGGGCGTATGCTGCAGGAGTTGTATAGCAACGCGTATATCTATGTGCTGCCGAGTGATCTTGAGGGTATGCCCATGAGTCTGCTCGAGGCGATGAGCTATGGCAATTGCTGCCTGACTTCGGATATCGCCGAATGTACGGAAGTGGTGGAGGATAAGGCTGCCTCCTTCGCGCATGGTTCCGCGGATGCGTTGTACAAGGCATTGAATGAACTAATCCGACATCCTCAGAAAGTCCAGAAGTATAAGAATGAGGCCGCTGATTTCATTACCGGCAAATACAGCTGGGACTCGGTGGTGGATCAGACTCTGGCTTTGTACAAGGGCGAGAAGGTCGGTGAATGATGCGCATTCTGCTGGTCAACAAGTACTTCTACCGCAAGGGCGGCGCCGAAACATATTTCTTTGCCTTGGCCGAAGGCTTGAAGGCGCTTGGCCATGAGGTGGCGTTCTTCTCCATGAAGCATCCCAATAACGAACCAAGTCGTTGGAGCAAGTATTTTGTCTCTGAAAAGGATTATGTGGGGGAGATCTCCGCATTCAAGAAGGTGCAGGAAGCCTCCACGCTGATTTACTCGTTCGAGGCGAAGCGTAAATTCGAGGCATTGCTGGAGGAGTTCAAGCCCGACATCATCCATATGAATAATGTGCATCGTCAGCTCACGCTGTCGATTCTGGATGCTCCGTATCTGAAGAAGCACCATGTACCGGTGGTATACACGGCGCACGATTATATTCTGCTGTGCCCGGCCTACACCATGGTGAACGGCAGGGGAGAGGTCTGCGATGCCTGCTTGGACAGGCATTTCATGCACGCCACCAAAAACATATGCGTGAAGGGGTCCCGCGCGAAGAGCGCCTTGGCCACCATGGAAGCGGAATTCCTGAAATTCCACCATTCATATGACAAAATCGATCTGATTATCGCGCCTTCGAAATTCATGAAGAGTAAGCTCGATGAGGGAGGCTTTGCCGGCAAGACCGTCGCGATGCAGAACTTCCTGACCGATTCGCAGATGGCGATGGGCGCCCGGGTGGCGAATACGCATAAATTCGAGGATACGAAGGCCGGAGCAAGACCGTATTTCCTGTTCTTCGGTCGCCTTTCCAAGGAGAAGGGCGTTCTCACCTTGGTGAAAGCATTTATGCAGGCTGCGGGGCTCGCTCAGGGGAGTGCCAATGCGCAAAGCGATGATCAAGATGCCCAAGTGATTCCTGATGTATGGGATCTGCACATTGTGGGTGACGGACCGGAACGCGGTGCCATTGAACAGCTGATAGCCTCGGCTGGTCCGCAGGCCGTCTCGCGTATTCATCTGCTGGGATACAAGAGCGGCGAGGATCTGCAACGAGAGGTCGGCAATGCCCGCTTCACCGTGCTGAGCTCCGAATGGCGTGAGAACATGCCGTATTCCGGTTTGGAATCCTTGGCTGCCCAGACCCCGATTATCGGTGCCAGGATCGGTGGCATTCCGGAATTGGTGGAGGAAGGCAAGACAGGGGTCACGTTTGAATCGGGGGATGCTGTGGATTTGCTGAACAGTATGCGCAAATGTTCTGCAGTTAGTGCCTCGAGCTATTCATCCATGCAGCGGTTCTGCCGTGAATATGTCAATGCAAGATGTCTGCAAAATAAGTATGCATTGACATTGATTGATTTATACGAGAGGGTGATTTAGTGATGACGAAGAAACATAATAATCTTGGCCGGATTGTTCATCGAGCCTCAGAAGAAATGTATGCAACGAAAAAAATTGCTGAAGTGACTTCGTGGCCTGAAGCAATTAATACTTTTCGTGCGAAATTAGACATTCAGGTAATGAATCACAATGGATATAAGGAATCGGACGCGGTCAAGAAGCGGTTGCTTCGTAAGCACGAAACGGTTCTCAAGTATCTTGAGAACAAGTTCGGTGATTTTTATGCTGCATACGACTACCGGGCACCTCTTCCAGAGGTTGATCTGGCGTTAAAGAATAAAATCTGGATGTGCTGGTGGCAGGGGCTGGATAATGCTCCGGAAATCGTAAAGGCCTGCGTTGACTCTGTTCGGCGTAATGCAGGAAATCGGGAAGTAATTATAATTACTGACAAGAATGTGCGGGAATATGTTTCTTTTCCCCAGTGTATTCGGAGACGATATAACGAAGGAAGTCTATCTAAGACGCATATTTCGGATTTTCTTCGGCTAGAGCTTCTTTCACGATATGGTGGCTTGTGGTTGGATGCCACTTTTTTCTGTGCAGGTTCGCTAGATAAATCTTTATACTCTGCTCCTCTGTTTTCTATTAAAAGACCCGACTATTTCCATGCATCAGTCGCGGGAGGCATGTTTGCTAATTATTCATTAGGCTGTGATAATGAGCATAGACGTGTATTCGCCACAATTCGTGATTACTTCCTCAAGTATTGGGAAGAAGAGCAATTCCTTGTAGATTATTTGTTGACTGATTATCTCATCGTTCTTGCTCAGAGACATGACTCATACATAGATCAAGCTTTTAAACAGATTAAGCCAAATAATCCGATGTGTGATGAATTATTTAAGGTGCTTGATGAGCCATATGATGCGTTGAAATGGAAAGCGTTGACAAAAGACACCGATCTTTTCAAGTTGACTTGGAAACAACAGTTTAAGACATCTTCTAATCATCAAGAGACTTTTTTGGGAAAAATTTTCAAACAATAAAAAATGTTCAGATGTTCGCAGAATCAATTTTATTGTTTGATAAGTGTTAATAATAAACCTGTAATGCAAAAAGCTTCCCTACTAGGATTTTTGATGAGGTAATCGTGGAAAAAATTATACACTATTGCTGGTTTGGACGGAACAAGCTTTCGCAGCATGCCTTAGATGTAATTGAGACATGGAAGAAGTATGCTCCTGGATATGAAATCAAATGCTGGAATGAAGATAATTTCAATGTAAATGACCATCCGTTTACAAAAGCGGCTTATGAATCAGGGAGGATGGCTTTCGTAAGTGATTACGTCAGATTCTGGGCTGTATATAACTACGGTGGAATTTATATGGATCTTGGAAGTGAGCTAATTAAAGATATAAGAGGTCTTGTTGCTTCCTATAAGTGTATTTCTGCAATCGAAAAGAGCACATGCACTGTTAATAGCGGACTTTTTCTGTCGTGCAAAAAGCATGATTCTTTGGCTGGAGAAGTGCTTTCAAAATACGATGCATTAGAGTATGTGGATTCTGATGACTTCAGATCAAAGCATACTGTTAATGAAATGTTTACGCAGCTTCTAATGGAAAAAGGGTTCCAAAAAAAGGATGAGAAGCAGTCCATTGGAAAATGGACGATATTGCCCTCCGATTGCTTCAACCCGCTTTACGGTATAGGAGGGTTTCATATTAAGAAGAATACATATAGTATTCATCAATATACCGCTTCATGGCGAGAGCCGAAAGAAAGATACAGGGATCAATTGACCCATCGTCTTGCCTTTTATGTGGGACATCGTACTGGAGAGGTGCTGTCTAGGTTAATTACAGAGTTTAAGTTTGAGGACATGGACGATGCTTTTAAGAATCTATTCTCTAAGCTAGCTAATCATCATCGGTAAGCTTTTTGCTCGGCATCTTGGAACTTATATGAATAATGTTCTTCTCATATCTCTATTGAAGTAAGGAATATGTAATGCTAACAAAAAGTGTTCCTCAAGTCTCAGTCATTATTCCTGCATATAATGCGGAAAAATATATTGAAGAATGTGTTCTAAGTGTTCTGAAGCAGAACTATCAAAATTTAGAGATAATTGTCGTAAATGATGGTTCATCAGATTCGACTCTGTCTATTTTGATGAATATGCAGAAACGCTTTCCCTCAGTGCTTGTTTTCTCTAAAGATAATGAGGGTGTTTCTGCGGCGAGAAATTTTGGGATTAGCAAAGCGCACGGGAAGTATGTTTTACTCCTTGACTCGGATGATGCATACTTGCCTGATTCCGTGTCTTTGCTGGTTGAAACGGCTGAACGAAATAAAGCTCAGATGGTGTCTTTCAATTTTGAGACGTTATTCCCAGATGGCTCCATAGGGGAAAGGCCGGTCGAGTATTCTTTTCCGGATGTAAAAACAAGTACTGGGCATGAGTGCGTTGAGTATATTTATGCTGAGCATATAGGTTATTTTTCCTGGGCTTTTATGTATGATCGACAGTTTCTTGTTGATTTGCATATTTTGTATCCTCAGGGGTTTGCTCTTCTTGAAGATGCTCTCTTTTTGAATAAGATTCTGCGACAATGCAGCCGTGTTGCTTATGTGAGCAAGCCTTGTTACAGATATCGCATTACTGAAGGGTCTCTTTCTAAAAGGACCTCGCTCGCAACGGTTGATAGTGCTTTCAAATCGTTGTCCGAGATTCAGCGAATAGCGCATTCGGAAGGTTCCTCCATTAGATTTGATGCACATATCGTGCGTTTATATCTGTATATATACACTCTCTTGATTGATTGTCCGGCATCAAAGGAAAAAAGTAAGCTACGTCATTCGATACGAAAAAAGGTACTAGAGACTTGTTCGAGAAATTCTTTTCAGCTTCTTTGCTTATCTGACAAAATTAAGCTTATATTGCTAAAAGTTTTCCTTTTGGATAATACGCATAACATAAAAGATTGTGTGAAAGAACTTTTGAAGAAAAGTTCTTTCTGACATTATTAATTGAATCTCTAAAAATGGAGCGAGGAAATAAATGAGTGTTAAATCAGCTATCAAAAAGATTTTGCCTGTTTCATTGATTGAAAAAAGGCAGCGCTGGAAAACAAATCGTGCGTTACAGCATGAAGGAAAACGGGAATTCAGAAATTTTGCACAATCTTATGCTGCTCCTGAATGTTCAGATCAGGTTCAGATGGAGAGCCTACTGATCTTTTTCGTGCATCAGATTGAGAAGGGTTTCTCCTTCGATACTTATCAGTATGGTCGTGGTCGCGGGGCTTTACGTAATGCCGCTGATTTATCGGCAAGACTTTCAAAGGTCGATACTCAATGGCGTAACAATCCGGTCTATAAAGACATGATACTTGCCTTGGGCGAATATCGTAGGCGTCATGTACTCGCTGATCAAGACGTCACGTTTATGACGGAATTATTCGATGATGACACAAATGCTGATATCGTATCGGCTTCTAAAAACGAATATCCAAGCATTGAGCTTTCCCTGGCTTCTAAAGCAGACAATGCTGTTGTTCCGTTTGCTGAGTTAACGGAACGTCGGCATGCGGTACGTTCCTATTCTGATGAGCCAGTAACGCGAACGGATCTTGAGAAAGCAGTCACCATGTCTCTGCATACTCCATCTGTCTGCAACAGACAGCCGGCCCGCATTCGTATCTTCACCGATCGGAAATTAATCGGCGAGGCATTGAAAGTACAAGGCGGTTTCGGCGGATATAACCTGCCTCCGGCATTAGTACTCGTAACCGCCGATTTGCGGGTGTTTATGGGAACAAATGAACATAACGAGGGATACGTTGATGGTGGGTTGTTTGCTATGTCAATGTTGTACTCATTGGAGGCATGCGGTCTTGCCGCCTGCCCGCTCAATACAATGTTCAGCGAGGAAAACGATAAGAAAACTCGTGATATGCTCGGTGTCCCCGATAATGAGGTGTTTATCATGTATATCGCTGTAGGTCATTTCCGTGAATCCTCCAAGATCTGCCGCTCTCAGAGATTCGGACTAGATCGTATTCTTATGAACTGATTGCGGAGGTTTTCCTTGGGCAAGTACAAAAATCTGCTGGTAAATATCGGCCTGTTTACGCTGAATACCGTATCGACGAAGCTGATCACGTTCCTACTGGTACCGTTGTATACCTATTTCCTTACGACGGCGCAGTATGGTGTGACGGACATGTCATTGACCGTGGCTGGCTTGATTACTCCGGTCCTGACCTTGTCCATCGGCGACGCCACAACGCGGTATATCATCGATGATCCGAATGATAAGAAGCAATACATATCCGTCGGATTCTGGGTTACACTGTTCGGCTGTCTGCTTATGCTTCTGTTGCTTCCACTGCTGAATTTGCCGATATTTGGTGGTCTTGGGAACTATGAATGGCTTTATCTGGCATATTTTGTCTCGTCCGCATTCAATGCATATTTGGCGAATGTAGCTCGTGGCTTAAACCAGATAAAGCTCATCACCTGGGCATCCATTGCATCGTCCCTTGCATCCGCATCTTCGGCTGGCTTGCTTATCGGATTGCTTGGCTGGAAGGTTGAGGGATACTTCGTTTCTTTGATCTTCGGAGGATTGATCGCGGTCGTTCTGTATCTCATATTCGGAGGTTCTTGGGAATATGTGGCCCTTCCAAGCAAAGAACGTGATTGGCGGGTCCTCAAAAAGATGTTGCTGTATTCCGTGCCGTTGATGCCGAACGCCATTTTTTGGTGGGTCGGCACGAGTGTAAATAGGTTTTTCATTACCAGCATGCTTGGCATCGGAGCATCTGGCTTATTCGCTGCGGCCAGTAAGATACCTAACGTAATGAACATGGTTTCGTCCACGTTCTGGCAGGCATGGAGCTTGTCCGCATTCCAGGAGTTCAAGAAAACGGATACCGGCAAGTTCTACAGCAACGTGTTCGCTGTATTCCGTACGTTCTGTTTTCTTGCGGCATCGGGGCTCATGTTGCTGACTCCATGGCTTGCCTCATTGCTGCTGCAGAAAAAATTCTATGATTCATGGCCTATTATACCGATCCTTATTCTGGCGTTTTTGTTTAATGTATTCGCGGGATTTTA
>ENA-OWXD01000547-OWXD01000547.1-human-gut-metagenome-genome-assembly--contig:-NODE-547-length-11225-cov-13.4316_pt1 | contig 11225 bp, 8 predicted proteins | sample MGYA00249244_ERZ652055 | MGnify/ENA primary metagenome ERZ652055 (study PRJEB26925, sample SAMN05827059) | human gut metagenome | biome: ENVO:2100002; feature: ENVO:00000062; material: ENVO:00002003...
GGTTTACATAGGTAGACAAAAAGCGAAATTAAAACTATATGGTTTCATTAAAAATATGGAGAAAACAACATGGAAGTAAAAAGAATTTGTCAATGGTGTGGCAAGCCATTCATTGCGAAGAAAACAACTACGAATTATTGTAGCCATCAATGTGCCAGTCAAGGCTACAAACACCGTATGAAAGAACGAAGAATCGAACTTCGTGAATTACAAGAATTGATAGAAGTCAAAAGTAAGTTAGACCATCAAGATTACTTTACTTTCGCACAAGCAGCACAATTGATGGGCGTTTCTCGTCAATACATCTATAAGCTCGTCAAGGAGGATAAACTGAGAGCATCAAGAATCAGTGCAAGGATGTCAATTATTCGCAGAGCCGACATTGAACTGATGCTTAAAACGCGCCCCTATGAACGAAGAAGAATTAAAGATGACCTTGATATAACTGAGTACTACACTGCCGAGCAAATTTCCGAAAAGTACAAAGTATCGCAAAAATGGATTTGGGCATATACAAGAGAAAACAATATCCCAAAAATCCGTATCCGTCAGTTCAACTATTACAGCAAAAAGCATATTGATGCTGCTTTTGCCAAATACAAGACAGATAATGATCTGACCGAATGGTACACTCCCGAAGAGATAGAACAAAAGTATGGGATGAGTCGGGTTGCCATCCGCTCCCATGTCTATCGGAACAACATCCCTTCAAAGAAAGAACATGGTCAGATATTCTACTCGAAGCTACATTTTGACCTATCCAAGCAGACTGCCGAAGATAATGCTTCGGAGTACTACACCGTGCAGGAAGCCATGAAGAAATACAATCTCACACGGGATTCTGTCTATGGCATTCTGCAGTTCCACGAAATCAAACGTGAGAAGAAAGGTCGTTTCGTGAGATTCCTGAAAGTGGAATTTGATCATGTAATGGGTGTCAGAAAATAAGCTTAAGTCTGAATTTAGGCAGACCAGAAAATGATTCTAAAAATGAGCATTGTCTGTGTCAAGCCATTCCGAACATTTGCAGCAAATCAAGTATAAACTAATAATAATTGTAACTATGTTAGAATGTAAAACAGTAACATTGAGAACACGTCCTTTGAAACATGGGATGCTTTCTTTCTATCTGGATTATTATCCGGGGTATCGTGACCAGGAAACAATGAAAACCATCCGTCACGAAGGATTGAACATTTATATTTATGCCAATCCTAAGAATGAACGTGAACGCAACTTCAATGCAACTATGTCGGAAAAGGCGGAAGCCATCCGATGCCGACGCTTTGAATCTATCGTTAATGACAGGTATGATTTCTTTGACAGGCACAAACTCAAAGCGGATTTTCTGGAATACTACCGCAATCAGCTTCGCAAGCATAACCAAAAGTGGGAATTTGTGTACCACCATTTCTACAACTTCGTTCATGGCAAATGTACTTTTGAAGAAATTGATATTGACCTTTGTAATAAGTTTCGTGAGTATCTGCTAAATGCCAAGCAACTCAGACGTGACGGTCGCATTTCAAAGAACTCTGCTTCCGGCTATTGGTCAACATTCAGGGGACTTTTGAAAATCCTTTATCGCAATCGGCTAATCAAGACCAATATCAATGACTTTTTGGACAAAATCGAAACAGAAGATACTCCAAAAGAGTATCTAAGTGTGGAAGAACTATACAAATTGGCAGAAACACCTTGCAAAAAGCCGATTCTGAAGACAGCATCATTGTTCTCATGTTTGACCAGTCTCAGAATCAGCGATATACTATCGTTACAATGGCATGAAATCGTTGACTTTGCAGCCGGAGGAAAATGTGTCCACACAATTACCCAAAAGACCAAGACGGAGGACATCATTCCTATCAGTGACGAAGCCCTGCAATTAATCGGCTATTCTCCGGAAAAAACCGGATTAGTATTTAAAGGATTGAAACGAAGTTGGACACAGCAACCCATGAAAGAGTGGATTCGCGAAGCCGGTATTACCAAGAATATCACTTTCCACTCCTACCGAAGAACATACGCAACACTTCAAGGAGCAGCCGGCACAGACATACGTACCATTCAAAGTAACATGGCACATAAAAGTATTACCACGACACAACGGTACATGAAAGTTGTGGACAGCAACAAGCGTGAAGCCAGCAATAGAATCTCTTTAATCCGCAAGTAAGAATTAAGGTACAAATAATCTCGTTTTTATCGCTCAGAGTATGATATTTTGCATAAAATCATACTCTGAGCATATTTTTTCTTAAATTCTGAACGATTATCCATCGCAAACTGCAACTATTTGAAAATCTGCATATAAATTTGTCTTATTGTAAAAACTCAAACAGTATCAGTTTATGACGAATAGTATTAAAATCTCTCCTCAAAGAACCAGTTTCATACTTTCAGTAAGTGTCATCCTTTACTGGGCAACAGACTCCTATTTATATCTCAGTTGCCATATCAACCTGATGGAATATTCCACTCCAGTTATTCTATATATTACGGCAATGATACTCGCATGTGGAGTACTTAAGCATTTCTTCTTCCGATTCATTACAAAGAATGAATTGAGTTTGTCTTTTGGCAAGCAAGTAAAACCTCTACCCGAACAAATTAAGGAGATTGATCCGGAGTGCCCAAAGGACAAGGATATAAATCCGGGAAACTTAGTTGTAAAACATGATTATATGGATAATTATGAAGTGCGTGTAGCCGAAATTGAACGTGAAAAAGCAGAAAGGCAGGCAGACATTAAGCGTGTCATTCATGAATATACCACATTTGTAATGACGGAATTTCTCTCAAAAGAAGATCTTGAAATTCTGCATGAAAACATAGAGTATTTTGCGCACGGACAGTCTGATTTATACAAACCAATCCGTTCAAGATTAGATAATCCCCTCCGTTCTATCGACCTGATGCACTTTGTGTGGAACATCGGAGAGAGATTGAACATTTCCCTTATAGACAGAGCTACATTCATACATACGATGTTCACACATGAACTGAAAGATGCTTCGATTAAATATCTGGCTAAAAATCTTCGGACAAGCGGTGTTTGCAAAATAGCACTTGATATTCCTAAAACCGGAGATTATCACTTCAAATGTATGAATAACGACCCGGAATCGGACTTAGGTTCAATCAATTAGGGTTATTCAACGCAGACCGAAATATTATTGCTTTCTGAGGTTTGTCAGCATTACATCATTGTATTGGTTTGCAGCATGTTTAACAAAAACAATGTTATATCATGCAAAAAAACAAATTAACCTTCAATGACCTACCGGAAGTGGTAGGCGAACTCTGCGAGAGAATCTCAAGTATGGAAAATCTGCTGACAGAAAAACTTCATCAGCAGCATAACGAGGTAAAAAAAGACACCCATGTTCCAATGACCGTTGATGAAGTCTGCGAATATTTAGGTATCTCGAAATCATCCTTTTATTACAAAGCCAAGCATGGTGGTATTCCAATCATCAAACAAGGAAAACACTTGTTTGTCTATCGTGATGAATTGGACAAATGGTTGGAAAGCGGGAGAAAAGGAGACACGCCTATAAGCATAGAGGAAGAACACGCCCAAATGCTTGCAACTACACGCCGCAAAGCCAATCCTAAAAGCTGGTGAGTATGGAAACGGTAGCACCCATTGAAGATCTTGCTCAGGTCGCTACAAGATGGCAAGATACAATGCTCAGCTTGGAAAAGGAATACGAACAGGAGTCGGAAGTTCTGAAAATAGGCGAAGTAGCTATCGGGACATTGGGAAATTTCAGTGCATCTATAGGCAAGGCTAAAAGCAAAAAGACTTTCAATGTGTCGGCTATGGTGGCAGCAGCTTTGTCAGGGAAGGAAGTTCTTAACTACACAACGGACTTCCCTGAAGGAAAGAACCGCATCCTTTACATCGACACAGAGCAAAGTCAAAACCATTGTATGATTGTAATGCATCGTATCATGAAACTGGCAGAGTTGCCGGCTAATGAAGATTGCGACCGTTTCTATTTTCTCGCTCTACGCAAGTTCAACCCCAAGGAGCGTTTGGCTATCATAGATGATGCAATCAGTCAGATTGAGGGTCTCGGTTTCGTGGTGATTGACGGAATCCGCGACTTGGTTTATGACATTAATTCTCCGAGCGAAGCCACGTGCGTAATCTCCAAACTCATGCAGTGGACTGACGAATACCAGATTCATCTTCACACCATCCTCCACCAGAACAAAAGCGATGAAAATGCCCGTGGACACATCGGCACGGAAATCAACAACAAGGCCGAGACTGTCATCCAAATCGAGAAAGACAAAGACGACAGCAACATCAGCAAAGTGGAAAGTGTGCATACACGTTCCAAAGACTTCCTGCCATTCGCTTTTTGCATCAACGACCAATCACTTCCCGAACTTCTGCCGGATTATGTGCCGACAAAAAAGAGCGCAGGTCGTCCCAAACTGGAACCGTTCTCCCCTTATAAAGACATCCATGAAGCCATCCATCGCAAAGCTCTCGAATTGGCTTTTGACGGAAAAGAGACGATTTCGGGATATAAGGCTTTGGAAAAGGAACTGACCACTGCCTACGAACTGGCGGGAACGAAATTTAATCACAACAAGATTGTGAAGATAATTAAGTTTCTCACGAACAAACGCATGGTGGTTCAGGAAAGCCGTGGCATTTATCGGTTCATGCCGGATTACCATTATTGACTCTCCACTTGACTTTATTCTAAAAGTGTCCATTAGTATATAAGTCAAAGTTTAAATGCAACGACTGGTTTCATGATAATCCACGAAACTGGTCGTTGCCATTTTATTTTGCAAATTTATTGTGGATAATTCCTTTTTTTAAAGCCACGGGCTTGCCCGTTGTACAGACATTATCTTGTATGGGGAGCCTAATACCCCAAGCGACCAATCGGCCGTTTGAGAATGCCAATTTTCCAGCAAGCTGATTGGATGAAAAATAGCGTTATTTAAGCACTTTTTCTTTTCGCCAGCCTCTTCCTCGTCTTTCTCGACAAAAAGCGAAATTTGCACATTTAATTGCGCCCTGGGCTTCCCCATTATACGACCTATATTGAGTTAGGGTAACTCAATACTCCAAGCGATAAATCGCTCGTGAGAAGTTGCCAATCCTAGGCAAGCAGGATATGGCTTTATTGCGATTATAGAATACCTTAACTCCCCACGCAATCATGTTTTGGATGGGATTGTAATACCCTTGTAGCCTCTGTTTGACAATTACCATAGGCAAGCGTATTTCAGTAGTGCTTTTACGAACTCTTTTATGAACCCTACTGGTTCTTTTATGAACTCTTATGTGAACTATTTTCTTGCTTTTAAGTGGTATCCTGGAGTAACGTCGGCTACCATAAATGCAGATACTAGATGATGAACACAGAACTATTGTCCAAACGCTTGCCAATTTAACGACATGAATCTGCCATATCCCAAAGGCGATTTTGCCAACTTCCGAATGGCATCCTAAAATAGGAAATAGCCTATCCTCTTTGTAGTGCGTAAAAATACGCAGTCCACTGCATAAAATGTAAGACTGGACAGTACTCCAATGAGTTTAAACAAATTGCCCATTGTCTGTTTGCGTGTTTGGGAATTCTGAAATGAAATTTATTGACTCGCTTTCACGAACTCTTTTAGGAATCGTTTTCCATAATTCAAGTCTAACGAATCATATGAGATTCTGAAGTATCTGAACTAAATTCAACAAGACATTTCACCAAAGGTGTTAACTATTAATACTTATTCCGTACAATACGCTCTTCCTAGAAAATCAGGAAATAAATCCGTTTCATAGTACTTGTGAGCCAACACACGCAAAAACCAATATCCAACCTTATCTGTTCTATATGCAATAGATTTGTATTTCTTTTCAAAACGGCTCTGAAAATCTTTCAATGTTTCAGGTAACTTTATACCAGTCTGTACGGCCAATTCATTATTTAATCTTTTTTCAAAGAGTAACTGTTCTATATCAAATTCATCGGTGATTGGAAATGCAATTTGTAAGTTCACCTCAGACTCATCTACTTTCTGCTTAAGAGCTGAGTAAAACTCAGGCATATTCAAGTATGTCAACAATTCAAATACCACTATTAAGAGCAAAGAGGAATCACAGTGATAGTCTTCATCTTTCTTATAGATACTCTTAGCTAATGCTATTCTATTTCCGTGCATTTCCGGCCACATCTTTTGTTTGTCATACCGTTTCATCAGATTGATAACTGTACAAAGCAGATACTTACCTAAACTATTTATGTCATCCTGATTCTCAGCATGCATATACATATATTTGAATACCATCTGAATGACAATAGAATTAGTATCAAGCAAAGGCATTGTACATGCATTATTGTTTTCGATGACATTTTTTAAGATATTCAACCTATTACGAAGTTCATCTTCAGAAATCTCTGCATAAGATTTTGTTAAAAAATAGAAATATACTAAATCACCAAGAAAATCATAGCATCTTAGCGGATAGAACATATACTCGGTATCTGAGGATTCAAAACTATATAGTCCTTTTGGAAATAAGACTACTTGCAATATTTTATTGATATATTCTTCGTATATCTGAATTTGCAACAATACAAGGCTATTAAAGTGCTTGATTATTGAGCTTTTATTCTCTTTTTTTGATTTAAGAATCCATGCCCAAGTTTTTAGAACTATAGTGTCAACACAATACTTGGCCGGTAGTAAATTCTGACATTCAACAGAGTAATAATGAACCATATGGGCAATTAGGCGCAATGATGCGAACGCATTAAGGATTAATCTCCTGTTCTCTTTCTTTGCCGATGTAATTTTCTTTAATTGAAGTTGAACAAGTGTTGATATGTCTTCATAATTATTACCTTCTCCATCTAATAGGACAAGTATTTTCTTAAATAAACGATAACTCTCGTCATCAGTTAATAATGTTTCATCAAACAAAAAATCTGAGAAATAAGTAGTCAATAACTCAATGTCCCACTCTTCAAAGTTTCCGTCAGGAAATTCTTTCTTAATGAAGCCAGAATATGTAGGTTTTGCATTTGCGTCAATCAAGCCATTATGAACAAAAACATAATACCTTGGAAATTCTGATAGGTCTGGAATAGAAGGGTCTTCATACTCCGTGTATTTAGAAGCCCTTAAAGATTCTATTAATCCATCCGGTTCATTAAGAGTTCTGTCTGTTATATCTTTTGCACCGAACCCCTTGAGTTCAAATAAGAAAAGTGTTTTTTGCCCATTTTGTCCTTTGATAGCTACTACATCACGTCCATATTGTGACTGCCCTTTTGATTGACACGGTGTAGAAAGGACTCTGTATCCCATTCTTTCCAAAAGTATAGGAAAGATATAGTCTAATTCTTGATCCTCTTTCAAAGACTCAATATATTGTTTAATTATTTCCCGTCTTTTCATTCCAATCAACTAATAAATCATTAATCCACTTATCTTGTTCCATTGGCGTCATAGACTGAGCCAATTGCCTTGATGGCATTGAAAATTGTATGCATCCCAAGTGTTGTACTTTTCCATTTTCGTCTCTCCAACCTCCTCCTCTTGCTAAAGTAACGTGCTTCATCATACTACTTAAAAGACTCTTATGATTTTCATCAGCTTTCTTCATCTGTTGTTGCCAATGTTGTTTTTGAGTTTTCAAAGCTTCTTGATACTCTATCATATAACCGTATTTGGGTGACATTTCTTTAAGAGATCTTCTTTTATCTATTGCATCAGACCTTTTCTCAAAATACCGATTAATTTTCGCAACAGACTCATTATCAATATTTAATTTCTCAAAAGCTTTGATTACATGACCCATATATTCATCCAAATATGGAACTAACTGACTCATCAAAACATTACGTACGCTCGGTAATTCACTTTCAATCAGAGGCAATAACTTCGGAAGTCTAGTCTCAGGATTGCCATAATCCTGAAGCAATTCTATAATCAATAAACATTGCAATTTCTCATCCAAGTCTTTTTGAGGGTCAAAATTTGAAGATTCCAAATGATAATCATCCCACAATCTTCGCCCGACAACACGATACAATCCATTGGGATGAAAAATAAACGATAATACAAAGTTTATGAAGTTATCCTCATTCTCATGTAAAGACCTTAGACTTCCTTCCATCTTTAGGATATCCATCGGGGTCAAAGAATTTGCGATTGCTACGAAAATATTTGTCAAAAACACTGCATCTTTAAAATGAAAATGTATTGAGTCATCAATACATTTGAGCGCAGTCTCTTTATTCTCACTTTTTAACCCTTTGACCAACAATATGATACTCTGTTCTATAAATGGACTAATTCCTTGTTGCACAAACAACCAGTTACATAGAGGATTTATGTACGGTGACGAATCTCCTTGCAACATTTCCAGAATCTTTTGTTCACATATTTCTTTTCTTTGGCCAACCAAACGTCCCATCGTAAAAAGGGAAAAAGCCATTGCTGCACTTGATTTAAAGCAAGTGTTAGATACAACTATATCAAAAGCTTTATTAACATACTCCTCAGCAATTTGATTTGTTTTTACAAATGCAGTTGCAAACTCCTCCATATTATCTTCAGGAGGATATTCTGCGTAATACCTATCAAAATCATTTTCCATCAGACCAGCAAGGCAGCTCGTTTTGTACTGAGGCAATATTGAGATTAATACAATAGCATTGTCATAATAAGCACTAGCGTATTTTTGAACAGCCCAAAGAATTAGATTTTCAGTATTATCATGTTTACTCTCAAATGACAGAATAACGTTTTTCATAAATTCTGGACTCCAACTTGAGACTCCGGAAACAAGATGAAATGCCCACGCCCATCTCCCAATATTATAAGCTTCCTCGAAAATAATATTACCACTTTTTAGATGTGCTATATATGCGAGAGCGACAGCAAAATAACACCCACTCATACTATAGTCCGATAGATTGATAATATGTTCATTGTTTTCCCAATAGGATACGGAATCACTGAATTCAAATTCACCTGCTGACGCTTTCTCATTTAAAAAGTCTACAACTTTAACAAGTTCACCAGGCAATCCTGAAGTTATATTTCGTCCATCAAACATAATAATCTATTTAATATTCACGTTTCGTAACTTTTCACCACTCTTCCTTCTCTCATATTTAGAAGATTCATCGTATTGGTAAGGTATTTGACATTTTATGCATCTGATTGAGAGCTAAACAGGAATTATAGATGGCATCATAATCATTCCATATCCAATGGAGGAAGACTATTATCTTCAAATCTATCAAAGTCAGATTGGAAAAGACGGTCTTGAATGATCCTGTACTTTTCAAACTCTGATTCAGCAAACTCTTTGGCATATTCGGCAGAAACCTTTCCGCTATCCTGTAATATCGGGCTCTCAAATAAATTAATAAATTTGTCTATTCGCTTTGCCCAATCTTCCATTGTCATAGGTATATGACGCATAGCCATACTTTCTGCCATATCAAGAGACGCATTGACTATTCTGCCCATTTCTTCCAATTCTTTTTCTCGCAAATAGTTTTTTGCAACAGACACATCAGTTTTGACAATTTTTCCATTCGGAGCATTTTCCCAAGTGATCAAACCCATGTGTTCCTTTTCTGCATTGGCACGCTCAACAATAAGCTCCGCTGCGGTATGCCCATGCACAGCATAGTGCATTTTGCTCTGTACTTTCTTGAAAAAGAGGCGTGTAGTCGGTGCATCTTTGTTGTAGTCTATAGCCGTAGCATATATATCCGTCAATTTTTGATAGAACCTACGTTCACTCAATCGTATTTCTCGAATCTCGGCAAGCAAATGCTCAAAATAATCCTCACCAATAAACGAACCGTTCTCCATTCGCTTATGATCAAGCACATATCCACGAATGGCAAACTGCCGGAGTACAAACGTACACCACTGCCGGAATTGAGTGGCACGAACAGAATTGACTCTATACCCGACACTGATAATGGCATCGAGATTATAGAATGTCGTATCGTAATTCTTGCCATCCGAAGCAGTTGTTTCCATTTTGGAAATAACTGAATGTTCGTCCAACTCACCACTCTCAAAAATATTTTTAAGATGCTTGCTGATTGCAGGTACTCCTACATCAAAAAGCTGTGCCATCGCTTTTTGTGTTGCCCAAATGCTATCATCCTTATACATCACCTGAATCCCATCCTCTTTACCCTCAAGCATGAAGATGAGAAACTCTGCTGTACTATTTCGTATCACTATATTTTGTGCCATAGTATATAATATTCTATAGTCCTATTTTAACAATTGTTCAGGAATCTTGAACAACTGTATCTTTTTGTGGCTCTCTCTTCAAATATACGTTTCAAATACCTGCTAATACATATTTAGCATGATAAGAATCATGCTTTTGCAACCAAATCCAAGAAATCGCCTTTGGCTTTATTAAAACTACGCCAATCTGGTGTTATTTCATAAAACTCACACAATTCTTGATACAATTCATCTAATTTATTTCCATCAGTAATAGATGCACCCTGTTTAACAACATTAAGAAATCCCATTTGCTCAAAAGTTATTTTGGGAAGAGTAAAAGGTAATATCCTCTTGTTTTCCAAAGCCCAGGCAGCTCCCATTTCATTTTTACAAACATCACTCTGATTATAGTTTTCAGAAATGAAAAGAAAAATAAAATCACAATCTCTCATGTTCTCAATAATCTTTTCACGAAAATCATCTCCTGTTCTAATAGTAGAAGTATCCAAAGTACAGAATAAATCACTATCCTTAAAGCCACAACCGACTTTCAATATTTCTTTGACAAAACCATCGACAATTGTTTTATCAGAATGAGAGTGACTAATAAATATCTTTCTTTTCCCCTTTTTAGTATCAATATACTTATTCTTTAATATGTTTGTTATAGCATTTATCGCTCCAAATTGATATGGTTGAACACATTTATTATAAGGGCTCTTTATATTTTGCAACTCCAACATTAAACGTTGAAAGCATTCTGGTTCCGTATCTCTAATCTCTACAATTAATTGATTTATAGTATTGATTAAAGCATCTCTTCCAGGACAGCAGGAATTACAAGGTCTTCCTAACTGCATCCCATTTATGGCTTTAGCAACATTATCACATGCAATAGCCGCATTTTCTATTATTTTTTTATTCATATTGGCCTCTTTTAATGTTATGTTGCTGTCTCTTATACATATCTCCGAGCCCAC
>ENA-OWXD01000564-OWXD01000564.1-human-gut-metagenome-genome-assembly--contig:-NODE-564-length-10955-cov-32.8016_pt1 | contig 10955 bp, 10 predicted proteins | sample MGYA00249244_ERZ652055 | MGnify/ENA primary metagenome ERZ652055 (study PRJEB26925, sample SAMN05827059) | human gut metagenome | biome: ENVO:2100002; feature: ENVO:00000062; material: ENVO:00002003...
AATCCTCACGGTTATCCAGCACATAATTGATCACGGAACGAAGAGGTGCCAGACCGATTCCACCTGCGATGAACAGGAGATTTTTTCCCTTTAACTTATCTTCCACCGGAAAATGATTTCCGTATGGACCCCTAACCGCGATCTCATCTCCAACCTGAAGGCTATGGAGATAGTCGGTAAGGGATCCGCATTTTTTGATACTGAATTCCTGATAATCCTTTACAGTCGGAGAAGAAGTAATGGAAAACATACCTTCACTGACGCCTGGTGCACAGACCATGGCACACTGTCCTGGCATATGCTCGAAAAGCTTTCCACCCTCCGGAGCTTCCACACGGAAGGTTTTTACATCCGGTGTCTCCTGACGGATATCTGTGATCACGCCAACCTTGGGGATCAGCGTATCCAGTGTATAATTTTTATGACAGGTACATTCACTCATTCTTTTCACCTCCCTGTTTTTCAAAGGCCTTGATGACTTTTACGATATTTAAAGATTCCGGACATTTCTCCACGCAGCGGCCGCAGCCAACACAGGAGAACATGCCGTCATTATTTAACGGATAATAAACAAGCTTATGCATAAATCTCTGACGGAATCTCTGCATCTGGCTGGTACGGTTGTTTCCGTGAGCCATCATGGTAAAATCAGAGTACATGCAGGAATCCCAGCAGCGGTAACGGTGAACACCGTGCCCTGTGTCGTAATCCTTAATGTCATAGCACTGACAGGTCGGACATACAAAGGTACAGGTTCCGCAGGCAAGACAAGGCTTGTACAGTTTCTCCCATACAGGAGAATTGAAACGGTCCATGTATTCTTCCTGCGCCCATCCTTCCAGTGAAAGATGTGTATATGGAAGAAGCTCGATAATACCACGGATTGCCTTCTTCTCCTCTTCTACCTTTGTCTCATCAGCATCTGCCAAAAGCTCCTTCACAGCTTCTGTCAGAGCATTTCCCTTCTCTGTGAGAGGCTTCCAGAAAAGTTCTCCCTCGATGATCCAGGCTGCAACATCTGCTTCCGGATCTGCAGCATCAATGCCAAATACTTTACAGAAGCAGCTTTCCTCCGGTTCATGACAGGCAAGAGCTACGATAGTTCCATGTTCTCTTCTTGCCTGGTAAAAAGTATCCACCGGATCCCCAAGGAACACATTGTCGAGGACCTTCACGCCCTGTACATCACAGGCTCTCATTCCGAATACGACAAAATTCTGGTCTTTCAGCGCCTGAGGCTCAATGCTGATATTTTTTCCGTCCTTTTTACAGGTATAGAGATTTTCACTCTGCGGAAAGAAAGCATCCTTCGGTGATTTCACGGTTTTCAGTGTTTCAAGGGAAACTTCTGCATCCTCGCTCCATGCCTTGAAGTTCACCTGTTCACTTACCTTTACCGGTAAATATAATTCCTGGTCTGCGGCAATTTTCCGGAATAATGCCGGCAGATTTTCTACTGCGATCTTATACATACATTATCCCCTTTCTGCCACGATCCCTGGCTCTACATCCTCAAAGGTAAAGCTGGTAAGCGGACCCTTTGACTCCGCATCCTCGCCTGCCTGATACTCACCGTAAAACGCATCAATATCCTTGATAAACTTACGGTTAAACAGATGAAGGGGAATTCCCTGCGGGCAGACTCTGCTGCACTCGCCACAGTCCGTACATCTTCCGGCTACATGGAAGGCACGGATCACATGGAACATCTTTTCCTCAAAGGAATCCACATTTGCCTTCTGGGCGCTGTCGAACTTGTTGCTGTCAAAAACGCATTTGCGGCAGCTGCAGGCCGGACATACATTACGGCAGGCATTACAGCGGATACATTTACTCAGCTCGCTCTGCCAGAATGCAAATTTTTCTTCCGGACTCATTGCCTCGATCCGCTCAACTTCTGCGAAACGGTCAGCGTCCTTTGTCTCCTTTGACTCACCGATCAGTTCATCGTAAATTTTATGCTCTTTTCCTTTACATACATGGCAGCGTTCCAGCATGGCATCTTTGTATGCACAGGTTTTTTCTCCGTAAACAGTATCCACAGTCAATGTCTCTGCATCTCCGGTAATCTCTGCTCCGGAAATTCCCCGGATACCCTTGATCCCCATTTTGCGGATCTTTTCAATATCCAGCTTTCCTTTACAGCCAACACCTACGATATAGGCTTTTTCTCTGTCTACACGATGCTCTTTCAAAAGCTGGTTAAAGCTATATGTATCGCAGGGCTTCAGACAGACCATGGTTTTTCCTTCCAGCTTGGAAGCTTCGATCATATACTTGCTTAAATTGGCACCGCAGAATCCATCATAAACAAAATCCTCCAGAGATTCCGGTGTTTCAAAATAGGCTGGTTCCGGATTAAAGGCAAGATCTCCGGCTTTCCACCCAAGAACCCGGACTACCGTGCCATCTGCAAGCAGTTCTTTTGCACGTTTTATCAGCTCCTGCATCTTATATCCTCCAATCTCACGTTTTTACCAAGTGAATGGATCTTCTCAACAAACTCATTCATAGTCTGTGAAAATTTCACGCCTTCTGCGGCAGATACCCATTCCACACGTGTTCTTCCGTTTTCCACCCCAATATAATCCAGCATTGAAAACAGAAGTGTCATACGTCTTCTTGCATAATAGTTTCCGGTACTGTAATGGCAATCTCCCGGATGGCATCCGCACATGATCACACCATCGGCTCCTTTTTCAAAGGCACGGAGGATGAACATGGGATTGACACGGCAGGAACATGGAACACGGATGATCTTTACATCCGCCGGATAGCTCAAACGGCTGCTTCCGGCAAGGTCTGCTCCGGCGTAGCTGCACCAGTTACAGCAGAATGCCACGATCTTTGGTCTGAATTCTTCCTTTGTTTCTATCGACATATTGCATCCACCTCCGCGATAATCTGTCTGTTGGAGAAGCCCTGAAGGTCCATGGCTCCTGACGGGCAGGCTACTGTGCAGGCACCGCAGCCCTGGCAAAGTGCTGTATTGACAACCGCAACTCTTCTTGTCTCACGGATACCGTGATCGTTGACCTGTTTCTCCTCATAGGAAATCGCTCCGTAAGGACATACATTTGCACAGGTAGAGCATCCGTTACAGAGAAGCTCGTCGGATTTTGCCGTACATGGATTGGTTGTCAGCTTGTCCTTTGCAAGAAGTCCTATGGCCTTAACAGCCGCAGCTCCTGCCTGGGCAACTGTCTCCGGTATATCCTTTGGTCCCTGGCATACACCGGAAAGGAAAATTCCTGCTGTCGGTGATTCTACAGGACGAAGCTTTGCATGGGCTTCTGTAAGGAAATTGTTGGTGTCAATACTTGCAGTAAGCATAGTAGCAATCTTACGTACATCCGGATTCGGTTCAATGGCTGTTGCAAGAACTACCATATCTGCTTTCTTGAAGATCTGCTTATTATCAAGAAGGTCCGAGCCCTGAACAAGAAGTGTTCCATCCGGCTGCGGAATTACTTTTCCTACCTGACCTTTGATGTAGTTTACGTTATACTGCTCAACTGCTCTTCTGTAAAACTCATCGAAGTTTTTACCAGGTGTACGGACATCAATATAAAATACCGTCACATTGGTATCCGGATATTTATCACGGATCAGCATGGCATGCTTAGCTGTGTACATACAGCAGATCTTGGAACAGTATGGCTTTCCACGGTCATCGGAGCAACGGCTTCCAACACACTGGATAAATACGATCTCCTTCGGTGCTTTTCCATCGGAAAGGCGCTCAAGATGTCCTTTTGTAGGTCCTGCAGCATTCATGATACGCTCCAGCTCCAGAGATGTGATCACATCCTTGCTCTGGCTGTATGCGTATTCATCATATTTGTCAAGCTTGATGGTATCAAATCCGGTTGCCACCACGATTGCTCCGTATTTCTGTGTTACGATCTCATCCTGCTGATCGTAATCAATGGCTCCTGCCTGACATACTTTGGAGCAGACACCACATTTGCCTGTCTTAAATTTCAGGCAATGCTCTCTATCGATCACAGGAACATTTGGAATCGCCTGTGCAAACGGAGTATAAATAGCTGACCGGTTGTTCAGCCCTCTGTTGAACTCATTTGGAATCTTTTTGGAAGGACATTTTTCCTGGCAGACTCCACAGCCTGTACATTTGTCCATGTTGACACTTCGCGCTTTTTTGCGGATATCAACAGTAAAATCTCCTACAAAACCTGCAACTTTTTCTACTTCACTGTATGTATAGATATTGATCTTTTCGTGAGCTGCAGCCTCCACCATTTTTGGAGTAAGGATACATGCGGAGCAATCCAGAGTAGGGAAGGTTTTGTCAAGCTGTGACATTCTTCCGCCGATACTTGGTGTTTTTTCCACAATATCAACTTCATAGCCTGCATCGGCAATATCAAGAGCCGTCTGGATTCCGGCGATACCGCCTCCGATGATCAGGGCTCTCTTTGTAACCTGGCTTTCTCCCGGCTGAAGAGGAGCATTTAAATTGACTTTTGCTACTGCTGCTCTTGCAAGGATCACGGCCTTCTCCGTAGCCTCCTGCATATCCTTGTGGATCCAGGAACAGTGCTCACGGATATTTGCGATCTCCACCATATATGGATTCAGGCCGGCCTTTTCCGCTGCCTTACGGAAAGTTGCCTCATGCATACGCGGAGAACAGGAACAGACAACCACTCCTGTGAGATTTTTTTCACGGATGGCTTCCTGGATCCTGGACTGTCCTGCTTCGGAACACATATACTGATAATCTTCTGCATGGACAACTCCTGGCTCTTTTGCAATGATCTCCACAACCTTTTTCACGTCTACCGTAGCGGCAATATTACTTCCGCAATGACAGACAAATACACCGATTCTCTGCACTTTCTCACCTCCTGTATCTTCTGAACGCACTTACAAGCAGCTGCTGAGGAAGCTCCGGATCAAGAAGCTCCGGAATTTCATTTGGTGAAAGATAGTCTCCGCCTTTTTCCCGAACAACCAGCTGTCTTGCCCCGTCAATGATCTTTCCGGGTTTTACGTCTCGCGGACAGCGCTCCACACAGGCAAAACAGGAAAGACATTTCCACAGGGATGCTGAATTTACAAGTGCTTCGATATTTTCATTGATCACGTAGGACACAAACTGATGAGGCTTGATATCCATCTCGTCAAAGGATGGGCAGGTAGCAGAGCATTTGCCACACTTCATACATTTCAGAGGATTGGTCCCGCTGATCTCCTTTATTTTTTCCGCAGCAGAATGGTTATCTCTCATTTTGCCACCTCCTCTTTGACGCCAAGGGCTTCTGCCAGAAGCTCTGTAAAATAGTAAACCGGCATTTTATTTCCGGAATTTTTATTCAGATTGTATTTGCAAAGCGGACAGGCAGTGATCAGCATATCTGCGCCAAAGCCTGCTGCGCTTTCTTCAATCTTTTCACACATATTCTGTGACATTTCTTTTTCTTTCAGGGATATATATCCTCCACAGCATTCATTTCTGTAAGGATAGATCACAGGCTCAGCGCCAAGGGCACGGATAAAATCCTCCATGATCCTTGGATTTTCCGGATCATCAAATGCCATGATCTTTCCAGGTCTCAGAAGCAGACATCCGTAATAGGCTCCGATCTTCTTTCCGGTAAAAGGATTTACTACTTTTTCTTTCAGTTTATCAAAACCGACTCTGTCCCGGAGAACTTCCAGATAATGGAGAACGGTTGTCTCTCCTTCATAGGGAGCTTCCAGCTGCATATAATTGTTGGCTCTGGTCCGGATATCTTCCACATTTTTCATATCATCATTGACACGCTTGATCACATGATGACAGGCTGAACAGATCGTCACCAGATCCTGGCCTTTTTCTTTTGCCTGGTTTAACGCACGGACGGAAGAAAGCTTTGTGGCGATCTCGTCTGTGCCAAGCGGATAAACACCACCACAACACTGCCAGTCCTCGATCTCCTCAAGCTCAAACCCAAGGGCTGCGGCACTGGCTCTGGCATACTCATCCAGATCTTTGGCCTTTGTTCTCAGGGTGCAACCCGGATAATAACTGTACTTCATACCTTTCATTATCCTTTCTTAGTCTAAAATCTGACGTTTATAGTAGATATTCTTGTTCATATATTGTCTTTTTTTTAACGATACATGAATAAAAAAATGAAATCTCAACTAACACTTATTTGAGTTTTTTATCAATTTGCACCCAAATAAAAGAGAAAAACACTCTTCCTCCGCAATTAAGAAGTGTATTAGCTCGATTTCCGAAATCATCATATCACGTTATTTCTGTTTCGACAAGGCTTTTTCGATATTTTTTTGTGTTTTTTTTAACGTACTTTTGAAAAGCCTTATCATTTACGATCCTGCTTCCATGATAATTTTCATTTTCGGGCATAAAAAAAGCTCCGGATCTCTCCGAAGCTTTTTTGCTCCTATCAGTAAATAATGATCGGATAACCTGCATCAATGGTGTTATAGATCAGTGCTGCCTGATCCTTAGGCAGATTGATGCAGCCGTGGCTTCCGTTGGTTTTATAACGGTTCCCGCCAAAGGATGACTGCCAGGACGCATCATGAAGTCCCTGTCCGTAGACAAAAGGCATCCAGTAATTAACCTTTACATCGTAACCATATTCATTGCTGGTAAGGTTAAAGGGACTCGCCTTGTAGGCGATCGGCCATGCACCACGATATGTTTCACGCCCCTTCACCGGCTTACCGCTGACAATATCTGTTTCCGTCACAAGGCATCCGTCCTTGTACAGCCACAAATGCTGTGCATCCAGACTGACCTCTATGTAACTGCCTGCCAGATCGTCTGTTCCGTTTCTCTGGTATCCTTTTTTGCTGTAAACAGGCTCTCTTGTTACAGCAGTACCACTTTTCAGGTCTTCCAGAAGCTGCGCATATTCTCCGTCCTGATCGATCCGGTATCCGTACTCATTTCCCTCAATGGTCACATCCGTTCCCGCAGATGTATGAAAGGTGCGGGGAACATAAATGGTATTGTATTTGTTGGCAAGCTCACTGATGTAGGCTTTAATGGCTTCTTCATCTAAAGTCAGCGTCTCCCCCTCAGCCTTCAGCCAGGATGTGATCGTATCGGAATCCAGAACAGCCGTTTCACTTCCGAATGTATAAGTTACTGTACTGCTGCGGTATTTCTTCAGCTGGCTGTTCAGGTCTGTAATCTTATTTTTCATATCCTCTGTTACAGTGACCGTCGGGCTTACATACACATGCTTGTTGATCGGTACTGTGATGGTATCCCCAAGCAGAGCCGTATCAAATGCTGCGTTCAGATTTGTGTCCACGGTAGTCTCCAGCTTATCCGGATCGATCTCCGTCCCCTGTACCTGTTTCACAAGGGTGAATTCTTTTTTCTCCTTATCGTACTGAATGGCTGCATCAACAGAAGCTTTTCTTTCTTCCGTACCGAAATTTGAAAGATCGAGAGCCTGCTTTTCCTGCTCCTCATCTTCCTCGATCTGACATTCCGGTTCTATATTTTCTTCCTTTGGAAAAAGCTTCCGGCTCTCTTCCCGCTGTTTCTGAATTTCTGTAAGCTTACTCAGAAGGGCTTCTTCATTGAGACTGTAGCCCAGCTCTTTCAAAGTAGTACTGTAAACTTCCTGATCATTTTCCTGAAAGGATACCGGACGATCTGCAAATTCCGCAGTGATCTTTTCTTCTGCCTGCTTTGCATCCAGTCCGGAAACATCCACTCCCCATATGGAAATCTTCCGTCCCAGCGTATTGTGATCTGCCAAGTATGTATAGACAAATAACCCTGCCACTGCCAGGATCGTTACGCCAATGCAGATCCCAAGTATGATCTTCAGTGTCTTTTTACTGATGGTTGATCTTTTCTCCATACCCTTATCCCTCGAGTCTTATGTAATATATGTTATGTTGTCACACTGGCTGTTATTATAATACAATAAATCCCATTTTCTGTAAAAATGACTTATCCCGGATCCTTCTGATCCGGTAAAAAAAGACAGACTGACGCCTCTGCGAAAATCTGTCTTTCTCATACGTTTCTTTATCTGTTTCTGGCAACAGTATTTCTCTCAGAATCTTCTGCTTCTTATTCCGGCATTACGATCTTGCCTGCAACGGCACAGGCTGCTGCTGTTTTCGGAGATGCCAGATAGATCTGAACCTTGGAAGTTCCCATACGTCCCAGGAAATTACGATTGTTGGTTGCCACGACCTTTTCACCGTCTGTCAGGATTCCGCCGGTCCTTCCGCAGCAAAGTCCGCAACCCGGATGTGTAATGATAGCCCCTGCTTCCGCAAGAGTATCCAGAATGCCAAGCTCAATAGCCTGACGGTAAATTTTGCGGCTGGCAGGAGTCACGATCAGCTTTACAAAGTCTGCAACCTTTTTGCCCTTCAGCACCTCTGCTGCCGCCATAAGATCCTCCAGACGTCCGTTGGTACAGGAACCGATGAATACCTGGTCGATGGTCTCACCCTGAAGCTCACTGACATCACGGATCTTGTCCACCTGAGACGGACATGCCATTACCGGCACAAAATCCTCTGCTTTATAACTTATGGTCTTCATGTAGACAGCATCCTCATCTCCCACAAGACTCTTCTGATAATCATCAAGCTCTACGTTGCAGTAAGCAGCTGTCTTCTCATCCGGTGTGAAAAGTGCACATTTCGCACCGGCCTCAATTGCCATATTCGCCATAGTCATACGGCTTGCCACAGACATATTTTCAATGGTGCTTCCGCAAAATTCCAGAGCACGGTAAGTAGCTCCATCTGCACGAAGGTCACCGATCAGGCGGAGGATGATATCCTTGGACATGACATTCTCCGGAAGTTCTCCGTCGATCACAACCTTTATGGTTTCCGGAACCTTGATCCACATGGTTCCTGTTCCCAAGATGCTGGCCATCTCTGTGTAACCGATGCCGGAAGAAAACGCACCGACACATCCATAAGTCGTGGTATGGCTGTCTGTGCCAAATACAATATTACCGGGTTTAACATAACCTGCCTCAGTCATAAGCTGATGACAGATACCGTCACTTCTGTGTACGTTTTTCATGCCATATTTAGCTGCAAAAGCATCTCCCACATGGAAATGTCTGGTATCATCCTGCTGACTTGCCGGTACAAGATGGTCATAGATCAGAACAACCTTGTCCGGATCCCACAGCTTCTGAAAGCCCATCTCCTCAAATTTTTCCGCTACAAACGGAATAAAGATATCATGGATCATCACTCTGTCCACATTGACCGTCACGATATCACCAAGTTTTACTGCCTTGCCTGTATTATGTCTGATAATTTTTTCAATGATCGTCTCGCCCATTATTTCTCTCCTCTCCGTTTTTTAGTCCAGGCCGTTCAGCTTACGCATGGCTTTTACCAGTCCGCCAGCCTGGATGATATCCATCAGATTCTCCGGAAGAGAAGCGATCGGGTACTGTTTTCCATTGTGCTCTACATGCTCATTCATTACTACCGTAACCTGATCTCCCTCTTTTACATTGTCATGAAGATCCGGCTGCTCAATAAGAAGAAGGCCGTTGTTAATGGAGTTGCGGAAAAAGATCCGGGCAAAAGATTTCGCAATGACACACTGCACACCCAGTGCCTTGATGATCTCCGGTGCCTGCTCTCTGGAGGATCCGCATCCGAAGTTCTTTCCTGCTACAATAATGTCGCCCTTTTGGATCTGTCCGGCCAGCTCCGGACGAAGGGGGCTGAATCCGTACTGTTTCATATCGTCAATGGTTTTCAGTGCAAGGTACTCCGTCGGGATAATGATATCCGTATCAATATCATCACCAAGTACCCACACTTTTCCTGTAAATGCTTCCATATGTATATCTCCTGTTTATTCCGTTCCGTATCATCAGGCAAATGTTTTCTGTCTGCTCTGTTATAAGAACCCACGCCGAAACGGATCATCCTCTGATAATTTCTGAATATATTATTTAAATCTTTTCTGAAACTCTTATACTCTGTCAGCAGTTGCGATCTCACCTGCAACGGCAGATGCAGTAACTGTTGCCGCAGATCCCAGGTAAACCTTGGAGCTCGGATGCCCTGCACGTCCCTTGAAATTACGGGTTCCTGTGCTGATCAGAACCTCATTCTCGCCGATAACACCCTGGCAGCTTCCCCAGCATACACTGCAGTTCGGGTTCATAACAATAGCCCCTGCTTCCATGAAGATATCGATAAGCCCCTCCTTTAATGCCTGACGATAAATGGTCTGGCTTGCAGGAACAACCAGGAAACGAACTCCCTCTGCAACTTTTTTGCCTTTGATCACCTCTGCGCCTACACGGAGGTCTTCAATACGGCCGTTATTGCAGGAGCCAAGGAACGCTTCGTTGATCTTGATGCCGCAGGTTTCCTCAGCCGGAACCACATTGTCAACAAAGTCTGGCTTCGCTACAACCGGACGGACTTTTGAAAGATCAAAGGTATACTCTCTTGCGTAAACGGCATCCGGATCGCTGTGATATACCGCTTTTGGCTCACGTCCATGCTCTTTCAGATATTCCAGAGCTTTATCATCAGCCTCAAAGATTCCTGTCTTCGCACCAGCCTCAACAGCCATGTTGCAAAGTGCCATACGGTCGCTGATGCTTAATGTTCTGGCGCCCTCACCGGTAAACTCCATTGCCTGATAGTTGCAGCCGTTTGCCCCGATCTCGCCGATAATGGTAAGGATCAGATCTCTTGCGTAAACGCCCTCAGGAAGCTTCCCTGTCAGGTTAAATTTTACGGTTTCCGGAACCATGACCCAGGAAGTTCCGGTTACCATTCCGTAAAGGAAATCTGTACATCCTACACCGGTACCGAAAGCACCAAGTGCTCCGTAGGAACAGGTATGGCTGTCAGCACCGAAGATCAACTGTCCCGGACGGACATAATTCTCGATCATGATCTGGTGGCAGACACCCTTTCCTTCCCAGAAATCAATATTATTTTCT
>ENA-OWXD01000571-OWXD01000571.1-human-gut-metagenome-genome-assembly--contig:-NODE-571-length-10905-cov-5.06968_pt1 | contig 10905 bp, 7 predicted proteins | sample MGYA00249244_ERZ652055 | MGnify/ENA primary metagenome ERZ652055 (study PRJEB26925, sample SAMN05827059) | human gut metagenome | biome: ENVO:2100002; feature: ENVO:00000062; material: ENVO:00002003...
TCAGATGTGTATAAGAGAACAGGGCGCGAGGTTGTCGCCGAAGATGGCGCCCGAGAGGACGGCGCCCGCGAGCATGGCGGGATCCGCACCGAGTGCGACGCCCGCAGGGAAGAAGATCGGCATGGCGGCGAGGAGCGTGCCGATGGACGAGCCCGTGGCGGCGGCCATCAGGGAGGAGGCGAGGAGCACGAAGACCGTGAAGGCGTGGCCCGTGAGGTGCAGCATCCCTCCGAGGAAGACGAGCCCGTCGGCGACGCCCGAGGCCTTCATCATGGCGGAGAAGATGCCCGAGGCGATCAGGATGAGCACGACCGTGCCCGTCAGCTCGGACGAGGCCCCGCGCACGGCGGCCTTCCAGTATTCGGACGGGGCTTTCGCGAGGAGCGAGCCCGAGAAGAGCGTGAGGACGCCTGCGGCTGCGAGGCCCGTGAGGTCGAAGGCGGCCTCGGAGATGAAGAGCCTGGCCGTGACGGCCACGAAGAGTGCGAGCGGAAGAAGGAGGACGGCGGCGGAGCCGTGGAATCGAAGCGTTGTCATGTCGGGTGCCTGTCGGGGGATGGTTGTCGGAGGACGGATCGGAGTCGGATGTCTTCCTTTTGCCATCGTCTGCTGCAGGACCTTGCGCGCTCGTTGAGCCTTTGGAACATGTTGAAACCACTATGGACGTTTTCGTTGTGTCTTGTCCGTCGTCCCGTGGCTTCTGTGCGCCTGATGCGAAAAGACCCGCGGGAGTGCGGGTCTTTTGGACTGGAATTTGGGCAAAGCTCGCCCGACCCGCTCTAGAAAGAGAAGGAGCGCCACCAAAGGTGATGGTGAGCGGAAGGGGTCGGAAGGAGGATCTGCGTATTCATAACGGATATAGTATAGCGTGGAAGGCTTCGCTTGTGCATCAGGTGGTTTGCTTAGGGTGATCCGTCTATGGAAGGCTGCGGGGCGGGTCTGGGCAAAAAAACGTCTTTGTGAACTTTGTCACAGAGGGGGCCTTCGGACCCGCCTAGACTCGATGTCAGGGATGAGGAGCACGGACCAGGCGCTCCCGGCCCTCAAGACACAAACAGGAGAAAAACCATGCAACTCAATCGTCGTCAGTTCCTCGGATCCGCCGCCGCAGCGGCCGCCTTTAGCACTGCTCCCGCCGTCATGACCGCAGTCGTCCAGAAAGATCAGGGGCACGATCAAAATTGAGAAAAACAATTACCGATCTTTTCAACGCTGCTTCGGACGGTCGACAAAACGGAGGGGAATGGGTGAGTTTGTGGAGCATCTCAAACGCAAGGCTGAAAGCTGTTCCTGAAGATCAACGGGGACAAGACGAAGGTTCGCCCAATCAGCTCCCCCGACGTCAAATCCCTTGGTTTTGGATTCTGGATTCAGCGAAAGGGAAACGGGGAGTCGATCGTGCGAGATCGGCCGCACAAGAAGTTCCGTGACAAATGCTTGAGTAAGCTCAAGGAACTGACTTCGAGGAGTAGGGGACAAGGCCTCGACGCCTTTCGAAGAAAGCTCAAGGCATACATATATGGGTGGATTGGGTACTTTGGACGTTCGTCGATGGCGAAATTCGCCTTGAAAACAGACGAATGGCTGAGACGTCGCATCAGAAAGATCTACTGGAAGCAGTGGAAAAGGATCTCGACGCGATATAAGGCTCTCCGCATACTGGGCATCGAGGAAGAATTGGCATGGCAATGGGCCAACACGCGTAAAGCGAGTTGGCATATTTCCAATAGCCGAGTCCTCGCACAATCCCTAACGAACGACTTTCTACTCTCGAGAGGATGGGTGAGCCTGACTGCTGTCTATCGTGCAAGACAGCGGCTAGTGCAACCATAGGTAACCGCCCACTACGGATCCGTACGGTGGGTGGTGTGGTAGGGCGGCGTGAGTACCCTCACGCCTCCTACCCGATCAAGCTCGCCGCCATGAACTGGGGCGACGGCATCACCGTCGACGCCCGCCGCGCCGCCGTCTCCCCGGCCATGCCCTGCACGGAAAAGACGCGCGAACTCGTCAAACTCATCAACGAAGCCGCCCGCCTCGAAGGCTTTGAAGCGGGCTGGGTCGACGCCGGCGGCGGTTCCGACGCCAATCGCATCGCCCAAGCCGGCACTCCCGTCGTTGACGGTGTTGCCCCTGCCGGTGGCTGCTTCCACTCCGAACGCGAATACCTCCGCGTCGACACGATCGAAAACCGCGTGCGCATGCTCTCGCGCTTCCTGCCCCTTCTCTAAAAAGAACAGGTCAAAACAAGTCAAGGGGTGACCGCCCTCAAACGGTCGTGCTGAGGATGCAGTTCGCCCGCCTTTCAAACGAAAGGCGGGCGTTTCTGCGTTCGGGAACCGTGAATGCCGTCGTGTCACACAAATGAGATGAACGGGCTGAAACGACAGTGCGAGAGACGGTCCCGGGCAGAAGGACGCCGCCTGAGGACGTCCGCGGCGCAGGGAAAGGTGTCGAATATGACGTCTGTCATCAAATTGTCATAATTCCGTCACGAAGCCGTCACGCGGAGCGGTCAGAATGCGGGCGTTGTCTTACCAACGCTTACATCTGACATGGAACAATACTATCTGGTGTTGCTGGCCTTCCTCGGGGTCATCGCAGTCATTGACCTTTTCGTCGGCGTCTCGAACGACGCCGTCAACTTTCTGAATTCGGCCCTCGGCTGCCGCATCTCCTCCTTCCGCACGACGCTCTGGGTCGCCTCGATCGGCGTGCTCGCGGGCGCGACGTTCTCCTCGGGCATGATGGAGATCGCCCGCTCCGGCGTCTTCCATCCTCAGCTCTTCACCTTCTCCGAGCTGATGATCGTGTTTTTCGCTGTCATGGTAGCGGACGTCATCCTGCTTGACGCCTTCAATTCGCTCGGTCTCCCGACGTCGACCACGGTCTCGATCGTGTTCGAGCTCATGGGCGCCGCCTTTGCCGCCGCGCTCTTCAAGCTCATCGACGCGGGCGCTCCGCTCTCCGACGTCGCCGACTACATCAATTCGAGCAAGTCGCTCGGCATCGTCTCGGGCATTCTGATCTCCGTCGTCGTCGCCTTCATTTCGGGCGCCGTCGTGCAGTACCTCGCCCGCCTCGTCTTCACCTTCAAGTTCGAGAAGGCCTACCGACGCATCGGCGCCATCTACGGCGGCATCGCGCTCACGGCCATCATCTACTTCCTCGTGATGAAGGGCGCCAAGGGCGCGAGCTTCATGCGTCCCGAGTGGATCCAGTGGATCAACGCCAACACGGCCGTCATCCTCTTCTCGCTCTTCACGGGCCTGACGGTGCTCTTCCAGGTGCTCATCACGGTCTTCCGCGTCAACATCTTCAAGATCATCATTCTGGCGGGTACGTTCTCCCTCGCGTTCGCCTTTGCGGGCAACGACCTCGTGAACTTCGTGGGCGTGCCGCTCGCCGCCTGGGACAGCTGGAAGGAATGGCAGGCCTCGGGTGCCGCCGACAACGCCTTCATGATGGGCGGCCTTTTGAAGCCTTCCACGGCTCCGACCGCCTTCCTGCTCCTTTCGGGCTTCGTGATGGTTCTCACGCTCTGGTTCTCCAAGAAGGCCCACCGCGTCATCCAGACCTCCATCAACCTTTCTTCGAGCCGCTCCGGCACGCAGGAACAGTTCGGCGCCTCCGCGCCCGGCCGCATGATCGTGCGCGGCGCCATGGGGCTCGGCAAGGTGATCAGCCAGATCATCCCGATGCCGATGCAGAGGGGCATCGCCACCCGCTTCGAGCCGCTCCCCGTCGTCAAGGGCGAGATTCCGCTGCCCTTCGACTACGTGCGCGCCTCGATCAACCTGATCGTCTCCGCCATCCTGATCGCCTCCGCCACGAGCCTCAAGCTGCCGCTCTCGACCACCTACGTGACCTTCATGGTCGCCATGGGCTCGAGCTTCGCCGACGGCGCCTGGGACCGAGAGTCCGCCGTTTATCGCATCTCGGGCGTGCTCACCGTGATTTCGGGCTGGTTCCTGACCGCGCTCTCCGCGAGCTCGCTCGCCGCCGTCGTCGCCGTGCTCGTCTTCTGGGGCGGTGAGGCCGCCGCCATCATCCTCGGCTTCGGCGCGATCTTCCTCCTCGTGCGCTCCAACCTCAAGACCCGCGAGGACGACGTGACGCTCTCCGACGAAAGCCGATCCGTCTACGACGCCGCCTACGTGGGCCAGCTTCTCTCGAAGCACGTGCAGAAGAGCCTCTCCGAAACGCTCCGGGTGCTCTCGCGCATTCATGAGAACTTCACGGCCGACTGTGAGCGCGAGCTTACGAAGGTCAAGGCGAGCGCCACCGACGTCTTCGAGGACGCCATAGAGGCCCGCAGCGTTTACTACCGCATGGCCGCCGCCGAGGCCGCGCCCTCCAAGGCCGACTTCGATGCCCGCTACCTCTATCTGCGCGCCTGCACCAACACCCGCGAGGTGAGCCGCTCTCTGCAGAACCTCGCCAAGCTTGCCCGCGACCACGTGGCCAACCGCCACCGCGTTGGCAGCAACGAGATCACGAACGACATCGGCACGCTCGTCGCGGACATCCGCACGCTCGTCAACGCCCGTGAGGATCATGCCGACGTTACGGCGCTTCGCAACAGGGCGGCTGACGTCATCACCCGCATCGAGGATCTTCAGCGCCGCCTGATGGAGGCCCAGCCCCGCGGTTCGATGACCATCCGCTGCTGCGAGTTCCATCTCTCCTACCTCCTGGTGCTCCGCGAACTCGTCAACCATTACGAGATCGCCTCGCTCCTCGAGGAGCAGATTGATGCGCTCGCAAGAGGTGCGAAGGCTGCCTGAGGCCGCATCAGCAATTCAAACGCAGTCTAGTGGGATCGCGGCTCTGGTCCCCAAACAAAGAGCCGCGTCATTTTGGGAAAGCCTTTTTCCGGGGCTTTCCCTTTTTTTGGCTCGGAAAAGAGGGGCTGAAAACTCAATCTCATGAAATAAATATTTCGCTCAACTTACTCAAAGGTTGTTGCAGAAATAAATTAATGGAGCCGATGATTAAGGTACGCGCTTTCTGTTCACGGCGTTCCTGAGAGCCATTTTCTGGCGTCCATGTCCACAAGCCGCCTTTCCGAGGTCGACGACCTGATAGGGGACGTCCATATGCCTGCGGGCCGTCCGGATGAGCTGCCTCGAGTGCGTCCTCCATTCCGTGAAGGAAACCGGGATTGGCAACTTCAAGCAGGAGAAGAAGGCCATCAAGATCGGGGCGGCGCTCCGCTGCTTCGCTGTCCGGGTCAGGAAGCTCTGAAGATTTCGGAACGGGGAGCGTCATTTGCTGCACCAGGGTTCGAGCGACAATAGGGTTTCCACTTAGAACGAAAGTTCTAGGGGTTGCTCGCTAAGGAAAAACTCTCTGGTAAGGAATGAGGACCATGCGTAAACTTGCTGCTCAACTGCTTTTAAGCGACACAGGACCACTTCGTCGCGGCAGTTGAATCTTTTGAGGAGAATCAAATGAACTTCAAGACCAAGCTTGCCGTTCTCGCGATCGGTGCCGCCATGGGCTCCATGGCCTTCAACGCCTCCGCCTGCTCGACGGTCATCGTCGGCAAGGACGCCAGCGCCACGGGCAACATTCTCGTGGGCCACAATGAGGACAACGGCGGCCGCATTCTGACTGCTCAGCACTGGGTCCCGGCTGCCACTCACAAGGCCGGCGAAATGATCAAGTTTGAAGAGGCTGCCGCCTCCATTCCGCAGGTTGAAAAGACCTTCGGCTTCTTCTGGTCGCAGACCTTCGATCCGACCGGCGCCTCCTTCTCCGACGGCTTCGTCAATGAAAACGGCGTCACGATCGTCACGAATGCCTGCACGGGCATCTACAAGGACGACATCATGCCGACCAAGGATGGCGGCATCGGCTACGGCATCCGCCGCCTGATGGCCGAGCGCGCCACGAGCGCCCGTCACGCCGTCGACATCGCCATCGAGCTTCTCGGCAAGTACGGCTACTTCTCGGAAGGCCGCACTTATACGATCGCTGACCCGAACGAAGCCTGGCAGCTGGCCATTCATCAGGGCAATACGTGGGTCGCAAGGCGCGTGCAGGACAATGAAATTATCTACATTCCGAACAACTTCATGATGGACAAGGTTGACGCAACTGACACCAAGAACGTCATCGTTGCTCCGGGCATGATCGAGCGCGCCATCAAGAACGGTCGCTACAAGCCCGCCAAGGAAGGCGTCTACAGCGATTTCAACTACCGCGTTGCCGTCGCTCCGGCCGAACGCCGCTCCGCCGACTACAACTCCAGCCGCAACAACCTCGCCTGGAACAAGATCATCGGCAAGAACATCACGGATCCGGAACAGTTCCCGTACTCCGCCGTCGCCACGAAGAAGTGGACGGTTGACGACGTGAAGGACCTGCTGCGCACGCACGAACACGACATCCAGGAACAGGATGCCCAGTGGACGCATACGAACAGCCTCGGCATCTGCCGCGCCACGACGCATGAGTCCGAAGTGTTCGAAATGAACGCCAATCCGCTCCTCATCACCGGCTATCGCGCACTCGCTCGTCCGTGCGAATCCCCGTACATCCCGTTCTATCCGCTCGCTCGTCCGGCCGAAGGCACGGCCTTCATGAGCTGGGACAAGGCCACGGCCGAACACTTCAAGGGCACGCCGGAATACTTCGGCTGGCGCTCTGAATGGCCGGTCACGACGTTTGTCGCCGCCGCCAATACGTACGACTTCCAGCGTCAGGACCAGAAGGATGTTCGCGCCTTCGTCGAGAAGCTTGAAGCCGGCTGGGAAAAGGATGTTCCTGCCGTCACCGCTCATGCCAAGACTCTTCTCAAGGTCTCCAAGGAAAAGGCCGTCGAATATCTGCATGCCTACAACGTCCGCATGCTGAACGAAGCCCAGGCCGCCGTTGCTGAAAAGCTTGAAGAAAAGGCTCCGTGGACGCTCGCCGTCATGGCCGACAGCATCAATCCGAAGAGCGACGAAAGGGTTGAAGTGGTTCTCTTCTCGAGCGGCAAGCTCGACGCCACGAAGGCCGATCCGAAGCAGACCTGGGGCGGTGTGGGCCGCGCCTCCATTGGCAACAAGATCACGATGAGTCAGAAGCTCGCCCAGCCGGTCAAGGCGGAAGCCCGCGACGTTGACGGCGACGGTCTGAAGGACATGGTCTTCACGTTCACGCAGAAGGGCCTCGCCCAGAACATGCTCGCCGGCGCGAACTATGACATCTGGCTCCACACCTACGTCGACGGCAAGCGCGTCGCCGCCATGGACACCGCCTTCATCGAAACCGAAGGCTACAAGGGTCCCGCCAAGCGCACGCAGAACGCCGACCTCTAAGTCGTGAATCCTGCCCGCAGGCCTCCCGGTGAGGAACCGGAACCTGCGGTCGAGTCCATAAGCTCAAGAACAATCGAGGGCGTCTTTCGAAAGGAAGGCGCCCTCGATGCGTTCAGTCGTCAGTACTCGAAGCTGTAGAGCACGTCGAACGCCTGATTGACGCCCGAGGCGGCTTCGAGGTAAAGGCGCGGCATCAGGCGGTAGCGCAGCGTGATGGTCGCGAGCGAGTCGAAGATGCCCACGCCGTACTTGAGCTGAAGGCCGGGGAGGATGTAGCCCGACACGACGACCTGCGAACTTTCGCCCACGCCTGCCGTGTCGACGCCGAGATCCTTGATGCCCACCGCGTCGCCGATTTCTCCGATGATCCTGCCCGTCTGCGAGACGCCCAGCCCCACAAGCGCCGAAGTGATCATCGAGTTGTCGTCGCTCGACGTGTCGAGCCCCTGTCCACGAAGCAGATAGGAGAGGGTCTGCTGCTGAGAGAGCGCGGGTTCGGAGAATACCGTCACCTTCGGGCGCATGGCGTTGCCCGTGACGCGGATGCCCGCCGTCACGTCGTCCTCGATCGCCTCGGGATTGCGGATGGCCTCGATGTTGAGCTGCGGACGGCTGGGCGGGCCCGCGAAGATCACGTGACCCGTGCGCACGATGAGGTCCTGGCCGTAGGCGTGGAAGCGCCCGTCGTCGACGTTGACCTGGCCGTTGAGGCCGAGGCCGCGCCTGGCGTCCTGCGTCACCTTGAGGTCGCCCGAGAGTTTCGCCTTGAGGCCGAAGGCGTCGATGAAGATCTGATCGCCCATGTGCACCACGATGTTGCTGTCGATCGGAATCGTGGCGGTCTTCGAGACCTTGGGCTTCATGTGGCGGTCAAGGAGCACTTCGTCAGACGAGACGCCCGTGGCTGTGGCGGGAAGATCCGCCACCGTGATCTGCGCGGCGGGCACCTCGATCCTGCCGTTGAGCGTCACGCGCTCGGACGAGGCCGCAAGCGAGACGTCGGGCGAGACGGTGACCTTGGCGTACGGGGGAACCGTGATGAGGATGTCGCTGCCTGAGGCATGCACGTTCGCCGTCGGGTGCGCCATGTCGCGCCACTGCGCGTCGCCCGCAAGGTCGAGCGCGCCCTGGCTCGTCTCGAGGCGGCCTTCAAGCGTGGACGTGTCGCCCGCGAAGTCGATCCGGATGTTCGAGGGCTTCATGACGAGGGGCACGGCGCCTTCGGAGACCCTTGCGTCCGTGAGCGCGATGCCGCCGTTGAGGAGCGGCTTGAGCAGCGTGCCCGAGAGCGCCACGTCGACGTTGAGCCTGCCCTCGACCTTTTCGTCCGAACCGATCAGGGTGTTGACGATCGACAGGTCGCCGCCGTTGAAGAGGATGCGGCCGTCTAGCCTGCGGGTTTTGGCGGGATCGATCACGGCGACCGTTGCCTTGAGGTCGGCGTTGTCGCGGATCTTCACGTCGAGCTCGGCTGAGGCGCGCGACTTGTCGGTGCGCGCCTTGAGGCTGACGGTGTCGAGATGCACGACGAGGGGCTCCTCGCCCGTCGTCTGCGTGACGGTCATGCCGTCCGCGTCGACGAGCGCATCGATTTCAGGCAGGCTGCCCGAGGAGAGGTCCCACTTCGCCTTGGCGGTACCGTTGACGGTGCCTGCCACCGTGGTGAGCGGCGGCAGCCAGGGCTTGAGGACGTCAAGTTCCCACTTGCGCAGTCTGAGGGTGGCCGAGCCCTTTTCGCCTGCGCGCAGCTTGTCGTCGATGCAGACGTCGCCCGGCTTGCCGACCCAGCAGTGAGGTTCGAGCACCGCCTCGGAGCTTGAGGCCTTGTAGACGAGGCCCGCGGCCTTGTCCTGATGCCAGCTGCCGATCGGCGTCGAGACGGTGCCGTTGGAGAGCGTGCCCTTCCAGACGAGGGACTTCGTGTCGAAGGCGCCCGCAAGCTTGAGTTCGGCGTTGACGGACTCGCCTGAGAGATTCACCGTGAGCTCGTGCTTTCGGTCGGTGCCCTCGAGCCTAGCGACGATGTCATGAAGGACGAGGCTCTCGGAGAGGGCGCCGTTCGAGGCGTGCAGCATCATCGAGCCGCCGACTTCGCCAGAGGGCTTTGCGGAGATGTCGCCGCGAAGCATCAGGGCCTCGAGCTTGACGTCGTCGCCGTAGCGAAGGCCCGTGGCCGTGAGGTCGGCCTTGGCGACGGGCTCGGAGAGCGTGCCGCCGATCGTCACGAAGCCCGAGGCGCTGCCTGCGAGCTCCTTCATGTTTCTGCCCAGATCGGGCGCGTCCACCTTGATGTCGGCCTTGATGTTCTTGCCGTCGAGCATGGCGCGGCCCGTGAGTTTATTGGCGTCGAGCGAGACGCTCACGTCGGGGACGTAGACCTTCATGGGGCTCTGCGCGATGGCGGAGCCATGAACGTCGAGGGCGGCGTTATCGATCCTGCCCTTGACGTCGAATTCGGGAAGCTCGACCGACCAGCCCTTCTTGTCGATGCGGCCCGACGTGCGGGAGCTGCCCGAGAGGACGGCCTTGACGGAGGGCGCAAAGTGGGAGACGTCGAGGTTTGCGAGCTTCATGTCGCCGCGCCAGCGGAGCGCGTCGACCCATGTGATCTCGCCAGTGACGCGGCCCGTACCGCCCGCAGTCTTCGCGGTGAGCTCGTCGAGCGTGAGCGAGGTGAGGGTGCCGCGGCCCTTGAGGCCGGCGGTGGCGGACGGAGTGCCCGGCGCCTTGACGCCAAGTCCTGCATCGAGCTTCCAGTTGCGGACGTCGCCCGACATGCGCAGGCTGAAGGCGGAGAGCGAGGTCAGGTCGGCAGGGTTTGCACCTTCGAGCGGCAGCTTGAGGCTGGGGGAGACGAGCGTCACGGAGAACGGGAGGCCCGCAGTGGCGGGATCGGCCGCAAGCAGGAACTTGGCGGGCACGGGACCTTCGGCCACGGCCGCAAGCGAAACCTTGCCCATGACCTCGCCCACGAGCGTCACGTCGGCCTTCTCGCCGCGCACGGGCGCGACGGAGAGCCTGGTGTTCGCACGAAGGTCGAGCGGCCACTTGCCCGAGAGACGTGCGCGCCCCTTGAGGGAGCCCGTGGCTTCGGGCATCTTCAGGTCGAGGCGGCGGATCTCGACTTCGCTCGCCTTCATGGAGGCGTCGAGCCTGAGTTCGTCGATGACGACGGGCGAGGCGCCCGCAAGCTTGAGGTTGGTGGCCTCGAATTCGGAGACGTCGAGCGAGAAGGGAAGACTCACCTCGGGCAGCTCTGTGAGGAGCGGCTTCGAGAAGAGGTCGGCGAACATTTTGTTGAGCTCGGTCGCGTCGAACGTGATCACGGGCTTTCGGGCCTCGAACTTGGCCTTGATCTCGGCTGCGCGACGCTCGGCAACCTTCCTGTCCTCTTCGGCCCTTTCCTCGGCTGTCTTCTCGGAGCCGGGCAGCGCGACCGCAAGCGAGCGGATGCGAAGGGGTTTGACGGAGAGCGCCTCTCCGATCCAGGAGGCGGAGGCGCCGAAGTAGGCTAGCGTCACCTTCGTGCCGTCGGCGGTGAAGTCGAGGCTCGTGATTTCGGCGTTGTCGAGCGATACGGGCCACGGCATGGTGA
>ENA-OWXD01000572-OWXD01000572.1-human-gut-metagenome-genome-assembly--contig:-NODE-572-length-10903-cov-35.2126_pt1 | contig 10903 bp, 7 predicted proteins | sample MGYA00249244_ERZ652055 | MGnify/ENA primary metagenome ERZ652055 (study PRJEB26925, sample SAMN05827059) | human gut metagenome | biome: ENVO:2100002; feature: ENVO:00000062; material: ENVO:00002003...
GAATTATATGCCGCTGTTACGATCAGGCCTGCATAAATAATTCCCATATATCCCTTCACAGATCCCATCAGATCCTCCGGTGAATTCATCAGCCGCAGAATCGGTTCATTCAAAGCCTCAAAGCCAATGGTCATCACAATGGCAAAGGCTGCTGCCAGATAAATGGACATAGCTACGTAATGACGCATCTTATCATATTGCTTCGCCCCGAACCACTGGGATACCAGAATGGCAAAGCCACTGCTCAGTCCGTTAAGCCATCCGGTAACAAAAAACATCAGTGAACCGGTGCTTCCGATTGCAGCCAGCGCATCTACTCCCAGGAACTGACCCGCAACAATGGAATCCGCAATGTTATAAAACTGCTGAAAAATATTTCCGAGACACATGGGAATCATAAAGCGGATGATCAGGCTCACCGGATTTCCCACGGTCATATCATTGGTCTTGTCCTTTGTCAATTTCAGTCCAACTCCTTTTCCACAAATATAACTATCTTTTATTTTTTAAAAACAATCAATTTACTGATCACATAATTCAATACGATCACAACCACCTGAGCAACAAGTTTCACTGCCATGCTGTTAAATCCAAGCCAGGTGATAAATACCGCAAGAATTGCTTCCTCCACAATCAGCGTAAAGAGCCGGCCTCCGAAAAACGAAGCCATCTGCTTTAAAAATCCGGCGGCGGAATTCACCTGCCCGTCGAATACCCATGTCCTGTTTGTAAAATACTGGAACAGTACGCAGACCACCCAGCAGATCACATTGGCGATCAGCGCATTCATGCCCAGGCCCTTATCCAGCCATGCATACAACGCAATGTTCAGAAAAAATGTGAGCCCTCCAAAGAACAGATACATCAGAACTTCCTTATGTTTCTTATAAAAAGGTTCAAATATATTCAGCACCGGAAGATGCATCAGTTTATCAAAAATGTCCTTCTTTTCCTCCACATCCATATCCTTTCTCCTATTCAGTTTAAGCCGTAGCTTTATCATATGTAAACTTATATAACATAGCAAAAAAAATCCCGAATGTCAACGCATTCCAGGATTTTTCTGTTTCTGTATTTGTATCAGAACTGCTCTTTCACTCTTCACTCAGGCCTTCACAGCCCAGCGCATCTTCGTGGATCTGGCGCGCCCATTCTGTGCACATTCCTGTGCGGAAGGACGGATCACATCTTTTGAATAGTCGGAATAGATGCCGTCTTTATAACCCTGCTTTAAGGCTTTCTTTACCAGCTTGTCCTCTCCGGAATGGAAGGTAAGGATTGCTACACGGCCGCCTGGCTTCAGCGCTCCGGGAAGTTTTTCCATAAAATCATAGAGGACCTCGAATTCCCGGTTCACATCAATACGCAGTGCCTGGAAAACTCTCTGGCATGTTTTTTTCACCGTGTCTTTCCTCTCTTTTTCAGGAAGGAAAGACAATGTCTTCTCAATGACTTCACGAAGCTTCGTAGTGGTATCTATGTGGTTTCCTCTTCGGATCTCATCTGTGATGGCCTTCGCGATCTCCTCACAGTACGGCTCATCGGAATTCTCATCCAGCATTCCGGCAAGCTCTTCTCTTGAAATGGTATCCAGACGCTGTGCTGCGCTGATCCCGGTTTCCTGGTTCAGCCTTAAATCCAAAGGACCATCCACCTTAAAGGAAAACCCTCTCTTGGGATTGTCGATCTGCATAGAAGACACCCCAAGATCCGCAAGGATAAAATCAAAGCCTCCAACTTCCTCTGCGATCTCATCAATGGTGCAAAAATTCTGGAGTTTAATTGTCAGGATATCTTCTCCGAATCCCTGCTCTGCCAGACGTTTTCTTGTCTTGGCAGATTCTTCCGGGTCCACATCCGTGGCGTACATGTGTCCCTGACCTCTCAGACATTCCAGCATGGCCTTTGTATGCCCACCGTAACCAAGTGTAGCATCAAATCCAACCTGTCCCGGCCTGATCTCCAGAAAATCAATGATCTCTTTTACCATAATAGAAATATGCATTCCAGCCGGTGTGTTTCCCTTGCTGATCACATGTTCAATGGTATCCTTATACTTTTCAGGCTGAAGCTCTTTATATTTCTCCTCGAATTTCTTCGGATATTTTCCTTTATATCGTACACGTCTCTTATGAGGTGTCTGTGATTCCTGATTCATAAAACTCTCCTTATCCTCCGGCTTTATCTGCCCTGTTTCTTTCATGATACCATGAATCCCATTTTTCGTAAACCGTCGGAATACTTCAAAAAATATCATAAAGAAAAAAAGCCTCTGACAATCTGTATTTCTACAGACTGCCAGAAGCTTTATATATGCTCAGACTGAAACTTCAGCCTGAAATGTATTCTTACTTATGCGTTCTTCTTAGCGATTGCTGCCTGTGCTGCTGCAAGACGAGCGATCGGTACACGGAACGGTGAGCAGGATACATAGTCAAGTCCGATCTCGTTGCAGAACTCTACGGAAGACGGATCTCCACCGTGCTCACCGCAGATACCTACGTGAAGTTTCGGGTTAACCGGTTTTCCAAGCTCGATAGCCATCTTCATAAGTTTGCCGACACCTGTCTGGTCAAGCTTAGCAAATGGATCGTTCTCGAAGATCTTAGCATCATAGTATGCGTTAAGGAACTTACCAGCATCATCACGGGAGAATCCGTATGTCATCTGTGTAAGGTCATTTGTACCGAAGCAGAAGAAGTCAGCCTCTTTAGCGATATCATCAGCTGTAAGAGCTGCTCTCGGGATCTCGATCATAGTACCAACCTCGTACTCAAGGTCAGAACCTGCTGCTTTGATCTCAGCATCTGCTGTCTCTACAACGAATTTCTTAACATATTTAAGCTCTTTGATGTCACCAACAAGCGGAATCATGATCTCCGGTTTGATGTTCCAATCCGGATGATTCTTCTTAACGTTGATAGCTGCGCGGATAACAGCGCTTGTCTGCATCTTAGCAATCTCTGGATAAGTAACAGCAAGACGGCATCCACGATGTCCCATCATCGGGTTGAACTCGTGAAGGGAAGCGATGATTGTCTTGATCTGCTCTACAGTCTTGCCCTGAGCATCAGCCAGTTTCTTGATGTCCTCTTCCTCTGTAGGAACGAACTCATGAAGTGGCGGATCAAGGAAACGAATTGTTACAGGATTTCCTTCAAGTGCCTCATAGAGTTTCTCGAAGTCTCCCTGCTGCTCCGGAAGGATCTTAGCAAGTGCTGCTTCTCTCTCCTCTACTGTCTCAGAGCAGATCATCTCACGGAATGCATCGATTCTGTTGCCCTCAAAGAACATATGCTCTGTACGGCAAAGACCAATTCCCTCTGCACCAAGCTCACGAGCTTTCTTAGCATCAGCAGGAGTATCAGCGTTTGTACGAACTTTCATTGTTCTGTACTTGTCAGCCCATCCCATGATACGTCCGAACTCACCAGCGATCTTAGCATCTACAGTCGGGATAAGTCCGTCATAGATGTTACCTGTTGTACCATCAATGGAGATTGCATCTCCTTCATGGAACTCTTTACCAGCAAGTGTGAATTTCTTGTTCTCCTCATCCATAGCAATATCGCCGCATCCGGATACACAGCAGGATCCCATACCACGAGCAACTACAGCTGCGTGAGATGTCATACCACCACGAACTGTCAGGATACCCTGAGCAGCTTTCATACCTGTGATATCCTCTGGGGATGTCTCAAGACGAACAAGAACAACTTTCTCTCCTCTTGCAGCCCACTCAACGGCGTCCTCTGCAGAGAATACGATCTTACCGCAAGCAGCTCCTGGAGAAGCACCAAGACCTTTACCCATCGGTGTAGCAGCTTTAAGAGCAGCTGCATCGAACTGCGGATGAAGAAGTGTATCAAGGTTACGAGGATCGATCATTGCAACAGCCTCTTCCTCAGTTCTCATTCCCTCATCAACGAGGTCACAAGCGATCTTAAGAGCAGCCTGTGCAGTTCTCTTACCATTACGTGTCTGAAGCATATACAGTTTACCATGCTCTACAGTAAACTCCATATCCTGCATGTCTCTGTAATGTTTCTCAAGAGTCTCGCAAACCTGTTTGAACTGTACGAATGCTTCCGGGAACTTCTGCTCCATCTCGGAGATGTGCATAGGTGTACGAACACCAGCAACTACGTCCTCGCCCTGTGCATTGGTAAGGAACTCACCGAACAGACCGTTAGCACCTGTAGCAGGGTCACGTGTGAAGGCAACACCTGTACCACAGTCATCACCCATGTTACCGAATGCCATCATCTGTACGTTAACAGCTGTACCCCAAGAATATGGGATATCGTTGTCACGACGATATACGTTCGCACGTGGGTTGTCCCAGGAACGGAATACGGCTTTGATTGCGCCTACAAGCTGCTCCTTCGGATCAGTTGGGAAATCAGCACCGATTTTGGATTTATACTCAGCTTTGAACTGGTCAGCAAGCTCATGCAGGTCAGCAGCTGTAAGCTCAACGTCCTGCTTAACACCTCTCTTAGCTTTCATCTCATCGATGAGCTCCTCGAAGTATTTCTTACCAACTTCCATAACTACGTCAGAGTACATCTGGATGAATCTTCTGTAGCAGTCCCAAGCCCAACGCTCATTGCCGGATTTCTCAGCAAGAGTGTTAACAACTTCTTCATTTAAACCAAGGTTGAGGATTGTATCCATCATACCTGGCATAGATGCTCTCGCACCAGAACGAACGGATACAAGCAGAGGATTTTCTTTGTCACCGAATTTCTTACCGGTAACTCCTTCCATCTTGGTAATTGCTTCCATGATCTGAGCCATGATCTCATCGTTGATGGATCTGCCATCCTCGTAGTACTGTGTGCAGGCCTCTGTTGTGATTGTGAAGCCCTGCGGTACAGGAAGACCGAGGTTTGTCATCTCAGCAAGGTTGGCACCTTTGCCGCCCAGAAGATTTCTCATAGTAGCATTACCTTCTGTAAACATGTAAACCCATTTTGCCATTTTACATTTTCCTCCTAATTATTGTTCTTTAAAACATAAAAAATGTATGTTTTCTACGCACATAATTATTTTATAGATTTATCCTTCATTAGTCAAGGTTATTCTTCCAAAAAACAGCAATTTCTCTTGTGAAATATGACAGATTTTCCAGTTATATTTTTCACAGATTGTATTTTTCTCGTTATCATCTGAAAAATGTGCTAAAATAGAAAAAAACATGCAGCAATTCCGAGGTAATATTACCCGAATGCTGTCATACAGGAGGTTTATCATGACACGAACGATTGAAAACAACTTTCTTAAGATTTCCGTTTCCGATCACGGTGCTGAACTCACCGGCATCTATGACAAGACTAATGACAGGGAGATCCTCTGGCAGGCAGATCCGGCTTACTGGAAACGCCATGCACCTGTACTTTTTCCCAACGTGGGACGTAACTACAAAGATATCTGGCGTCTGAACGGAAAGGAATATCCTTCCAGCCAGCACGGCTTTGCAAGGGACAGCGATTTTATCTGCACGGATATCACCGATACTTCCCTTTCCTTTGTCCTTAAGTCCTCTGAAGAAACCTTGAATGTTTATCCGTTTGCTTTCGCTCTGAAGATCACCTACACTCTGAAGAAGCACGACCTGGAAGTATGCTGGGAAGTAGTTAATAATGATTCTGAAACTATGTATTTTACCATCGGCGGCCATCCGGCATTCCGTGTTCCGGTACGTGAAGGCGAATCCCAGAGTGATTACCGTCTTGCTTTTGAAGGCCTGAACACTCTTACCTATCTCCTTATCGATACGTCTGTAGGAACAGTCCTTGCTGACGAGCCACATACACTTTCCCTTGAAAACGGAACCTGTTCCATTGCTCCTCATATGTTTGATAAAGACGCTCTTGTTTTTGATAACGGCCAGATCCAAAAGGCCGGTATCCTCTTCCCGGACGGAACTCCATATCTGACACTTACCAGTGAGGGCTTCCCGAATTTCGGTATCTGGTCCGTACCCGGTGCTCCCTTCGTATGCCTGGAGCCGTGGATGGGACGCTGTGATGACTGTGGTTTTGAAAAACCTCTTTCCGAAAAAGCAAATATCAATGTGCTGAAACCGGATGAGGAATTTATCAAGAGCTATCAGATCACCGTACACTGAGCTATGATAAAAAAAGATCCGCCATACATCGGCTTTTTCAGCTGTCTGTATGACGGATCCTTTTATTTATCTTACTGTCTCAATACGCTCTTATTCTCTCACAAAATGATACTGATAAGCTCTATACTCCCCAAACTCTGCAGGAAGCGGCATTCCACCATGCATCAGAGCAGCTCCGGAATAGATCCTGCCGGTAGTCTGTTCCCTATAAAGTGCACTCTCATCAAGGCCGCGAAGCTGCACATAATTCACAGTCATATTTCCATGGATCTCCTCCATGACAACATTGAGCAAAACTTCTTCCTGAGAATTTCCAACGATCTCCCATGCACAGACCTCACTCTTAAACGGATCTGTCAGGCGATAGTACCGTCCGTTCTGGATCAGTGGCGCATATTTACGGAATTCCCCGATCTGGCTGCGGACCTCATCTTTTTCTTCCTCAGTCAGCTTCAGAAGATCCAGCTCGTAGCCGAAGGTTCCGGACATAGCAACCACACCTCTGGTATGTAACGGGGTGATCCTTCCTGTCTGATGGTTCGGCACTGCAGATACATGTGCTCCCATGGCCGATACCGGATATCCGAAGGAAGTTCCATACTGGATCCGAAGCCTGTCAATAGCATCGGAGTTGTCGCTGCACCAGATCTGCGGTGTGTAATACAGCATACCTGCGTCAAATCTTCCGCCGCCGCCGCTGCAGCCCTCGATCAGAAGATCCGGATAACGGTTCACCATACGGTCCAGAAAATCGTACAATCCCAGGACATAATCATACATTACACGTCCCTGATCCTTGGTCATTACGGAAAATACATCCATCAGGCTTCGATTCATGTCCCATTTAACGTACTCAATATTGGCATTATCCAATACCGCACTGATCTGTCCGAAGATTCCGTCTACAACTTCTTTTCTAGAAAAATCAAGTACCAGCTGATTTCTGGATCTCACTGGTTTTCTTCCCGGAATCGTAAGTGCCCAGTCCGGATGCTCACGGTAAAGATCACTGTCCTCAGAGATCATCTCCGGCTCGATCCAGATACCGAATTTCACTCCAAGGTCATTGACTCTTTTTACCAGTCCGCCGAGAGTCTCTCCAAGCTTCTTCTCATTGACATACCAGTCCCCAAGACCACTGTTGTCATCGTCACGTTTTCCAAACCAGCCGTCATCCAGAACCAGCATATCGATACCAAGGCTCCTTGCCTCTTTTGCCAGATTATATAAAGTCTCCCCTGTAAAATCAAAATATGCTGCCTCCCAGCTGTTTACCAGCACTGGACGGACCTCTGTCTTATATTTACCACGGCAGATATGATGACGGATGCAGCTGTGCAGATTCTGGGAAAGACGGTTCATTCCCTGATCTGTGTAGCTTAAGATCACCTCAGGTGCATAGAAGGTCTCCCCGGCTTCCAGCGGATACCGGAAGCACTCCTCCTGTACACCAAGGAGCATTCTTGTCTGATTGTACTGATCTTTAAGAACCTCACCCTGGAAATTTCCACTATATACAAAGGACATAGCATAGCAGCCTCCATGATCCTCTGTTGTGTCCTTCTCTGCCAGGATCATCATCGGATTATACTGATGGCTGGATGTGCCACGGACACTGCCGATCATCTGACTTCCATGAGCCACCGGTACTCTCTGCAGATTCCGCTCCATGGCATGTCTTCCGTAAAAAGTAAGCAGGTCATAATCTCCGTAAAGAAAATCCAGTTCTGCGGACATCACCTTGTTCACATAGATCTTCTCACTGCTCTGATTGCGGATATAGACGCTTCTTGTAATGATATCCAGTTCCGGAAGTACACCGTAAAGAAGCATGGCCTCCACGCCAGTAGCCGGATCCTCCAGTACGATCTCCAGAGTCTGTGCCTCATCATTATCTGCATAAACCGCCGGAAGCCCCGGAAGGCTGTATTTACCGTCACGGATAGTATAGTTCTTGTAACGCATATCACAGCTCATGCTTCCGTCACCGTTTTCCAGCATCAGTGATGCACTGCGGAAATCTCCGTTTCCGTAGCAGGAAAGCTCCTGTGGAAGAAAGTCCATGGAATAGGTTCTGTCTGTTCCCGCATCATAGGGATTTCCGGAAAATCCTCTGTCATAGTAGGTCAGAAGATAATCCATGCAGCCTTCTGCCTTTTTACCATAATAGAGATGAAGAAGAAATCCGTACTGATCCACCTGCATCTGATATGTAGTTTCTTTTGTCTGCAGGGTAAACGTTCTGTCTTTCTCGCAGTAGATGATTCCCATATGTGAATCCTCCTTTTTCTTGTGTTTTTATTTTACGGCACCGTTTACAACACCATTTAAAATATGCTTCTGGCAGATCAGATAAAACAGAAGGATCGGAAGCAGTGCCAGCAGATAAGAGGCAAACGCAAGGTTATAGTTTGTTCCGAACTGAGTCTGGAAATTCAGCTGTGCCAGAGGCAATGTGGTTCCACCCGTAGATCCGGACATGATAACCAATGGAGTCATAACATCATTCCAGGTTCCAAGTGCTGTCAGAACTGCCACTGTGGCATGCATCGGCTTCATGATCGGAAAGATGATCTTCCAATATGTTTTCCAGGTGCTGGCTCCATCCACACAGGCAGCCTCCTCAAGGGCCATTGGAATGTTTGTCAGATATCCGGAATAAAGAAGCACGTTCATAGGCATATAAAATACCGTATAAAGAATGATCACACCGACTTTGTTATCAAGGCCCATCTCAGCAGTCTGCTTTACAAGCGGCATCATCAGGATAGCAAACGGAACAAACATACCGCTCACTACATAGAGATAGATAAATTTATAAAATTTACTTCTCTTGTTTCTGGCTATAGCATAACCTAAAAGTGAATGAATTACAATAGCAAGAACCACTGTGATCACAGTGATCAATACACTGTTTCCAAGAGAATGCCAGAAGTCTGTTACCTCCATAGCTTCCCTGAAATTGGCAAGACTGAATTTCTCTGGCAGAGACAGTATCCCGGCTACACTGTTGGTCATCTCTGTCGGCTGCTTGAATGCGATCACAATTGTCATATAAAGCGGAAACACCACTGTGATAAGGCCAAGGATCAGAAGGATCGTTACCGGCCAGTTCGCTTTTTCTCTTACTTTCGTTTTCATTACAGCTGCTCCTCCTTTTTCCCTGTGATAGTCAACTGCATTGCAGAAATGATCACGATCACAATAAAGAATATAACCGCATTGGCACTCTGGAATCCAAACTGACCGCCACTCATACCATTGTTATAGATCAGATAGGAAATGGATTCTGTACTCTGTGCAGGACCACCCTTTGTCAAAGCCATGATCTGATCAAATACCATCAGGAAGTTTTTCACACAGAGAACCATGTTGATGCTGAAAAACGGAACGATCAGCGGGAATGTCAGGTAACGGAACTTGCTGAATCCGGTAGCACCATCAATAGCGCCTGCCTCGTATACATCCTCCGGCACTGTCTGAAGACCGGAAATGTAGATGATCGTATTCATTGCAATGGACTGCCATGCACACACGATCACGATGGCAACCCATGCCAAGCTCGTACTGGAAAGCATGCTGGAAGACAATGTTTTATTTCCGACCATCTTTCCGAATGCAGGCAGGATATATGTAAAGAAATAATTGAAAATATATCCTACGACCAGTGCGCCAAGTACATTAGGAATAAAATAAGCTCCACGCATTGCACTCTTGAAACGGATCTTGCTGTTCAGTCCAAGTGCCAGGATCAGGCTGAGTACATTCGTTACGATAGTTGCCACGATGGCCAGCTTAAAGGTAAACAGATAGGAACCGCCAACACGGCTGTCTGTAAAAAGATCCTTATAGTTTCGAAGTCCTACCCAGTCATAGCTTCCATAGCCTTTAAAGTTCGTAAAGCTGTAGATCACACCCTTGATCAGAGGCAGTGTGTTAAAGCAGAAAAATAATGCCACGATCGGAATGGTGATCAGAAGAAAGGTCAGCTTTCTTCCACTCATAGATTTTTTTCCCATGATCAGTTCTCTCCTTCCCCGTTCTTCTCCTCATAGTCCTGTACTTTACGGATAATGTCACGGTTATATCTTGTCCAGTCTGTATCAAATTTTTTCAGGAATGCATCTTTATCCTTTTTCATCAGGAAGGTCTGGATCTGTGCATCCACAGCCATCTCTGTAGGATAATAATGATCCTGGTAGTCGGCCATCCTTCCCTCTTCTATGTATTCCTTCATACCATCCAGCGTAGAGGGAAGTGTGAAATCACCCTCTTTACAGGGAACTGCCTTCTGGTCATCCAGATATGTCTGTATATTCTCATCCTCAAGAAGGAAATCCAGCACTTCATATGCAGCTTCCTTATTCTCACAGTCATCCATCACACAGAACTGAAGGTCAACTCCGGAATTCAGTTTGTTTTCTGATGGATCATTGCTTGCCGGTGTTACAAAAGAATCAATATCCATATCCGGATTTACACTCTGGATCTGCGGGATCGCATAGCTTCCGATGGGATACATGGCAGCCTCCCCTTTTGCAAAAGCGGTGCAGGCTCCATTGTAATCATAGGCAAAGGGATCATCCGGTCCATACTGGATAAGCTCCAGCATACGGTCTGCTACTTCCTTATACTCTTTTGCAAAAGTAGTGTTTCCCTGGTTTACCTGGCGGCATACATCGGCTGGTGCAAGATCTACCGCAATAGAATTCCACGGTGCAAGACAGGTCCAGGTATCTTTAAATCCGAAATAAAGCGGCTGGATACCTG
>ENA-OWXD01000574-OWXD01000574.1-human-gut-metagenome-genome-assembly--contig:-NODE-574-length-10885-cov-6.75623_pt1 | contig 10885 bp, 9 predicted proteins | sample MGYA00249244_ERZ652055 | MGnify/ENA primary metagenome ERZ652055 (study PRJEB26925, sample SAMN05827059) | human gut metagenome | biome: ENVO:2100002; feature: ENVO:00000062; material: ENVO:00002003...
TGCAGCGTAGTCTCGTGGGCTCGGAGATGTGTATAAGAGACAGGCGCTTGATAAAGGTGCTTTTGCCTGTGCGCACCGGCCCCACCACGCCAATATAAATATCGCCGCCGGTCCGGCGCGCAATATTCTGGTAGATTTGTTCTTGCGTCACGGTGTTTCCTCCTTTACAAAGCGGCGGGAATCAGCAGGCAGGTGCTCTCGGTGGTCAGGTCCTGGGGTGCGGTGCCGCCGGTCTCCAAGTGGTTGGCGGCGGCCAAGTCTTTGGCGCGGGCGTGGTAGCGCTTGGCAATATCAAAGATGCGCTCCCCTTCCTGCGCATAGTACAGGTACAGCGCCGGGCCGTCTGTGCCATCGGTAAATTCTTCTCCCAGCTCCACCTCACTTAAAGCCTGCTGGACCTGGGCCTGCAGCATGGAGCCGGTTATGCTCAGCTCAATTTCTACGCGCAGCCGCGTACCGCTTTTGCCGCTGGTCAGACGGGTCACATCGGCATGCAGGCAGGGGTAAGCATCGCCGGGACTTCCCTGCCAGCTGCCTTCCGGCTGCCAGGTAAAAGCTTTATCGTAACAGGTCAGTTCGCCACGGCTGTCGGCACACAACACATGGGCCGTGCCTTTGCCCTGCAGTTCCCAGCGGGTCTCTCCTGCTTTTTCTTTGCTGGCTGCTTCCTCAGGAATCTGCACCGGCGCTTCCAGCGTAACAAAGCAGCCGCGCACTTCGGCGTCGGGCGTGGGCAGGTCATCCTCTACGGTCACCGACAGATGGCCGTTCAGGTCGGTGGTCCTTTGCAGCAGCTTGCAGACAGTCTGCACGGTCTGTGCCTGGCAAAGGGTCGAGTAGGCGTCCGCCACCACGGTGTGGGCAGCGAGCCGCCACAGTTCCAGGTGCAGTTTCCATGTAACTGATAGGCTTGCATCCGCCGCACCATCCTCTGTGCGCAGGGTGCAGTGCAGCAGTTCGCCCCAGGCGATGCACTGGTCGCTCTCGGCTGCTCCGGGAAGGTCGACGGTCTGTTGAACCGTCATCTCTTTGGTGCGGACATCCAGCGCTTCGCTTTCCGGCGGCTGACAGCAAACTTGCACCTGCAAAATGCCCTGGCAGCTGGCCTGCCCGGTCTGCATGGTCAGGCTGGTCAGGGTAAAGCTGCCGCCGATATCCAAGATGGACTCCCCTGTGCCCGGCAGCGGCAAGTTGATCTCACTGGTCAGGGCCTTTTCCTCGGCGGCCACGCGGGTCAGGCCGGATAGCTCTTGCGTGCGCTGCTCGATACCGCAATCGGCCAGCGAGGTCAGCAACTCGCAATTCCTGACCATCAGCGCCGCGGCACACAGGATGTACGCCCCGCGCAGGTCGATGCGGTGCTCACTGACGGCGCGGCAGTTGCAGTATTCCTGTTCGCCCCAGACCTGGGCCGGGCCTTCGGCAAAGGCAACGTCCGGGAGCTCGACCGATTTTTCAAAGGCAAATTTCTGCTCGGTGCGGTACAGGCGGCAGCCTGGCTCGTCGCTTTGATAATACACGGTGCAGCGCAGATACCCCTCGCAGTGCCAGCGCCCGCTAGCTACCCGGTTTTGCAGCACCACCGGCTGCATCAGGCATTTGACGATCTTAAAAACAGCCGGCTGATAATCCGGGATCAAAATTTCCGTTTCCACCGGCAGTTCCTGCCGTGTCTCCCACCGCCCGCCGTATGCTGCAAGGGTGTCCTTAAACACCTTCAGTTCCATGCTGGTTACCCCTTTCCGTTTGGTATTCTTGTGCATGTATATGCGGCAGGGTAAAAAAATAGCCCCTGCTCAACGGGCAGAGGCATAGGATATTTTACACTTTGAAAGCTGCGCGGAGCAGCCAGCGCAGCGCGCGGGGACAACGTACCACCACTACATGCACGGCTTACACCTCCCTTCCCTGGGATTTACTGTATAAACCATACTATGGCAGCGGTGCGGGATGTGTGCCTTTAATCGGCGCGGGTCAGCACAACGATGCCATGGCCTGCCTGGCAGCGCAGGGTAACGGTGGGTTCTACAAACTCGTTGCTGACACCAAGAGGAAAATCCGGCACGAGTTCTGCACCGTGCAGGGGGTAATACGCCCCCTTAATGTCCACGCCGATCAGCTTGCCATCCCACGGGAACACCGAGAGATACTGCCATTCGCCGCGCTGCAAGGTAAGGTCTTTGCCGGGGACAAGATAATGGATCTCGCTGGCGGTATCTGCCAGCACTACGTCCACGCCATGCTCAGCTAAAAACAGGCCAGTGGAAAGGTTGGCAATCGTATGCTCCAGCCGGGCACCACCCAAGGCGCCCAGCATGGTGACCTGGGTATAGCCGTTTTCCAGCAGCCATTTGGCGGCGTAGTGGGTGTCGGTGTCATCTTTGACGTGTGGCAGCACGATGGTATCGCTATCGGTATCAGGCTGCGGGGCAGAATCAAAATCCCCCACGATCAGATCCAGGTGCACACCCAGGCAATCGGAATTGCGGTAGCCGGCATCGCAGGCTACTACAAAGCTGCCGGGGCGGCAGTAGCGCTTCATAGCTGCATCGACCGGCACGGCCGAAAGCAGGATCGCGTGTTTCATTATTTTTCCCATTCTTTCCTGGCGCTGGCTTCCTCGTACATGGCAAGGTAGCTGGCATAGCGCGTTTTGCTGATTTTGCCTTCCTCAACTGCCTGTCGCACCGCGCAGTCGGTCTCTGCACGGTGCGAGCAACCGGTGAAGCGACACTGCCCAAAGTAAGGCTCAAACTCCGGGAAGGTGTGCTGGATGTCCTCTTTGGGGATGCGGCAGAGCTTCTGGGCTTCCAGGCTGGCAAAGCCCGGCGTGTCGGCCAAACGGCCGCCGCAGATTTCAAATATCTCCACCTCGCGGGTGGTATGGCGGCCGCGGCCCAGCTTTTGGCTGATGGAGCCGGTCTCCCGCTGCAATTCAGGCGCCAGAGCGTTCAGCAGTGTAGACTTACCCACGCCAGAGTTGCCGCAGAAAGCACAGAGATGATCTTTGATCTGCGCCTTGATCTCGTCAAGGCCCTCGCCGGTCTCGTAGTTCAGCTGCACCAGCGGGATGCCACTAGTTTTGTAGGCATGCACCAGCGTATCCGCCGCGCCAAGGTCAGCCTTGGTCACGACCAAAATCGGCTGTACATCTTTATAAATGGCAGCCGCCGCCAGCTGGTCCAGCACCAGGGTACTGGGCACAGGCTGCACGGTGCTTGCCACAATGAACAGCACATCCAAATTTGCAATAGGCGGGCGCACAAACACGTTTTTGCGAGGCCTGATCTCGTCGATGACCGTGCCGTCCAGGGAAAGCTCTACCCAATCGCCTGCCACCGGCTTGATGCCGCTTTTACGGAAGATGCCGCGCGCCTTGCATTCTTTAATGCCATCCGGCGTTTTTACGTAGTAAAATCCGCCGATGCCTTTTGTGATATAGTTCATAGCGTTCCCCATCAAAGCGGGTTGCCCTGAGCGTCGCACTGCTGGCCGTTCTCATTCCACATCGTGCCATCGGTCAGCTGGTGGATCTGGTGGCTGCCGTCGGCGCTGGACCACCAGCTCTCTTCGATCACATTGCCGCCCTCATCTCCGCCGCCGTTATCGGTAGGCGTTTCGACGACTTCAGGCACACCGGTGGAGACCACCAGCGTGATAGCCGATGTGATGCGGGCATCGGAACCGGCAGCCGGGCTCTGGCTCAAAACGGTACCGGCTGGCTGTTCGCTGGCCTGCTCGACCACGCGGACCGAGAACTTGCCCTTGATCTCGTTGCGGGCATCTTCGAGCATACGACCGGTCAGGCTGGGCACCGGCTGGGTCTTGTCCTTGTCCTGGCGGCTGACGTAGACGATGACCATCGAGTCACCGGTGACGGTCTCACCGGCAGCAGGCTGGGTGTAGATGACCGCGCCGGGGGCGACGGTGCCGTCCACCATCGGCTTTTTGGTTACGCGCAGGCCCATGTCTTTCAGGGTCTGCTCGGCATCCTCAGCCACCATGTTTTTCGTCTCGGGGATCGTAATATACTGGGTGCCCAGGCTCACGGTCAAGGTGATCTTCTGGCCTTCCTTGACAGTACGGCCGGCCTTGGGGTTCTGCTTGACGATGGTGCCGGCGGGCTCGTCGGAATATTCTTCCTCTTTCTGCAATTTCAGCAGAGAGTTATACTCCGAAGCGCGAAACTCATCCTCGGTCATGCCGATGAAGCTGATGAGGGTGACGTCGTTGCGGTTGGAGAAAAGCAGGTTGCTGGAGTTGGTGAAGATCAAATAGATCAGGATGGCGGCACCGATGACAAAGGCGACCGCCATACCAAAGAAAATGGGCAGCAGAGAGAAAGGCTTCTGGCCTTTTTTCTTCTTATTCTTTTTGCCGCGGCCGGGGTTCTGGGTGCCCACACGACGGGCTTCTCCGGTGCGGATATTGCTGCCGGACTTAGCCGCTGCCTTGGTTCCAGCCGCCGATTTTGCGGCAGGTTTTGTGCTGTTTACCACGCGGTTGATATTCCTTTCCGGGTTGTCCTGGGTGTTGCGGTACTCATACGCAAAGCGGGCCGAGGGGTTGCGTTTGAAAGCCTCGATGGCTTCCAGCATTTCCTGGGCGCTCTGGTAGCGGTTGGCCGGGTCCTTTTCCATGGCTTTTTCGGTGATCTGGCACAGGGCTTCGGGCACATTGGGGGCCACCTGCGCCAAAGGCTTGGCCTTATCGGAGATCTGCATGATGGCAATGGACACAGCGCCATCGCCGTCAAAAGGCAGCTTGCCGGAGAGCATCTCGTACAGCATAACGCCCACTGAGTAAATGTCGGTACGGGCGTCGGTCTTATCGCCCTTGGCCTGCTCGGGGCTGATATAATGCACCGAGCCAATGGCCTTATCGCTGACGGTCTGGCTCTGCGCACGGGAGAAGCGCGCAATGCCGAAGTCCATCATTTTAATCGATCCGTCTGCCAGCAGCATGATGTTCTGCGGCTTTACATCGCGGTGAATGATGCCCTTGGAGTGGGCGTGCTGCAAAGCGCTGAGCACCTGGGTGGCAAAGTGTACAGTTTCTTTCCAGGTCAGGGCGCCGCCGCGCTGCTTAAGGTACTCCTTCAGCGTGATGCCGTCCACATATTCCATGACAATATACTGCAGACGGTCCGTCACGGATACATCGTAAACCTTTACGATGTTGGGGTGATTCAAGATGGAAATAGCCTTGGACTCGTTTTTGAAGCGGCGGACCAGCTCCTCGTTATCCAGGAATTCCTCTTTCAATACCTTAACGGCGATGGCATTGCCGGTCCTGGTATCGGTGCCGCGGTAGACGTTGGCCATGCCGCCCATGCCGACCAGACTTTCGATCTGATACCGTCCGTCCAGCCGCTTTCCAATGAGATTATCCATGATTGACCTCCGTAATTTCCACGCCCATCAGCAGCACGGTGATGTTATCCTGCCCACCGGCCTGCAAAGCTCTATCTACTAAGATGCTGGGGGCCTCAAAGAACGGGACTTCCCGCAGCACCAGTGCAATCTCTTCATCCGAGATCATGTTGGTCAGGCCATCACTGCACAGCAGCAAAATGTCGCCGACTTCGATCTCGCAGCGGTTATATTCCGGCACGATATTGGCCGAAACACCCAACGCCCGGGTGATTAGGTTCTTTTTGGGGTGCTGGGCCGCCTGCTCCCGAGTGATCTTGCCGCTGTCCACCAACTGCTGGACCATTGAGTGGTCCCGCGTGATCTGACGCATCTCGCCCTCGTGGAAAAGATACGCGCGGGAGTCGCCCGCATGGACCACATGCGCCAGCCCCCCGCCGGCATACGCACAAACGCCGGTCGTACCCATGCCCATCATCTCAGGGTCCGAGGTGGCTTTTTCATACACGGCGCGGTTGGTAATATCAAACCCGCGCATGATAAAGCTTTTCTCGCCGCCCGGCTGCAGGGAGCGCATCTGACGGGCAAAATACTGCTGCATCGTATCGGTGGCAATGTGCGCGGCGATACGCCCGCCATTGACGCCACCCATACCATCGCAGACAATGCCCCAGGCGGTACCGCCCGGCAGCTGCTGCGCGCAGTAGTTATCCTGGTTTTCCTGGCGGCAGCTGCCGATGTCAGTAATTGCGGCAATCTTCATTCAGGTTGGTTCCTTTCCGTAGTTTTCAGCAATTTTCGGCCTGCTGGGCATCCTCGCGGCGCAGCTGGCCGCAAGCGGCACTGATGTCCGTGCCCAAGCGGCGGCGCACCGTGGCGTTCACGCCCAGGCTTTCCAGCTTTTGCTGGAAGCGGTGCACGTTGGCGTCGTCCGTAGCAGAGTACGGGCTGCCGTCCACGGGGTTGATGGGAATCAGGTTCACATGGGCGCCCATGCCTTTAATAAGGTTGGCCAGCTTTTGAGCCATCTCATCGCTGTCGTTGACGCCGCGCACCATCGAATACTCAAAGCTGATGCGGCGGCCGGTCTCCTTCTGGTAGCGGCGGCAGGCCGGGATCAGCTGCTCCAGCGGGAACGCATCGTTGACGGGCATCATACCGGAGCGGGTCACGTTATCCGGCGCATGCAGCGAGACCGAAAGCGTCAGCTGCAAATGGCGCTTGGCCAGCTCGTCGATCTTGGGCACCAGGCCGCAGGTGGACAGGCTGATGTTGCGCATGCCGATGTTGACACCCTCCGGGCAGGAGATGATCTCCAAAAAGTCCATCACATTGTTAAAATTGTGCAGCGGTTCACCGATGCCCATTAAAACGATGTGAGAGACCCGCTCTCCGGAGTCCTTCTGTGCGGTGTAAATTTCTGAGGCAATCTCGCCCGCGGTCAAATCCCGCACGCGGCCTGCCTGGGTAGAGGCGCAGAAGCGGCAGCCCATGGCGCAGCCCACCTGGGTGGACACGCAGACCGTGTTGCCATACTTGTAGCGCATCAAAACCGTCTCGATGCAGTTGCCGTCGGCCAATTGCAGCAGATATTTGACCGTACCGTCCTTGGATTGCTGGCGACGGCGGATGGTGGGCGCTGCGATGGTGCAATTTTCCGCAAGTTGTGCCAGCAGGGTCTTGGGCTGGTCGGTCATCTGGGAAAAATCCGTCACAAGCTTCTGGTGCAGCCATTTAAAAATCTGCTTGGCGCGGAATTTCGGCTGGCCCAGGCTGACAAGATACGCGGTCAGCGCGTCCAGCGTAAAATCGGATAAGCAAATCTTCGTTGCTTCGCTCATGCTGCGTTCCTCCCTTCTTTACTATTATAAACGATCATTGTGTACTTTCTGTTTCCAAAATAGCGGCAAAAAATCCGTCAGTGGCCGTTTTATGCGGCAAAAACAGTGTGCCATATTCGCCCTGCTGCATGCCAGGCAGTTGCAAGGCGGGGACAGCCACATGTAAACGCGGGTTATTTTCGAGGAAAGTTTTCACCTGTTCCTCGTTTTCGTCACGATTGACTGTACAGGTAGAATACACCAATCGGCCGTTTTCGGCAAGTAAATCTGCGCCATTTTGCAGGATCTTCTGCTGGCTTAGCAGCAAATTCTCTATCCCGTCCAAATCTTTATAGCGAATGTCCGGCTTTTTGGCTATGACGCCCAAACCCGAACACGGCACATCGCACAGGATGCGGTCGAATTTGCCCCAATCGCTGCGGAGCTGGGCAGCGTCGTTCTGCACGGCTTCGGCACAGGTGACACCGCAGCGGGCAAAGGCTTTGCGCAGCAGCGGCACGCGGGATTCCACATACTCGCCACTGATTAGTTCCCCTTGATTCTGCATGCACTCGGCCAGCGTCAGGCTTTTGCCTCCGGGCGCGGCACAAAGGTCCGCTACTTTCTGGCCAGGCTGTGCCCCCACACAGAGGGCAGCAAACTGGCTGGCCAAGCCCTGCACGTGGAAAAGCCCCCTGGCAAAGGCCCGGCTTGCGGCGGGCGAGCCGTTGAACTCCACCAGCAGCGCATGGGGCCATGGGCCGGGCCGGACGCTGTGGCCCTCGGTGTGCAGCAAATCGGTCAGCTCTTCGTCGGTGGTGCGCAGGGTGTTGACGCGGATGGCCGTAGCCGGGCGCTCATAAAATACGCCGGCCATGGCGAAGGCTTCTTCACCGTACTGGTTATACAGCAGCTTTGCCACCGCGGGTGACAGGCAGTAATAGGTGCCCAAGCGCTGCAGTGGGTTGGCAAAATCGTCCTCGTGTACCTCGGTTACAACGGCCTTGCGCAGTACGGCATTGACCATACCGGCGGCGCTGCTTTTGCCGAGGGCTTTCGTCAGTCGGACGGATTCATTCACCGCCGCCGACATGGGCACCTGCATATACTTAGCCTGGGCCAACCCGCTGCGTAGCACGGCACGCACCGGGGCGTCCAGTTTGGCGACCGGCTTTTTGGTGTAGCGGTCGATTGTATAGTCCAGCAGCGGCAGGCGCTCCAGCGTGGTGTAAAAGATGCGGGCCGCAAAGGCGGCGTCGCGGGTGTTCATGGGCGGGTCACACTTTTTTAGTTCGGCATCCAGCACCAGGTTGGCGTAACCGGCCTGTTCCTGGTGAATCAATGCCTTCACGGCCAGGCGGCGGGGCGTCACAGGCGGTCCCCCGCTTTTAAGCGCCTACCGGCGGCCCAGGCGGTGCCGGCCATCGGCTTGCCTCCCTCAGGCGTAACGGTCAGCAGAGCCACTGCGCCGTTTGCGGCGGCAATGGTCAAGGGCTTAAGGGCCAGCACGGTGCCGGGGGCCGCATTCTGTGGGTTCTCCGCCAGGCGGCTCTCCTGTACCTTGATGCGCTTACCCTCATGCGCAAACCAAGCCACCGGCCAGGGGTTCATACCACGCACCCAGTTGTGGATATGGGCTGCGTCTTCGGTGAAATAGAACTGTGCCATCTCCTTGGTCAGCGGCGGGGCCAGCGTGGCCTGGGCATCATCCTGCTTTTGGAGTTTCAGCTCGCCGGCGGGGATCTTTTCCAGCGCCGTGACCAGTGTTTTGGCACCGACAGCGCTGACGCGGTCAAACAGCTCACCGCTGGTCTCCTCGGGGTCGATATCAACCGGCTCGACCATCAGCACGTCACCGGTGTCCAGCCCTTCGTCCAGCTGCATGATAGAAACGCCGGTCCCGGAGTCACCGTTGAGCACCGCCCACTGGATAGGTGCCGAGCCGCGGTATTTGGGTAGCAGCGACACATGCAGGTTGATGCAGCCGTACTTGGCTACATGCAACAGCTGCGGCGGAATGATGCAGCCGTAGGCCACCACCACGATGATCTCCGGGGCCAGCTCCTGGATGATGTCATCCGAAGAACCGTCCCGCAAAGTGCAGGGCTGATAGACCGGGATTCCACGCTCCACCGCCAGCTGTTTGACCGGCGGGGCCGTCAGGATCTGCTTGCGGCCCACCGGCTTATCGCGGCGGGTAAATACCGCGCAGACCTCGTGCCCGGCGTCCAGCAGGGCTTGCAGGCTGGCAGCAGCAATATCCGGGGTGCCCATGAACAGGATACGCATGATATCAGTCCTCGTTTTCTTCGGGGTAATCGTCTTCGTAGAAATGCTCGGCCAGGTCCATGATGGTGATGCCGTCCAGATGGTTGTTCTCGTGCTGGATGCAGCGGGCCAGCATATCGTCAGCCTCCATCTCAAACCACTCACCGTGGCGGTCCTGGGCCTTTACCTTGACATGCTTGGAGCGCTTGATAGCGCCGTTATGGCCGGGGAAAGACAGGCATCCCTCGTACAGTTCCACCTGCTCATCGCTCAGCTCAAGGATCTCCGGGTTGATGAACTCGATGAACTTGTACTCGTAGTTAGCGGGGACCTCCTCGGGCAGGTCACGGTCATCCAGGCAGATGAACAGGCGGCGCATCATGCCCACCTGCGGGCCAGCCAGCCCCAGGCCGTTGGCGGCGATCAGAGTCTCTTTCATATCGTCCAGCAGGGTGCCGAGGCGGTCATCAAATTTCGTGACGGGGCGGCAGACTTTTTTCAGAATCGGGTCTCCGTCCTGTACAATGGTGCGAAGTGCCATGGGTAATACCTCCAAAATTGTTTTCAATACGTTCTATTTTATAAATCACCGTCGGAGTTGAAATCCACGATCACGGACGCTTTCTGCGGTAGTTTTTCTTTGGCGTAAGCATCCAGTGTTTCACGCAAAAGGGTGCGGAACGCGGTATCGTTGCGGCATTTCAACGTCAGCTTATAACGGAATTTTCCGTTCAGCATCGTAATGTTCATGGGGGCCGGGCCTAAGATGCGCAGCGGCAGGCCGGGGCGCTGGGCGGCACGTTCCGCCAACAGCGAGCCGAAACGCTGGGCTGCGATGAGCACGGCCCCCTCCTGCGCCCCCACAAAGCCAATAACGCAAAACGCGCAGAACGGCGGATACAGGCCAAACTTACGGAAGGTGATTTCCTCGCGGTAGTAAGCCTCGTAATCCTGGGCAGCGGCCAGCTGTAAAACGGGGTGATCCGGCACGGCTGTTTGTATCAGTGCGCGGCCGGGCAGCGCGGCGCGGCCGCCGCGGCCGATGACCTGCGTGACCAGGCTGAACACGCTCTCGTAGGCGCGGAAGCCCTGCCCGAACAGCAGCGAGTCGATGCCCAGCACACCGACGAGTGTAACTTTTTCAAAGTCCAGCCCCTTGGCTACCATCTGGGTGCCAAGCAGGATGTCGTACTCGTGCCGGGCAAACTGGGCCAGCATCGTTTCGTGGGCGTTTTTTTTGCCGGTAGAGTCCTGGTCCATCCGCAAAATGCGGGCGCTGGGCAGAAGTTCCGCCAGTTCTTCCTCAACACGCTGGGTGCCGAAGCCGCTGTAGTGGATCTTGCCGCCGCACTCGGGGCAGAGCGTCGGCAGCGGATGCACCGTTTGGCCGCAGAGGTGGCACATCAGCGCCTGTCTCTTATACAC
>ENA-OWXD01000577-OWXD01000577.1-human-gut-metagenome-genome-assembly--contig:-NODE-577-length-10830-cov-9.85244_pt1 | contig 10830 bp, 10 predicted proteins | sample MGYA00249244_ERZ652055 | MGnify/ENA primary metagenome ERZ652055 (study PRJEB26925, sample SAMN05827059) | human gut metagenome | biome: ENVO:2100002; feature: ENVO:00000062; material: ENVO:00002003...
AGATGCAGCGTAGTCTCGTGGGCTCGGAGATGTGTATAAGAGACAGCGCAAGAGAGGGGGGAAAAGACGATGTACGACTGGCAGGTAAAATTATTTAGCAAAGAAAAGCTCTATCTGGCAGGCCCGGAGTGCTTTTATACCAATGGCTACACCCTGTGGGATGCCATGCGCCGTAAAGCAGAATACAATGGTTTCGGTGTGACTATGCCTAGTGACAATCAACTGGATATGAGCAGTCCCGATCTGCGCGACCACGCTAAGGCCATCTTCCAGAACTGTGCCAACTGCATGAATGAGTCTACTGCAATTCTGGTGGATTTGGAGAACTTCCGTGGCGCAGAGCCGGATGGCGGTTCCATTTATGAGCTGGGCATGGCTTATGCACGGGGGATGCGCTGCTACGCATATACGCGGGATAAGCGCGCACTGACTTGGAAAGTTCAGGGCGCTCACCTGAACAACGGCATCGTCTGCGGCCCGGATGACAAGCCACTGCCCTATGCGGAGCTGCCGTTTGCTCCGGCCATTGTGGGCGCGTGCAAAGTCATTGAGGGCGATTTTGACGACTGCCTCAATCTGTTCATGACGGAACTGAACGAAGAGTGCAAGAATGAGACCCTCGGCATCAAAGTACAACCGAAGCCGATCCTGCCCGCAGTGCCGCACGAAAAGCCGCTGGTTTATCTGGCCGGTTTCGAGCGATACGACGAGGATGCAGCCGAGAAGTATAACGAGATGAAGGCTATCTGCGCAAAGTATGGCTTCGATGCGGTGTCCCCTATCGATATGGTTCGAAACGATATTGTGGTGGACTCTGATAATCCCTATGAGGTGGCAGCACAGCTCTTCAACCGCTACCAGCAGCACGTCCGCGACTGCGACATTGTTCTGGCAAACCTGAACGATTTCCGAGGCTACGAGCCGAGCAATGATGTCAGCTTTGAGTGCGGCATGGGCTATCAGCTGGGCAAGAAGCTGTTCGGTTACATGGACGATGTGACCCGGATGAGAGAGCGCATCCCGAACTACGGCGAAACTCGTGAGTTCCGTGACGAGTGTGGCCGCAACGCCGAAAACTTTGATTATCCCATCAACCTGATGTTCTCCGGTTCGATGCCGATTTTCGAGAACAGCAGCTTTGAAGCTGTGGTAAAGCAGATGGTTGAGGCTCTGAAGTAATTATAAGAAGGAGAGGTCACAATGAATCCGGTGTATGAAAAGTTGCAAAATTGCCTGAAAAGTGTCCGTGCAAAAACGGATTTTCAGCCTAAGATTGCGCTGATTCTTGGCTCTGGTCTGGGAGACTACGCGGATGGCATTGAAATTGTGGATACTATTGATTATAACGAAATCGAAGGTTTTCCAATTTCCACTGTCAGCGGCCATAAGGGCCGGTTCGTGTTCGGATATGTTAAGGGTGTTCCGGTGGTCATCATGCAGGGGCGCGTTCACTACTATGAAGGCTATCCGATGACGGACGTGGTGCTTCCCACCCGCCTGATGGGCATGATGGGAGCAAATGTCTTGTTCCTCACCAACGCTTCGGGCGGCTTGAATCCGAATTTCCATGCTGGCGACTTCATGGTGATGGAAGACCAAATTGCCAATTTTGTACCGAGTCCGCTGATTGGCACAAACATCGACGAGCTTGGCCCTCGTTTCCCCGATATGAGCGAAATCTACAATAAGGCTTGCCGGGAGCAGATCTTTGCTGCCGCAGATGCACTGGATATTTCGGTTCAGAAGGGTGTTTATGTCCAACTGACTGGCCCCAACTACGAGTCGCCTTCCGAGGTGAAGATGTGCCGTCTCATCGGTGGAGATGCTGTGGGCATGAGCACTGCGTGCGAAGCCATTGCAGCAAATCACATGGGAATGAAAGTCTGCGGCATCTCCTGCATCACCAACATGGCAAGTGGAATTTCCAAGGTTCCGCTGAGCCATATTGAAGTGAAGGAGACTGCTGATCGCGTAGCACCGTTGTTCAAGAGTCTGGTCACGGAATCCATCGTCCGAATTGCCGCAGCGCTGTGATTCATTAGAAAGGAAAAGGTGCGTGCGTGAAACAGGCAAAACGATTTGCTATCTATCTCATTGGCCTTATGAGACTGACCTGTGGACAACGGTTGTTTGTACAGGCAGGACTTGGAGCAGGGGCGTTTGACTCGCTTTGTGTCGGAGTATCACAGTACAATTCCATTTCGGCAGGTACTTGGGTAACGATCGGCTCATTTATCCTGATGCTCGTTTCGGCGGCTCTGGAAAAACGACGCCCTGACTGGTGGGTTATGCTCTCATCTTTCGCGTTCGGTATCTTTTTCGATATGTGGGGTGCGGTATTTGCTGCTACACTTCCTTCTGAGCTGACGTTAATACAGCAAATCCTGCTTTACCTTGTCGGTCTGATGCTGGCACCGCTTGGAACGGCAGTCTATTTCACGACAAACATTTCCAAAAGTGCATATGATGAAATTATTATGGCTCTTCACAATGCGTTTCGCTGGCCGGTTTGGGTCTCCAAGAATGCAACAGAGGCGACCATGTTGATTTTATCGCTTTTAGTCCGAGGGCCGGTCGGAGTGACAACAGTTGTGACAGCTTTTGCATTCGGCCCGGTACTGCAAAAGTATATGGAGCTTTTAGACAAAAAGAAGTTTAAGATCCTTCAATGGGAAAAATTTTGATGAGGGAGGTTTTTATGCAGGCAGAAACATTGAAACAGCAGATCTCCGCTGCAAAGGGAGAAGTGGATGCAGAGCTTGTACTGAAACGTGCAAAAGTTGTAAATGTGTTTACTAACGAAATCGAAGAGGCCGATGTGGCCATCCATCACGGGAAAATCATTGGTGTAGGAGAATATTCCGGCCAGAATGAAGTGGATTTGGACGGAAAATACGTCTGTCCGGGTTTGATTGATGGTCATATTCACATCGAAAGCTCCATGCTCTGTGGGCCGGCATTTGAGCAGGCTGTCCTTCCTCATGGCACAACGGCAGCCATTACAGATCCGCATGAAATTTCCAACGTAGCAGGCACGACTGGACTCAATTTCATGTTGGAAACAACACGGAATCTGCAACTCTCGGTCTATTTCATGCTGCCGTCTTGTGTTCCTTCGACTGATTTGGACGAGTCTGGTGCAGTTCTGGAAGCAAAAGAGCTTGCTGCTTATTACCGCAGCGAACGCGTTCTGGGGCTGGCAGAGCTGATGAATTCCTATGGTACTGTCAATGGAGATGCCAAGATTCTGCAAAAAATCTGCGACTGTACCGCCGCAGGCAAAAATGTTGATGGCCATGCCCCCTTCCTGAGCGGGAAAGATTTGAACGCCTACATTACGGCAGGTGTCCAGTCTGACCATGAGTGCTCTGACATCAATGAGGCAATGGAAAAGCTCCGCCGTGGCCAGTACATTATGGTGCGCGAGGGTACAGCGGCGCAGAACATGAACGCCCTGCTTCCGCTGTTCAAAGAGCCGTACTGTGACCGCTGTATGTTGGTGACGGATGATAAACATCCCGGCGACCTTCTTCGTGGAGGACACATCGACTATATCATTCGTAAAGCCACTGCGGCCGGCGTGGAACCTGCAGTAGCAATCAAGATGGGTACCCTTATCCCGGCAAAATACTTTGGACTGAAGCAGAACGGCGCTGTCGCACCGGGTTATGCGGCTGATCTTATTGTAGTATCGGATCTGGAAAACTTCACAGTTGAGAGTGTTTATAAGAATGGTGTACTTGCAGCAGAGAATGGAAAGGTGCTGAAACCGACAGTACTTTCTATCAATGAAACTGCCTTTGCACGAGTGCTCAATTCCTTCGACATGGACGAAATCACGATGGGTGATTTGGAACTGCATGAGACAGGAGAAAATGAGCGTGTCATTTGCCTGACGCCGCATGAGTTGCTGACTAGCGAGAAAGTCATTCCTTTCCAGAATCATCCGGGTACGGCTCCGGGCGTCGATGTAGAAAACCAAATCGTAAAACTGGCGGTCTTTGAGCGTCATCATCACTCAGGACACGTCGGACTTGGTTTTCTGGGCAACTACGGCTTGAAATGTGGAGCAGTTGCGTCAAGCATCGCACATGATTCCCACAACCTCATTGTGGCAGGAACGAATGACGCCGACATGGTACTGGCAGGCAACACAGTTCGTAAAAATAAGGGCGGTCTTGCCTTTGTGCTGAATGGCCGAGTTGTCGGAGAGCTTGCCCTGCCGGTCGCTGGTCTGATGAGTATGGAGAGCGCCGAAGAGGTTGAGAAAAAGCTGCAGGCACTGAAAGCTGCCCTCAAGGAAGCCGGAATCTCGGAAGAAATTGACGCATTTATGACACTTGCCTTTGTGAGTCTGCCTGTTATCCCCAAACTCCGGCTGAACACATATGGTGTCGTGGACGTGGAACAGCAAAAAATCGTTCCTGCTATTTTTTGAAAGGACGTGTGAATATGGCTTATTTTTACGAAGAACCCTCCCGTACCTTTGGCGAGTACCTGCTGGTCCCCGGCTATTCCTCTGCGGAGAATGTGCCCACGGCGGTCAGCCTGAAGACCCCGCTGGTCAAGTACCGCAAGGGGCAGGAGGAGTGCCCGCTGCAGATGAATATCCCCATGATCAGCGCCATCATGCAGTCGGTCTCCGGCGATAAGCTGGCCATTGCACTGGCTCGTCAGGGTGGCGTTTCCTTTATCTATGGCTCTCAGAGTATCGAGAACGAGGCCGCCATGGTGCGCCGCGTCAAGAGCTTCAAGGCCGGTTATGTGGTGTCCGATTCCAATCTGGCTCCCACTGCTACCCTGCATGACGTGCTGGAGCTGAAGGCACGCACCGGTCACTCCACCATCGCCATCACTGCCGACGGCACCCCCAATGGCAAGCTGCTGGGCATCGTGGCCTCCCGCGATTACCGCGTCAACCACACCCCGGACGATGCCTGCGTCACCACCTTTATGACCCCCATTGAAAAGCTGGTCACCGCTCCGGCCAACACCTCTCTGCACGATTGCAACAACATCATCTGGGACAACAAGATCAACACCCTGCCGCTGGTGGATGCCGAGGGTGATCTGGTGTATATGGTGTTCCGCAAGGACTACGATTCCCACAAGGCAAACGTCAACGAGCTGCTGGATAAGAACAAGAGCTACGTTGTGGGTGCCGGCATCAACACCCGCGACTACGCTCAGCGCGTGCCCGCACTGGTAGAGGCCGGTGTGGATGTGCTGTGCATCGACTCCTCCGAGGGCTACTCCGAGTGGCAGAGCCGCACCATCGGCTGGATCCGCGAGCACTACGGCGACACCGTCAAGGTGGGTGCCGGCAACGTGGTGGACGCCGAGGGCTTCCGCTTCCTCGCTGAGGCTGGTGCAGACTTCGTGAAGATCGGCATCGGCGGCGGCTCCATCTGCATCACCCGCGAGACCAAGGGCATTGGCCGTGGTCAGGCTACCGCTGTTATCGAGGTTGCCAAGGCACGCGACGAGTACTACAAGGAGACCGGCATCTATGTGCCCATCTGCTCCGACGGCGGCATCGTCCATGACTACCACATCACCCTCGCGCTGGCTATGGGCGCAGACTTTGTGATGCTGGGCCGCTACTTTGCCCGCTTTGACGAGAGCCCCACGAACAAGGTGCGTATCAATGGCCAGTATATGAAGGAGTACTGGGGCGAAGGCTCCAACCGTGCCCGCAACTGGCAGCGCTATGATCTGGGCGGCTCCACCAAACTGAGCTTTGAGGAGGGCGTGGACAGCTATGTGCCTTACGCCGGTCCTCTGGCAGACGGCGTGCAGACCACCCTGTACAAGGTGAAGAGCACCATGTGCAACTGCGGCGCTCTGTCCATCCCTGAGCTGCAGCAGAAGGCCAAGCTGACCGTTGTTTCCTCTACCTCCATCGTTGAGGGTGGTAGCCATGATGTTGTTGTAAAAAGCCAAGTAGGCTTTAATGTAGAGCGCTGAAAAGGAGAATCATTATGAAATTCTTTATTGACACTGCAAATGTGGACGAGATCCGCAAGGCAAACGACATGGGCGTGATTGCTGGTGTTACCACTAACCCCAGCCTTATCGCAAAGGAGCACAAGGACTATGCCAAGACTTTGGCCGAGATCGCAACCATCGTCGATGGCCCGATTTCCGGTGAGGTAAAGGCCACTACCACCGACGCAGAGACGATGATTAAAGAGGGCGAGGCTATCTATGCCCTTGACCCCAAGCACATGGTCGTCAAAATCCCGATGACGGTGGAGGGGCTCAAGGCCATCAAGGCTCTGAGCGCTAAGGGCATCCCCACTAACTGCACCCTCATCTTCTCTGCCAATCAGGCACTGCTGGCTGCGCGTGCAGGTGCTACTTACGTCAGTCCCTTCCTCGGACGTCTTGATGACATCAGCCAGCCCGGTATCGATCTCATCCAGACCATCAGCGAGATCTTCAGCAACTACCCGGATATTCATACCGAAATTATTGCGGCTTCTGTCCGTAATCCCATCCATATCACCGACTGCGCATTGGCCGGCGCTGACATTGCCACCGTGCCCTACAAGGTTATTGAGCAGATGACCAAGCACCCACTCACCGATCAGGGCATTGAGAAGTTTAAGGCCGATTATGTTGCGGTGTTTGGAGAATAATCAAGCATAAAGAGGAGGATGTAGCGTGTTTCAATCTGCGATTGCTTTTCTGGAGACTCAGGGAGTACCGACTCCTTTTGCAACGGCAATTATTCGATTGCTTTTAGGGTCGATTTGTGGCGGTCTGATTGGATTGGAACGTGAGATGAAGGGACGTCCGGCAGGTCTGAAGACATTTTCACTCGTTTGTATGGGTGCAACGCTGGTCATGGTGACGAACGAGTTCATATACGTTAATGTAGCAAATTCGACGGGTGACTCTGCTCGTATGGCTGCGCAGGTCATCAGTGGAATTGGCTTCCTTGGTGCAGGTACCATCATGACAACGGGCAACGACCGCGTGAAGGGTCTGACTACGGCGGCGGCGCTTTGGGTCACGGCGGCCATCGGAATCGCGATTGGAACAGGCTTCTACTTCGGCGGCATCGCGGGACTGATTGTGCTATATCTTTCTTCATTTACATACCGCTACATTGATGCAGTGATCGTAGCAAGATCTAGAATCATGCGCATCTATGTGGAAGGTGAAAGTGAAGAGTTTATGCTAAACCTCGTAGGTTTCTTCCAGAAAAACGAAATTCGTATCATTAGCCTGGTTCGCAAGGACGAAAACAAATGGTTCCTGAAAGACAGTGCGGCGACTATCGAAATGGATTTGGGCCGAAAAAGGAGCCACTTTGAGATATTGGATGAAATTCGCAGAATGAAAGAGCTTCGTTATATCGAGGAAGTGTAATGACAAAGACAGGAGTTTAGGAATGAACAGAATAGATGTTGATGCTGTAAACGCCCTGCGTGTGCTTGCGGCGGATGAGGTGCAAAAAGCAAACTCCGGACATCCCGGTCTTCCGCTGGGTGCTGCACCTGCGGCATATACAGTCTGGGCATACGAAATGAAGCACAACCCCAAGAATTATCGCTGGGAAAATCGTGACAGATTTATTCTGTCTGGCGGACATGGATCGGCGCTACTTTATGCACTGCTTCATCTGTTCGGGTATGGGCTGACCAAAAATGACTTGGAAAACTTCCGTCAGTTGGATTCTCTTACGCCTGGTCATCCGGAATACGGCCATACCGTCGGTGTCGAGGCGACTACTGGCCCACTGGGTGCAGGTATGGGTATGGCAGTCGGCATGGCCATCGCAGAGGCACATCTGAGTGCTGTATTTAATCGCCCCGGATATGATGTGGTAGACCATTACACCTTTGTTCTGGGTGGTGATGGTTGTCTTATGGAGGGCATCTCTTCGGAGGCTTTCTCTTTGGCAGGTACGCTGAAACTGAACAAGCTCATCGTCCTATACGACTCCAATCGTATTTCCATTGAAGGCAGCACTGATATTGCCTTTACCGAAGATGTGGGCAAGCGGATGGAGGCGTTCGGTTTCCAAGTACTGACGGTGGAGGACGGCAATGATGTGGATGCCATTCGTCAGGCTATTCAGCAGGCAAAGGCCGACAAAGAGCGTCCCTCGTTCATCGTTGTGAAAACGCAGATTGGTCAGGGATGCCCTGCAAAGCAAGGCACAGCTGCCGCGCATGGCGAACCTCTGGGTGAACAGAACATTCAGGAGATGAAGAAGGGCTTTGATTGGCCGAGCGTGGAGCCGTTCTTTGTCCCGGAAGAAATCTATGCGCACTATCAGACGTTGACGGCGGACAGCGCGGCAGAAGAAGCACGCTGGAACGAAATGATGGAGGCGTACAAGAATGAGTTCCCAGAGCTGAAAGCAAAATGGGAGACGTACCATTATCCGCTGCAGGCCATCAACACCTATAACGATGACAGTTACTGGGAGTTTGAGGACAAGCCGCAGGCGACCCGAAATCTTTCCGGTGTGATGATCAACCGCCTGAAAGACATTCTGCCTAACCTGATTGGTGGCGCGGCCGATTTGGCACCCTCTACCAAGACCTACATGAAAGGCGAGGGTGATTTTTCCAGTACGAACCGCGCAGGCAGAAACCTGCACTTTGGTGTTCGTGAGCTGGCGATGGCAGCTATCGCAAATGGCATTGCACTGCACGGCGGCCTGCGTCCGTATGTCTCGACCTTCTTCGTGTTCAGCGATTATGTAAAGCCGATGGCACGTTTGTCGGCGCTGATGAAGCTTCCGGTGACCTATGTGTTCACTCATGACAGTATTGGTGTGGGTGAGGACGGCCCAACCCATGAGCCTATCGAGCAACTGGCAATGCTGCGTGCGATGCCTAACTTCAATGTGTTCCGTCCGGCGGATGCAACGGAGACAGCAGCGGCGTGGTATTATGCAGCAACAGCGACCTCTGCGCCGACAGCGCTGGTACTGAGCCGTCAGAACTTGCCGCAGCTAAAAGGCGCAAGTCGGCTGACGCTGCGCGGCGGCTATATCCTGCAGGATTCGGAAAAAGAAGTTCCGGATGCTATCCTCATCGCCACGGGTTCGGAAGTCCAGCTTGCCGTTGCGGCAAAGGCTGCGTTGGCAGAAGAGGGTATTGATGTTCGCGTGGTCAGTATGCCCAGCATGGATGTGTTTGACCGTCAGGTGAAAGAGTATCAGGAAAAAGTCCTGCCGAACGCTGTGCGCAAGCGTGTTGCAATCGAAGCACTGAGCGGATTTGGGTGGGGCAAGTATGTTGGACTGGATGGCAAGGTCGTTGCAATGCCCGGTTTTGGTGCATCTGCTCCGGCAAATTTGCTCTTTGAAAAATTCGGCTTCACGGTGGACAATGTTGTTGCCACGGTAAAATCAATTCTGTAAATAGAAAAGGAAGGCGCGCCTGTGTTTTGCATAGGCGCGCTTTTTTAGAAGGTAAGGAGGAAGAAATGGCTCTATTTCATGGTGTTATCAATTCAAAGGCTTTAATGAAAGACACGACACTCTCGATGATCGTGCCGTCGGATGATCGAAAAAATATTGGCTTTCAAGGTCAGCCGCAGCTTTTGATTTTGCTGCATGGCGCAGGTGGGAGCAATTATACATGGTCAAAGTATTCATCGATTGAGCGATATACTGAGCCGTTGAATCTGATCGTTTTGATGCCAAACATTGAATTCAGCTTTGGACTCAATATGTCGAACGGCTTGAACTACCAGTCTTATCTGGGCGAAGAACTTCCGCAGTGGGCAGAAAAAACATTCGGTCTGAAGCTAGACCGGGAAACGACTACGATTGCAGGGCAGTCGGTGGGTGGGTTTGCGGCTATCCATACGGCACTGACTTATCCCGACAAATTTGGAAAATGTGGTGTCTTTTCCGCACCGCTGGCGCTGGACGAATATCTGACAGGAGAACGTCCATTGGGCGCGAATATGGCGCATTCTAAACTTGTCTCTACGTGGAAAGATTCGATTTTCGGATCGGATGCGGAAAATCTGATAGAAGCAAGCATTCGGACAAAACTTCAGGCATTCGATGCACAGCAATGGCCACTGAAGATGTTCCATGCCTGTGGGACTGAGGATATGCTGTATCAAGATAACCGATCTTTTTCAAAGCTGGCAGAAACAAAGGCAGGTTTGGAGTATCAGTACAATGAATATCCCGGTGGGCATGATTTTAATGTTTGGGATGAATGTTCAAAAGACTTTTTGGTATGGATGCTAAAATAATTTGAAGATGAAGGTTTTAGATTGAAGGAACGCATTGTTGCGGCAAGCAGGGCCTTTGTGCGCACAAAGGCAATTTTGCGATGCAAAATGCTTGTTGGGAAATTCCCAAACCCTTTCTGATCTGCACCGTTCCGGTGCAGGCTGCACGTTCTTTCCGAACGCTTTTGTGTCGTGTCAATACACACTCTCTCTGAAAATGGAGGCTGCTTTTTGGTGCAAGCGCCAATAGTACAGACTCGATGTTCGTGATAAAATAAGAGCGTTGTGTGCTTGACACATGAAAACGGAAAGGAAGATGCAGTCATGGATCAGCTTTATCTGATGCCCGGTGAAGAACACTATACAAAATTTCAAGATGAGAACGGTGTGCCAAAAATCCGTTACACCTACTGCTCCCTGCATGGCAAGCTGTTCAACTGCACCTGCCGTTCCAAAGATGAAGTCCAGCGGCTGTGCGAAGATTGGCTCGTGACGCAAGACCGCTGCTACATAAATTAAAAACACCGCCGAGGACTCGCCCCAGTGAAATTGGGAGAATCCTCGGCGGTGTCCATTCAACAGTTTAGTTGCTGTCTCTTATACACATCTCCGAGC
>ENA-OWXD01000586-OWXD01000586.1-human-gut-metagenome-genome-assembly--contig:-NODE-586-length-10682-cov-18.9403_pt1 | contig 10682 bp, 9 predicted proteins | sample MGYA00249244_ERZ652055 | MGnify/ENA primary metagenome ERZ652055 (study PRJEB26925, sample SAMN05827059) | human gut metagenome | biome: ENVO:2100002; feature: ENVO:00000062; material: ENVO:00002003...
CCCGTTGCGGGGTGGGTGGAGTCCAGAGGTAGGGAGGGGGGAGTCGGAACACCCCTCCCTGCCTCTGGCCCAGCGGAGCGTCCCTGCACGCTGAAGGCAAGCAGTAACTTTCCCCGCAGAGCGTGGCGCGCATTCCAAATCTTTTTGCCTGCCCAACCCGCACCCTGTTTGCAAATTAAATTTGCATCTTTTTTGCGTTTTACGGCGATTTTCAGCAATTCTGCGGCAATGTAAAAAACTTTGTGGATTTTGCTTGACAGGGAGCCGTCTGCGTGCTATCATGAACACATGAACAGATGCTCATATATCGAAACGAAGGGAGAGGACAGCATGACCGGGCTAGAACAAGCCGCACCAGAAAAGGAAAAGCAGCCGGTGGAGATGCCGGATGACGAGGTGCTGTACGAACTGGCAGATCTGTTCCGCGTGTTCGGCGATTCCACCCGCATCAAAATTTTGTATGCCTTACATGACAGCGAACTTTGCGTGCAGGATATCGCGGACGCCGTGCAGCTGAGCCAGTCTGCCGTCAGCCACCAGCTGCGGGTGCTCAAGGACTCCAAGCTTGTGCGCTTCCGGCGGGAGGGCAAAACTGTTTTTTACGCACTGGACGATGACCATGTGCGCAGCATCCTCTCCATGGGGATGGACCATATCGAAGAATGACCGGGCACACGCCCGCACAAAAAGAAAGGCTGGTACTTATTATGAAAAAGACCTACAAGATCGAAGTGGACTGCGCCAACTGCGCCCAGAAGATGGAGGATGCCGCCAATACCGTTTCCGGTGTGGAAAAGGCTACCGTCAGCTTTATGACCCAGAAGATGAAGGTGGAGTTCGCCGAGGGTGCCGACCCCCACGCCACCATGGAGAACGTGCTGTCTGCCTGCAAGAAGGTAGAGGACGACTGCGAGATCTTTGATATCTGATGTGCGGCAAAGCTCTCCCGGTCGGTACGGACTGGGAGAGCTTTTCTGTGGAAAAATCCGCCACTTTTCAACAATTTCCACCGGGTTTTCAACACGCTTTGCGAAAAAAGAGAAAAAGAAGCGTGGAAAAGCGCTTTTTTACAGGAAAACTGTGTGGAAAACGCGGTTAAAACTGTGGAATACCCATTTTTTTGCCGAAAAACCTGTGGAAAACCACCTGTTTTTCACCCGATGCACCCCAAAACGAGGAGCGTTGCTTATGAACAAGAAACAAAAAAAGACCCTTGAGCGCATCCTGATCGCCGTGGCGTTGGTGATCGTGCTCAAGCTTTTGCCCGCCTTGCCCATGCCGGTAGAGCTGGCGCTCTACTGCATCCCCTACCTTGTGGTGGGCTGGGACGTGCTGCGCAAGGCGCTGAAGGGCATCAAGAACCGCCAGCCCTTTGACGAGTGCTTTCTGATGGCGGTCGCCACCGTGGGCGCGTTTGCACTGGGCGATTATGTGGAGGGCTGCGCCGTTATCATCTTCTACCAAATCGGCGAGCTGTTCCAGAGCGTGGCGGTGGGCAAAAGCCGCCAGAGCATTGCCAGCCTGATGGATATCCGCCCGGACTACGCCAACATCGAAGGCGAGGACGGCAAGCTGGAACAGGTAGACCCGGATGATGTCGAGGTGGGCACGGTCATCGTGGTGCAGCCCGGCGAGCGGGTGCCCATTGACGGCGTCATCGTGGAGGGCAGTTCCGCCCTGAACACTGCCGCCCTGACCGGCGAAAGCCTGCCCCGGGACGTGAACGCCGGGGATGAGGTCATCAGCGGCTGCGTGAACATGACCGGCCTGTTGAAGGTGCGCACCACCAAGGAATTCGGCGAATCCACCGTCTCTAAAATTCTCGACCTTGTGGAAAATTCCAGCATGAAAAAGGCCCGGGCGGAAAACTTTATTACCCGCTTTGCCCGGGTGTACACCCCCGCCGTCTGCTACGGCGCACTGGCGCTGGCGCTTCTGCCGCCGGTAGTGCTGCTGCTTATGGGACAGCCCGCCCGCTTTGGCGATTGGGTCTACCGCGCTTTGACCTTCCTTGTCATCAGCTGCCCCTGTGCGCTGGTCATCTCCATCCCGCTGAGCTTCTTCGGCGGCATCGGCGGCGCTTCCTCCTGCGGCATCCTCATCAAGGGCTCTACCTATCTGGAGGAGCTGGCAAGCACCGGCGTTGTGGTGTTCGATAAGACCGGCACCCTGACGCAGGGCACCTTTAAGGTCACTGGCATCCACCCCGCCGAGGGCGTGACCGACGCCGCATTGGTGGAAGCCGCTGCGCTGGCGGAAAGCTGGTCCAAGCACCCCATCTCCCTGAGCATCAAAGCTGCCTATGGCAAGCCCATTGACGCCGCCCGGGTCACGGACGTGCAGGAACTGGGCGGTCATGGCGTGACCGCGAAGGTAGATGGCAGGACCGTTGCCGCCGGTAACGCCCGCCTGATGGAAAAGCTGGGCATCACCGTGCCCGCCGTAGAGGGCGTGGGCACCATCGTGCACGTTGCCGTAGAGGGCAGCTATGCGGGCTATCTGCTGATTGCGGACGTGGTAAAGCCCCACAGCGCCGATGCCATCCGCGCTTTGAAGGCTTCCGGCGTGCGCAAGACGGTCATGCTGACCGGCGATGCACAGCCGGTGGCGCAGGCGGTGGCGCAGCAGCTGGGTCTGGACGAGTACCACGCCGGTCTTTTGCCCGGCGACAAGGTGGACCAGATCGAAAAGCTGCTTGCCGCAAAGCAGCCCAAGGAGAACCTTGCCTTTGTGGGTGACGGCATCAACGATGCACCGGTGCTTTCCCGCGCAGACGTGGGCATCGCCATGGGTGCGCTGGGTTCGGACGCCGCCATCGAGGCCGCAGACGTGGTGCTGATGGATGACGACCCCGCCAAAATCGCGCTTGCCATGCGCATTGCCCGCCGCACCCTGCGCATCGTGCACCAGAACATCGTGTTCGCGCTGGGCATCAAGGCGCTGTGCCTGCTGCTGGGTGCACTGGGCATTGCCGGAATGTGGGCAGCCATCTTTGCGGACGTGGGCGTGATGGTCATTGCCGTGCTCAACGCCACCCGCGCCCTATATACCAAAGACCTTGCCGGAAAGTAATGGTCTAAGCTGCACATCCTTAGCAAAAAGAATATTTTTTGAGGTTCAGGAAGGTCTGCGGACTTTTCTGGACCTCTTTTTTTTAACAGAAGCAGCCGTGCAGCGGGGGGATCTTTCTGCTGTCCGTTTCAAAAAGCGACGAATCAGCCAAAACTAACCGCAATGTGTTTCAAGAAGTAACATATTGCGACAAGAAAATTGAACAAATTCTGAATATGTTTCAAAAAAGAACGCAACAAGCCAAAAAATGATTGTGACGCACAGCGGGAAACTATATACTTTTAATCAAGAAAGCCGCAGCAGAATTGTGCAAAGGGTCGGGCTCTTGTGCAACAGGTACTGCGGACACAAAAAAGGAGGACACGTTCTATGACACTTCCCATGATCATTGCTCTGGCAGTGACTGTCCTCATGATCATCCTGATCATGGTGGATAAACTGCCCTTCGGCGCACCCCCGCTGCTGGCGCTGCTGCTGCTGGTGGTGTTCGGCGTTACCGACATCAAGACCGCCTTCGGCGGCTTCGCAAACCCCACCATCGTCATGCTGGCATCCTTCATGGCCATCATCGCGGCTCTGCAGAAGACCAGCTTCATCGTCAAGTTCAAGCAGACCATGTTCAACATGGCCAGCAAGGGCGGCTTTAAGGCATACGTCCTGCTGATCCTCATCGTTATGCTGGGCTGCAGCCTGTTCGGCACCGGTTCCACCGCCTACTATGTGCTGGTCATCGGCCTGCTGTCCACTCTGCCCTACTCCAAGCAGCTGCCCCCGTCCAAGGTGCTGATGCCTGCGGGCTTTGCAGCAAACCATCCCCTGCTGCCCTTCAACACTGCTCTGCAGTACGGCATCGTCATCGCCGTTCTGCAAAGCGCAGGCGTTGCGGCAAACGTCAATCTGGTCAAGTTCTCTCTGGTCAACCTGTGCCTGTCCATCGGCTTCCTGGTGTGGTGCATCCTGGCTTACAAGATCATGCCTGACCACCCCATTGCCGAGGCCAAGGAAGAGGCTCTCCACGCCGGTGAGCAGAAGGTTGCTCTGACCAAGAATCAGGAGCTCATCACCTACTTCAGCTTTGTGCTCGCCGTTGTGGGCATGATCCTGCAGAGCAAGATCGGTGACGCAGGCTACGCCATCACCGGTCTGGCCGTGGGCGTCATCCTGATCTCCGGCGTTATGGACTTCAACGAGATCCGCAACTCCATCAGCGCACCCATCATCCTGATGTCCGCAGGCGTCATCGGCATTGCCGATGCTCTGGGCAACACCGGCCTGACCAGTCTGGTGGGCGAGACCGTTGCCAAGATGCTGGGCACCAACGTCAACCCCTTCGTGCTGATCTTCGCTTTCTGCATCCTGACCAGCCTGCTGGCAACCCTGACCGGTTCCACCATCGGCACCGTGTACGTCTTTGCTCCCATGGCCATTGCCACCTGCGTCAATCTGGGTCTGGACCCCACCGCAGCCGCTGCCGCTATCGTGGTCTCCGGCTGGTGCGGACACTTCCTGCCCATTGACGGTATGCCCGCCATGATCATGGGCGCCGGTGACTACAAGATCACCGAGTTCTGGAAGTTCACCATTCCGCAGTACTTCATCCGTCTGCTGGCGCTGACGGTGGGCGCTGTGCTGATCTTCCCCATGAAGTAACAGGAGAAACACCAAATGAAAAACACGTTTGAGCTGGAGCACGTCGGCATCAACACCGACAACGCAGGCGAGGCCGAGCAGCTGGCGCTGCTGCTGTGCAAGCTGTTCAACTTAGAGCCCCGCCACGGACAGAAGTCCGAGTTTGCCGGCAACTATTTCGAGTGCATGAAGAGCCCCTTTCTGGGCAAGAACGGCCACATCGCAATGCGCACCCCCGACCTGAAGGCTGCGATGGAGGAGCTGAAGGAAAATGGCTTTAGCTTCCGCATGGAGACTGCTGCCTATTTTGAGGACGGCCGCATCAAGAACGTATATCTTGAGGGCGAGTACGGCGGCTTTGCCATCCACATCATGCAGAAATAACGCCAACTGACCGATCTTGTGCAGAACCGGGGATGGAGTGATCCGTTCCCGGTTCTGCAGGTTCATGCCCCGCGAAAATTCAGAGGAGAAAAATTATGCTGGTTCCTGTATTGTTATTTATCGTCGGTCTGCTGTTCCTGATCAAGGGCGGCGACTGGTTCGTGGACGGTGCTTCGGCACTGGCACGGCGGTTCCACCTGCCGGAGCTGCTCATCGGTGCAACGGTGGTGTCCATCGGCACCACCCTGCCGGAGGTCATGGTATCCACCATGTCCGCCGTCTCCGGCCATGGTGAGATCGCCTACGGCAACGCCATCGGCTCGGTCATCTGCAACTCTGCCCTGATCGCCGCCATCACCATCGCTGTCCGTCCGGGCAAGGTAGACCCCAAGACTCTGCGGGTGCCGGTAGCCTTCTTCTTTGCCGCAGCCGCCATCTACTGCGTGGCTGCCTACGCCATGGGCGAGTTCACCCGCCCGCTGGGCTTTGTGATGCTGGCCATGTTCGTAGCTTACATGGTGGCAAACGTATTGCAGATGAAAAAAGCCCCTGCCGCCGCCGAAGCGGAGGCAGAGACTGAAAATGCCGGGGAAGAGATGTCCCTTGCCAAAACGCTGGTGCTGCTGGTGCTGGGCGCTGTGCTGATCGCACTGGGCGCAAACCTGCTGGTGGATAACGGCACCCTCATCGCACAGGCACTGGGCGTGCCGGAGTCGGTCATTGCGCTGACCTTTGTGGCGCTTGGCACCTCTCTGCCGGAGCTGGTCACTGCCATCACCTCGCTGGTCAAGGGCTGCAGCGATCTGTCCCTTGGCAACATCGTGGGCGCAAACGTGTTCAATCTGGTGCTGGTCAGCGGCGTGTCCGTCACGCTGGCACCCTTCACCGTGCCGCAGAGCTCCACCTTGTTCGGCATCAATTCCAGCCTTGTGCTGGAGATCCCGGTCATGCTGGCTGTCATGGCGATCATGACCCTTCCCGCACTGAAGCGCGGCAAGCTGTCCCGTGCGCAGGGCATTATCCTGCTGTGCATCTACGCCGCCTTCTGCGCCATCCAGTTTACCATGTGACATTCCCGGAGATACTTCCTGAAAAAAGGCTGCTGCACGAAAGTGCAGCAGCCTTTTTGTGGTTCTCTGGTTTTCAGCCCTTGCAGCCCTGTTCCTCCCAGTCGCCGAAATCGTTGGCATCGGCGATCTTGGTGGCATCGAACTTTCCGCTCTCGTCCTTGGGGGCAACGGCGGGGCCGGCCTCCACGGGGTTGGCGTTCGGAGCTTCGGGGTCGTAGGCGGGGCGCTGGGCAGCGGTCTCCGGCTGGGTCTGGGGTGCGTTCTCAGCAGGGGCAGGTGCTTCCGGTGCGGCTTCCTCAGCGGCAGTGTCGGCAGCCTTTGCTTCTTCCTTGGCTTCGGCTTCCGCGTAGGCTTCGGCGGTCTTTTCGGCCTCCTCGGCGTCCTTTTCGGCTTCCTCCGGGAACTCGACCTCCTCCACATGGAGCGGGTCTTTCTGGTTCAGGATCTTGTCCAGCACCACGATGGCAGCGCCGGTGACGGCCACGGCAGCAGCCGTGCCAAGAATACGGAACAGAGTTTTCATACCAGAACCTCCTTGTTATAAAGAAACGTTAAGAGAACGTTACGACCTCTTCCAGGGGCTTTTCGGCGGGCTCCACCGACACGGCGGTCAGCACCGGGCCCTTGCCCCGGTAGATGTTGTGGAACTTGTACCCCACCTTTGCGGTCACCCGCACCCAAGCGCGCTGCTCCAGTGCTTTGTAACCATCGTAGCTGCAGGGGAAGCCCACAAACTGGATGTCCTGCACGCAGCAGGTCATGGCAAAGCGGCCGGGCACAAAGCTGTTTTTGCCGGCGCGGTTGGTCTGGCAGACCTGTGCCAGAAAACGCACCGTCTTGCCGGTGTACTTCTGGGGCTCGTCCTGACAGTCCATGTACCAGATGCCGAAATCGTCATCCGGGATGTCGATGGGGTCGGCGTTGATATCAAAGGGCAGCGGGTCGGGGATATCATCGTAGGCTACGCTGCCGTCCTTGAACTCGTAGGCGATATCGCACTTGCGGGAGGCCTGCCGTACCAGCTTGTGCAGCTCCTGCCGGGCGTCATCGTTGTTCACGGCTTCGGCGCGGTTGAACACGATCAGCTCGCTGCGGGCGATCTTGTCCAGCATCAGGCTGCGCATGGAGCTGTCGCGGGCGTAGGTCAGGGCGGTGGTGCCGTCGGCGGTGGCGATGCACTGGTACACCAGCCAGTTTTCGGGCAGGGCATCCGCTAAATCCTGCAGCAGCCACATACCGTTGTACTCGATGACCACGCGGCCTGCGTCTGCTTCCTTGCCCAGCTTTGCAAGGTTCTGGGGGTTCAGCTCGGACTTATCCTCCAGCACCTTCACGGTCACGCCGGGGAAGGCGAACTTCTTCTCGTTGTACTCCTCTTCGCCCTCCTCGCAGATCAGCAGCAGGGTCTTGTCGCCGGAGTCAAAATTGGGGTCTTCAAAGGTCTCCTGAATAAACTTGGTCTTGCCGCTTTCCAGAAAGCCCACAAACAGGTAGACCGGGATCTCTTTTGCCATAATAAATGGTTGCTCCTTTTATCAATGATAGGCGCCCCCTTGGGGGAGCCGGCAATGCCGTCAGGCATTGACTGAAGGGGTCAGCAGCCGAACAGCTGGGCGATGGCGGTCTCGTTCAGCTTGGAGCCGATGACCACCAGCTTGCCGCCCACGTCTGCGCTGCGGCTGCGCACTTCCCACTCGCCGGGCACATAGTCGAACTCCAGCCAGCCGTCTGCGCCGCCGTCCACGATGCCCTTGCTGCGCAGGATCATGCCGTAATTGCCGGTATCCAGCTCGGTGAGGGCGTGCTCCACCTCGGCCTTGGTGAACTTGCGGGCAGTCTCCACGCCCCAGCTGGTGAACACTTCATCGGCGTGGTGGTCGTGATGATGATGACCGCAGCAGCAGTGGTCGCCGTGCTCGTGGTCATGCTCGTCATGATCATGGTGATGCTCATGCTCGTGCTCGTCATCATCCTCGTCATGGTCATGATCGTGGTGGTGGCCGCAGCAGCAGTGGTCATCGTGATCGTGGTCATGCTCGTCGTGGTGATGATGCTCGTGCTCATCCTCATCGTCGTCATCGTCGTCGTGGTCATGATGATGGCCGCAGCTGCACACGCCGTTCTCATCGTAGTGATGATGGTGATGCTCGTGCTCTTCTTCCTCGTCCTCGTGGGCGTGCTCCTCGTTGGCCTTGGCAGCCATGGCGATCAGCTCGGCCTTGAAGTCGTCCTTGGTGGACATGGCTTTCAAGATCTGCTCACCGGTCAGGTGATCCCATGCGGTGGTCACGATGGTGGCAGTGGGGTTCTTTTCGCGCAGCATTGCCACGGCAGCGGCGATCTTTTCCTCGCTGGCGGTCTGGGTGCGGCTGAGCAGGATGCAGCTTGCGTGGCTGATCTGGTCATCGTAGAACTCGCCGAAGTTCTTCATATACATCTTGACCTTGTTCACATCGGCCACGGTGACAAAGCTGTTCAGCTGCACGTCCAGATGCTCCGCCACGCCCTCCACGGCGCGGGTCACATCGCTCAGTTTGCCAACGCCGGACGGCTCGATGACGATGCGGTCGGGGTGGTACTGCTCCACCACCTGCTGCAGAGCGGTGCGGAAATCGCCCACCAGAGAGCAGCAGATGCAGCCGGCGTTCAGCTCGTTGATCTGGATGCCGCTTTCCTTCAGGAAACCGCCGTCAATGCCGATCTCGCCGAACTCGTTCTCGATCAGCACCACCTGCTGGCCTGCAAAGGCTTCGGTGATCAGTTTTTTGATCAGGGTGGTTTTGCCGGCGCCAAGGAAGCCGGAGAAGATATCGATTTTAGTCATGTTCCAAATGCCTCTTTCTTTTTATCGCAATATTCGCAATTGTTAGCGCAAAGGGCCGCAGAGTGCTGACCCATAAAAATACTACACCTCTATTATAACAAGGCTGTCAATGGGAAACCGGCCTTTTTCAAGAAAAATTTGTAACTTTTTTTGCAAATTGACGGCGTTTTACCCCCTCAGGCACGGCTTTGCCGTGCCAGATTCCCCCTTTTGTCGCTACGCGACATCTTCCCCCGGCCGGGGGAAGGTGGCTGCGACCAGCGGGAGCAGACGGAAGGGGTGCTCCCTCCCGGCAGCGGGCTCGCCCTCTCCGTCATTGCTGACGCAATGCCACCTCTCCCAAAGGGAGAGGCTCTGGCGAAACCGCACACTTTGCAGTTCAACCGGAAACTATACCGCCATGCCAAGGGCTCTCCCTTTGGGAGAGCTGTCACCGAAGGTGACTGAGAGGGCGAGGATGCTGCCCGCAGAGCGCATTCCAAATCGTCCCCGCATTGCATTCTTCCCCGCAGAATGATACAATAGCAGCAGCAAACCATCGCCGCCGGACGTTTTTCCGGCAAATGACAGAAAGAGGGCTTTTGTTATGAGTATGAACACAGTTCCCGAGCGTCTGGCCGCGCTGCGTGCCGCTATGAAGGCAAACGGCGTGGACGTCTATCTGATCCCGGTGGGCGACCCGCATTCCAGCGAGTATCTGCCCGACCACTACACCTCCCTGACCTACTTCTCCGGCTTCCACGGTGAGAACTCCAACTTTGTGGTCACCATGACCGAGAGCGCCGTCTGGGCAGACGGCCGGTACTTTGTGCAGGCAGAGAAAGAGATCGCCGGCACCGAGATCCAGCTGATGCGCATGGGCGAGCCGGGCGTACCCACCGCCGAGGAATACTGCGGCAAGGTGCTGCCCGAGGGCGGCACGCTGGGTCTGTGCGGCCTGACCGCCAACTGTGCACTGGTCAACAATCTGAAAAAGGAGCTGGAACCCAAGCACGGCAGCATCAAGACCCTGTTCCTGGAGGACGAGCTGTGGGTGGAGGGACGCCCTGCCCGCCCGGCTACCCCGGCATGGATCCTGCCCAAGGAGTACGCAGGCTTCTCCCCGGCAGAAAAGCTGGAGCAGCTGCGCGGCAAGTTGAAGGAGCAGGGCTGCACCGCCCAGCTGGTGGGCAAGCTGGATAATCTGGCTTGGCTTCTGAACCTGCGCGCCATGGATATCGAGTGCACCCCCTACGCCATGGCCTACTGCTATGTTACCCCCAGCCGCGCCGTGCTGTTCATCAATCAGGCGCGGGTCACCCCGGAAGCCAAGGCAGAGCTGGAGGCCAACGGCGTAACGCTGGCCGACTACGACAGCATTCTGGACGTGATGGCCGCCGAGACTGAGCCGCAGACTGTGCTGGCCGAGAGCGCTACCGTGAACTACGCCGTGTATCAGGTGCTGGAAAATAACCCCGCCCTGACCGTGAAGGACGCCGCCGACCCCCTGCTGGCCATGAAGGGCGTGAAGAACGAGGTGGAGCTGGCACACCTGCGCGAGTCCCATCTGCGGGACGCCGTGGCCATGGTGCGGTTCCAGATCGAGCTGGAGAACCGTCTGGCTTCCGGCGAACAGCTGACCGAGCTGACCGTGGACGAGATCCTGCATAAGTACCGCAGCGCGGACGACAAGTTCCTTGTGGAAAGCTTTGGTACCATTGCAG
>ENA-OWXD01000598-OWXD01000598.1-human-gut-metagenome-genome-assembly--contig:-NODE-598-length-10537-cov-10.0131_pt1 | contig 10537 bp, 6 predicted proteins | sample MGYA00249244_ERZ652055 | MGnify/ENA primary metagenome ERZ652055 (study PRJEB26925, sample SAMN05827059) | human gut metagenome | biome: ENVO:2100002; feature: ENVO:00000062; material: ENVO:00002003...
GGGGCTGCAAGTGGTTCGGGCAGACCATCTGCCCGCGCGAACTGCACATCAAGGATGGGCGCATTATTCAGACCCCGGTGCGGGAGCTGGATGCCGTCCACGGCAAGCGAACCTTCCACGAAAATGTGACGGTGCAGGGCGAAACTTCTCTGGAAGGCATCAAGGGCCGTGTGGCCGACCTGACCGTCACGGTGCAGCCCGGCGAATACCGCTCCTTCACCCTGAAGCTGGCTGCTGACGCAGACCATCACACCAGCCTGACCTACGACCCCTACACCTCGCAGCTGACGCTGGATCGCAGCTATGCCGGTTCCCGTGCCGACATCGTACACCGCCGCAGCTGCAAGGTCCGCAGCCAGAACGGTGCGCTCAAACTCCGCATCCTGCTGGACAAAAACAGCATCGAAGTTTTCGTCAACGATGGCGAGCAGACCATGACCGCATGGATCTACACCCCCCAGTCTGCCGACGGCATCACCTTTGCCGCAGACAGCAAAGCAGCCATCACGGTGGAACAGTTTGAGCTGAATCTGTAACCTGATATTCCCTTCATTTCTCCTTCATCAATACAGCCCCGTTCTGGATTCCTTCGCCAGAACGGGGCTGTGCTTTTTGTATCGGTTCGATGCGCTCTATTTTGATGACGGAGCTTTTTGTTGGGGCGATTCAGCTCACTTGCCCAGATGCCAGATGTCGCGGTCATACTCGGCGATGGTGCGGTCGGAGGAGAACATCCCCGCTTTGGCAATGTTCACCAGACACTTGCGCCGCCAGCCCATGGGGTCGCAGGCGTAATCGCTGAGGGCCTGCCCCTTCCGCACAACGTAGGCGTTGAAGTCCGGCAGGGTCTGGAACCAGTCCTTGTGGATCAGCTCGTCGTGGAGGCGGGTCAGGTTTTCGGTGTGACCGGCGGCCAGCATCTCGGGGCCGGTCAGGAAGTCGATGGCCCGGCGGATGTTGGCGTCGCCCTCCACCCACTGGGCCGGGTCGTAATCGCCCACGGCATAGCGGTGGATGACCTGATCGGAGGTCTGGCCGAAGATATAGATGTTTTCATCGCCCACCTGTTGGCTGATCTCCACGTTGGCACCGTCCATGGTGCCCAGCGTCAGCGCACCGTTCAGCATGAACTTCATGTTGCCGGTGCCGGAGGCCTCCTTGGAGGCAAGACTGATCTGCTCGGACAGGTCACAGGCCGGGATGAGCTTTTCGGCGGCGGTGACGTTGTAATTCTCCACAAAGACCACCTGCAGCCACTTGGAAACCTCCGGGTCGGCGGCGATGACCTTGGAGAGGGTCAGCAGGGCGTGGATGATGTCCTTGGCAATGGTGTAGGCCGGAGCGGCTTTGGCTCCGAAGATGCTCACCAGCGGGACAGCGGGCAGGTGCCCGGCCTTGATCTCGTGGTACTGATGGATGAGGTACAGCAGATTCAGCTGCTGACGCTTGTACTCATGCAGACGCTTGGACTGAATATCAAACAGGGCAGAGGGGTTCACCTGCACCTTCTGGGTGCGCAGCAGCCAGTCCGCCAGCGCTTCCTTGTTGGCCTTCTTCACGGCGGTCAGCTCGCCGAGCACGGTCTCGTCGTCGGCAAAGGCCAGCAGCTTTTCCAGCTCAGCTGCGTCCTTGCGGAAACCGGAGCCGATGCGCTGTTCCAGCACAGCGGTCAGGCGGGGGTCGCATTCCAGCAGCCAGCGGCGGAAGGTGATGCCGTTGGTCTTGTTGTTGAACTTTTCCGGGTACAGCTCGTAGAAGCCGTGCAGCTCGGAATTTTTCAGGATCTCGGTGTGGAGCGCCGCCACGCCGTTGGTGGAGTGGGTGAAGTGGATGTCCATGTGGGCCATATGCACCCGGTCGTCCTTGTCGATGATGGCAAGGCTCTCGTCCTTGGTGCGGGTGCGGGCCAGAGCATCCAGCTTTTCGATAATGGGCATCAGCTGGGGCACAACGGCATCCAGATAGGCGCGGGGCCACTTTTCCAGCGCCTCGGCCAGAATGGTGTGGTTGGTGTAGGCGCAGGTCTTGGTGACGATCGCCACGGCCTCCTCAAACTCGATGCCCTTCTCGCCCAGCAGCCGGATCAGCTCCGGGATGACCATGCTGGGATGGGTGTCGTTGATCTGGATGGCGGCGTAGTCGGCCAGATCGTGATAGCTGCAGCCCCGGGCGGCGCACTCGGCCAGAATGAGCTGGGCACCGGCGGAGACCATCAGGTACTGCTGGTACACCCGCAGGCGGCGGCCTGCCTCGTCGGAGTCGTCCGGGTAGAGGAAGAGGGTCAGGTTCTTGTCGATGGCGGTCTTGTCGAAGGCGATGCCGTCGTGGACGATGCTCTCGTCGATGGTGTCCAGATCGAACAGGTTCAGGGTGTTGGTGCGGCCCTCGTAGCCGGTGACGGCCAGCTTGTACAGCCGGGCGGTGTACTCTTTGCCCGCCAGCTCCACCGGATAGGTAACGTCGGTCTTTTCGGCCCAGCTGTGGGCGGTCAGCCACGGGTCGGGCTTTTCGTTCTGGACGCCGTCCTCAAAGGACTGGCGGAACAGGCCGAAGTGATACCGCAGGCCCACGCCGTCGCCGGGCAGGCCCAGCGTTGCGAGCGAGTCCAGAAAGCAGGCCGCCAGACGGCCCAGACCGCCGTTGCCCAGAGAAGGTTCCGGCTCCACCTCTTCGATGTCCGACAGACGCTTTCCGGCAGCAGCCAGTGCATCGCGGGCTTCCTCGTACAGCCCCAGATTGATGAGGTTGTTGGACAGCAGCTTGCCGATGAGAAATTCGGCACTGATATAGTACAGCTTGCGGCCGGTGACGGGCTGCACACGGTCTGCGCTCTTCTGCCGGACAAGTTCCAGCAGAGCGAGGTACAGCTCCTGATCCGTGCAGTCGGCCAGCGGCTTGCCCGTGAGATTCTGTAAGGTCTCGGTGAAGTTCATAAATGGATCCTCCTTTGCTACGGAAAACAGGTTTGACATCTGCAATTCAAGATATACCACATAAAACGATCAAAATCTTGCCTTAAAAGTGCAGACTATGGTACAATCCTATCATCAGGAGGTGAGACGATGCAAAATCAGGCTTCTTTGCAGGAAACCAAGCAGCACGGTGCCGTGCGGTTCCCGTTTAATCTGTATCCCTGCACCATCCCGGGGGATTTCCCGCAGGTGGCGCTCCACTGGCAGGAGAGCATGGAGCTGGTCTTTGTCAAGCGCGGCGCGGGGCTGGTACAGGTGGGCGCTGTGCCTTACCCGGCCCGCATGGGGGACATCTTCGTTTTTACGCCCGGCACCCTCCACGCCCTGCGGCAGACGGAGGGACAGTCCATGGAATACGAGAATCTTATTTTTGAGCTGGAGCTTCTGGGTGGTGCGGAGGACCTTTGCGCCGAGAAATATCTGCTTCCGCTCCAGAGCGGGCGGCTGTCGCTGCCTGCCCGTCTGACCCCAAACGATTTGTGTTATCTTCAGGCTGCCGCCTGTCTGCGGGAGGTGGAGGAGGCCAACCGCTCGAAGCTCCCCGGCTATGAGCTGCTGGTCAAGGGAGCGCTGCTGCGCTTTCTGGCCCTGCTCATTGCACAGGGAAAGCAGCAGCTCCCCGCAGAGACCGCCGACACCCAGCGGCTGAAAGCCGTCCTGCAATGGCTCTCGGCCCATTATGCCGAGGCACTTCGGGTCGCCGATGCTGCCGGGGTCTGCTCCTTCAGCGCCAGCCACTTCATGCGATGGTTCCGGCAGATGACGGGGCAGAGCTTCATCGCCTTTCTGAACGAATACCGCCTGAACGCCGCCGCCGAAGCGCTCCAGACCACGGATGAGACCATCCTGACCATCGCCTCCCGGTGTGGGTTTGAAACTCTCTCCTATTTCAACCGGGCCTTCAAGGCACACTTCGGCATGACGCCGCGGGAATACCGGAAAAAATAGGAGAGGGCAGGCCAGCTGAAAAGAAAAATCATCCGCGATAAGATCTCACGAGGCTCAGACCGTTCATGAGAAAGGATCGCGGATGATTTTTTGTTTTGAACTCAGACCTCCGGCGGCGGGCAGCAGCTCTCCCGTGGGATGAGCTGGTGCGGCACGATGATCTTTGTGGCCAGAAGGTTCGGGTTTTCGATGTGGTTGATGGTCTGGCTGGCGGCTTCCATGCCCAGCTGGTAGGGGTTGACGTCCACGGTGGTCAGCTGGGGGCTGGTGATGCGGGAGAACAGCGAGTTGTTGAAGGACACGATGGAGAGGTCTTTGGGGATGTGCAGCCCCAGCTTGCCGCAGAACTGCTCCAGCACCACGGCAAGGATGTCGTCGCTGACCAGCATGGCGGTGGGATGGTCCGGGGCGGTGAGAAGGGCCTTCAGCGGCTCCTCGTAAGCATCGTTCAGGGTGTTGACCTCCACGCAGTCCTCTTCGCGGGGGGTGATGCCGTGCTTGAGCAGGGACACCTGGTAGCCCCGCCTGCGCTCTGCCGAAAACAGCATCGCATTGCTGACCCCGAAGTAGGCGATGCGGCGGTGGCCCAGCTCGTAGAGGTAATCGGCGGCTTCCTCTCCCGCAAGGGCGTTGTCATTGTCGATGTAGATGGTCTGGTTGGCTGACTGTGCCGCCTTGCCCACAATGACATGGAGCAGCCCTTCGCCGCGCAGATAGGCCGCCACTGGGCAGTCCTTTTTGGAATAGAGCAGGATGAAGCCGTCCGCCTGTGCGTTGGCTACCATGCTCTGGATGGCGTCCAAGATCTCTGCATCGTCCTGCCCGGTGATGACCGTGTTCACATACCGCCGCTGGTTGCAGAACTGCCCGATGCCGCGGATGATCTCCAGATGGAATGCGTTTTCGTAGACATCCCGCTGGGAGGAGGGCAGAATGATGCCGATGGTCTTGGAAAATGCCTCCATCGGCTCGGCCTCAAAGTTCGGCTCATAGCCCAGTTGTGCCATGACGCGGCGCACCCGCTCCTTGGTGTCCCGGCTGATGGAGGGGCTGTCCTTGCAGGTGCGGGACACGGTGGAGGGGGAGACCCCCGCCGCCGCCGCGACATCTTTGATGGTAACTGCCATAGTCTGTTCCTCCCTGATGTAATAGCTCTATTGTAAAGCGGTTCCCACGCGATGTCAATGTTTGCGCAAAGAATTGCGCAAACGGTGCAATCCTGTCCTCTGCGTACCCTCGACAATTTCCACAAAGAATCTCGCAGGCGGTTGTGCGAAACGTAGAAAGTTTATTTTAACTCCAAAAAACTCTTGTAAAAGTTGCGGATTTGGATTATTCTTGTTGCATAAAACTACGCAACAGGAATGCAACAGTTGCGCAGAATGATGCAAGAGGAAGAATAAGGAGGAACATCATGACCACAACGACACGTTCTATTGTCGTGACAGCACCCTTCAGCGGAACACTCGTCCCGCTGAGCGAAGTCCCGGATGAGACCTTTGCCAGCGGCGTTCTGGGCGAAGGCATCGCCATCGAGCCGTCCGATGGGCTGTTCTGCAGCCCGGTGGATGGCGCGGTGGAGACCATCGCCGAAACGAAACACGCCATTGGCTTTGCGGCAGACAATGGGCTGGAGATCCTGGTCCATGTGGGTCTGGAGACCGTCAGCCTGAACGGCGAGGGCTTCGAGATCCTGGTCAAAGAGGGCGACCGGGTCAAGGCCGGTCAGCCTGTGGCCAAGGCAGACCTTGCGCTCATCCGGGAGCGGGGCCTGAAAACCATCACTTCCATCGTTCTGACCGGCGGCGCAGACGATATGGAGCTGCACTGTGCCGAGGGCATTGCGGCGGCAGGCAAGACGCCGGTGCTGACCCTGACGGCAAAAGAGGCACAGCCCGCCGAGGAAGCGGAAGCAGCACCTGCGGCCAAGGAGGCCAGCGCAGAGAAGCCGAAAAAGAAGGGCTTCATCAACTTCGACTTTTTGCAGAAGCTGGGCAAGGTGCTGATGACCGTCATCGCCGTCATGCCCGCTGCCGGACTGATGATCAGTCTGGGCAAGCTGGTGCAGATGGGCGGCGGCGACATTGCAGCGGTCATGACCATCGGCACCACCATGGAGAACATCGGCTGGGCGGTCATCAACAATCTGCACATCCTGTTCGCCGTGGCCATCGGCGGCAGCTGGGCGAAGGAGCGTGCCGGTGGTGCCTTTGCGGCCGTGCTGGCGTTTGCCCTCATCAACGTCATCACCGGCAACATTTTCGGCGTCACCAGCGCCATGCTGGAAGACCCCAACGCCGTGACCCACACCCTGTTCGGGCAGGAGATCGCCGTCAACGGCTACTTTACCTCTGTGCTGGGTGCTCCGGCGCTGAACATGGGCGTGTTCGTGGGGATCATCGCTGGTTTCGTGGGCGGCGTGGCATACAATAAATACTACAATTTCCGCAAACTGCCGGATGCACTGGCCTTCTTCAACGGCAAGCGCTTCGTGCCCATGGTGGTCATCGGCTACTCGGTGGTCATCTCCATTGTTCTGTCGCTGTTCTGGCCTGTGGTTCAGACCGGCATCAACAACTTCGGCATCTGGATCGCCAACTCTTCCGAGACCTCTCCGATTCTGGCTCCGTTCATCTATGGCACGCTGGAACGTCTGCTGCTGCCCTTCGGCCTGCACCACATGCTGACCATCCCCATGAACTACACCTCCTTCGGCGGCACCTACACCATCGCTACCGGCGTCAACGCAGGCAGTCAGGTGTTCGGTCAGGACCCGCTGTGGCTGGCATGGGCCAACGACCTCATCAACTTCAAGAAGGCTGGTGACATGGCCGCTTACAATAACCTGCTGGCTACCGTTACCCCCGCCCGCTTCAAGGTGGGCCAGATGATCGGTGCTACCGGTCTGCTGCTGGGCATTGCACTGGCCATGTTCCGCCGGGTGGATGCCGACAAGCGCGCAAACTATAAGTCCATGTTCATCTCCACCGCGCTGGCTGTCTTCCTCACCGGCGTCACCGAGCCGCTGGAATTCATGTTCATGTTCTGCGCCATGCCGCTGTACATCGTGTACGCACTGCTGCAGGGCTGCGCCTTCGCCATGGCAGGCATCATCCATCTGCGCCTGCACTCCTTCGGCAATCTGGAATTTATCACCCGCATCCCCATGTCCCTGCAGGCCGGTCTGGGCGGTGACATCATCAACTTTGTGCTCTGCGTCGCCGCATTCTTTGTTATCGGCTACTTCGTGGCCTACTTCATGATCGGCAAGCTCAAGCTGGCAACGCCGGGCCGTCTGGGCAACTATACCGACGATAACGCGGACGATACCGCCGCCAAGACCGAGAAGAAGTCGGATAACGGTCAGGCCGAGCGCATCATCGCCCTGCTGGGCGGCCGGGAGAACATCGTGCTGGTGGACGCCTGCATGACCCGTCTGCGCGTTACCGTGAAGGACCCCGCCAAGGTCGCCGACCTCGCCGCATGGAAGGCCGAGGGCGCTCTGAGCCTGCTGGTCAAGGGCGACGGCATTCAGGCCGTGTACGGCCCCAAGGCAGACGTCCTGAAATCTGACATCAACGATATTTTGTAAAGATCATGAAACTGTTGACTTTGAATACCCACAGCCTCATCGAGCCGGACTATGAGGCAAAGCGGGACGCTTTTGTAGATTTCATCGCAGAGGAGCAGCCGGATGTGTTCGCCCTGCAGGAGGTGAACCAGACGGCCTCCGCTTTGCTGCTGGGGGATGTCCCGGCGGGATACTACCCCTGCCCCGGCAATATGGTGCTGCTGAAAGCGGACAACCACGCCGCAGCAGTGGCCCGGATGCTGGAAGAGCGGGGCGTGCATTACCATTGGAGCTGGCTCCCGGCAAAGATCGGCTACGACAGGTACGATGAGGGGATGGCGGTGTTCAGCCGTGCCCCCATCACCGATGCCGAAAACCTTCTGCTGAGCAAAAGCAGTGATTATAAATACTGGAAGACCCGCCGTGCACTGGGCATCTGTGCAGGAGATGTCTGGTATTATGCGGTGCATCTGGGCTGGTGGAAGGACGAAGAAGAGCCTTTTTCGGCCCAGTGGGAAAAGCTGTCGCAGGCGGCGGGTGCAAAGCAGACTGCCTTTCTGCTGGGAGATTTCAACAGCGAAGCCGATGTGCGGGGGGAGGGCTACGACCTTATCCTCCGCAGCGGCTGGCAGGATACCTACAGTATGGCACAGCAGCGGGACGAGGGCTACACCGTCGTGCAGGCCATTGATGGCTGGCGGGATGCCCCGGATGCAGCGGCCAAAAAGCGCATCGACCAGATCTGGTGCTCCAAGGCGCTCGCCGTAAAAAGCAGCCGGGTCGTGTTCAACGGCCTGCGGGAGCCGCAGGTGTCCGACCATGCGGGTATTTTGATCGAGTTATAAAGGAAGGTAAACGAAGATGCAGAGAAGTGCAGGCATTTTGCTGCCCATCAGCAGTCTGCCGTCCCCTTACGGCATCGGCTGCTTCTCGCAGGAAGCATACGACTTTGTGGACTGGCTCAAGGAAGCCGGGCAGACCTACTGGCAGATCCTGCCGCTGGGCGTGACCAGCTACGGCGACAGCCCCTATCAGAGCTTTTCCGCCTTTGCGGGCAATCCGTATTTCATCAGTCTGGATGCACTGGTGGAGGAAGGGGTGCTGACCGCCGCTGAGTGCAAAAAGGCAAACTTTGGCCGCAAGGCAGATGACATCGACTACAGCCGTCTCTACACAGAGCGGGGCCGCCTGCTGCGACTGGCCTACTCCCGCAGCGACATCGGCCACAACGAGGCATTTGCGGCGTTCTGCGAGAAAAACAAGTGGTGGCTGGACGATTTTGCCCTGTTCATGGCGGTCAAGGGCCGCTTTGAGGGCAAACCGTGGATCGAGTGGGCCGAGGACATCCGTCTGCGCTGGCAGCCCGCCATGGACTACTACCGCCGGGAGCTGTACTTTGAGGTGGAATACCACAAGTATCTCCAGTTCAAATTTGAGGAGCAGTGGCGCAGGCTGAAGGCTTATGCCAACAGCAAGGGCATCCAGATCATTGGCGACATCCCCATCTATGTGGCGCTGGATTCGGCGGACGCATGGGCAAACCCGGGCCTCTTTCAGCTGGACAAGGAGAATCTGCCCACAGCGGTGGCAGGCGTCCCCCCGGATGGCTTTTCGCCCACCGGCCAGCTCTGGGGCAACCCGCTCTACCGCTGGGAAGCGCACCGCGAGACCGGCTACCAGTGGTGGATCACCCGCCTGTGGTACTGCTTCGAGCTGTACGACGTGGTGCGCATCGACCACTTCCGCGGCTTCGACGAGTATTTCTCCATCCCCTACGGCAGCGAGACCGCCGCGCCGGGCCACTGGGAGAAAGGCCCCGGCATCGAGCTGTTCCGCGCCGTGGAGCAGGCACTGGGCAAGCGGAACATCATCGCGGAAGACCTTGGCTACATGAGCGACACCGTGCGTCAGTTGGTGCGGGACAGCGGCTTCCCCGGCATGAAGGTGCTGGAATTTGCTTTTGACTCCCGGGATACCGGCAGTGCCAGCGACTATCTGCCCCACAACTACCCTGTGAACAGTGTGGCCTATACCGGAACCCACGACAACGAAACGCTGGTATCGTGGTACAAGACCATCACTGCCGCCGAGCGTACCATGGTGCGGGACTATCTGTACGACTACGCCACCCCAGAGGAGCGGCTCTATAAAAGCATGATCGCACTGATCCTGCGCAGCGCAGCGGCGACCTGCATCATCCCCATGCAGGACTGGCTGGGGCTGGACAACTCCGCCCGCATCAATCAGCCCTCCACCGTGGGCCAGAACTGGCGCTGGCGGCTGAAAAAGACCCAGCTGACCAAGAAGCTCCAAAAGGAGATCGGCCAGATGACCACCCGCTACGGGCGGAAGAACTGGACCTGACCGCAAATGCGGCCCATAACTGCATAAGCATGACAACGCCCCCGCTTCGGATGTTTTCCGAGGCGGGGGCGCTTTTTCGTATGGGGTCATTCTGCTGATGCAAGAATAGAACGCATTTCTTCTGTTATGTGCTGGAGGTCTGTGCAGAGCTGTGCGATTTCCAAGGCGGGCGCGGGTGGATTACGCAAGCCGCGCTTATGATAAGGAACCCGGGTTGCGGCTCCCAGCGTCTGCTTCTCTGCCGCTCGCATCCTGCTGGCCGCGGCCCCAGCCTCGCCTCCCTGTTTCCGCCACAGGCGGCGGTCGGCTCCGCAGTTGTTCGAATCCACCCGCCATTGTGAGTCTGACGCTTATACAAAAGAAAACTGCCAGTGTATTTCTACACCAGCGTTTTTTTCATGGGCGCGGGTGGATTACGCAAGCTGCGCATCTAAAAAAGCCCCGCTGGGGCTTTTTTGCCCGCCGGACTGTACGGCGGGCCGATGCTGTTCGAATCCACCCTAGATAGTGAAACTCAAGATTCCATGTAAAACAAAAATCCAGCGTAATTACTACGCTGGATTTTTTGGTGGAGCGAAGCAACCCAAATCCGAACCATTGCCCTCTGGGGCATCTTTGGCGGCGATTTCATCGAAAGTGATGGTTTTTGTGCCGTCTTTGTAGTTGAATGTAATCAAAACTT
>ENA-OWXD01000604-OWXD01000604.1-human-gut-metagenome-genome-assembly--contig:-NODE-604-length-10463-cov-20.7361_pt1 | contig 10463 bp, 9 predicted proteins | sample MGYA00249244_ERZ652055 | MGnify/ENA primary metagenome ERZ652055 (study PRJEB26925, sample SAMN05827059) | human gut metagenome | biome: ENVO:2100002; feature: ENVO:00000062; material: ENVO:00002003...
GCTAGCGCTGCGCCAGTCGGCGCTATCGCTTTAACGCTTTTTTCGCTTCTCCATTTATAGCCCCTCAGTCGCTGCGCGACAGATTCCCCTTTTTGTCACCTGCGGTGACATCTTCCCCCGGCCGGGGGAAGTCGGCCCTCTCGGGGGAGCGGGCACGTCCGCAGCGCCGCGCTTTCGCAGAAAGCGGCGCTGCAAATGCCGTTTGCCGTTACGACCCCTCCCGTGAAAATAGCGTTTGGAGCGCTCCGCAGAGCGCGACAAACGCGAAATTATAAATATTCTTTCCGCTGAAGATGCGCAGAGCAAAGCGGAGCGCATTTCAAATCGTCCCGCCCTCTTGTATTTATCATATCTTTATTGACAACAAACCGCACTTTGCCGTAAACTGAGAGCATAAAACCGGCGCTGCGCCGGAAAAGGGGCGTAAAACAAATGAACGATACCTTACACTTTGAAAAAACTCTCTCCAGCGAGACCCTGTTCGAGGGGCGGGTCATCACCCTGACCAAGGACACCGCGCTGCTGGAAAACGGCAAGACCGCCACCCGCGAGGTGGTGCACCACCACGGCGGCGCCTGCATCCTGCCCTATTTTGCAGACGGCACCATCTGCATGGTGCGGCAGTTCCGCTATGCCATGCAGCAGCAGCTGTGGGAGCTGCCCGCCGGTAAGCTGGAAAAGGGTGAGGACCCCTTTGCAGCCGCCAAGCGGGAACTGGAAGAGGAGTGCGGCCTGACCGCCGACAACTACATCTCGCTGGGCGAATTCTACCCCACTGTGGGCTACGATACCGAGGTCATCTACACATGGGTAGCCACCGGTCTGCACGAAACGAAGATGCACCTTGATGCGGACGAGTTCCTGACCCCCGACCGGGTGCCGCTGGAAAAAGCGTATCAGATGGTCATGAGCGGCGAGATCAAGGACGGCAAGACCATTGCGGGCATCCTGAAGCTGAAGGCTCTGCTGGCCGAGGGCAAGCTGTGATCTTATACGAGGATGCCGCCCTTGTGGTGCTGGACAAGCCCGCCGGGCTTTCCAGCGAGGAGGGCGTGCCCGCCGCGCTGCGGGCGCACTGGAACGCGCCTGATGCCTTTGTGGGGGTGGTGCACCGGTTGGACACCGGGGTGTCCGGGCTGATGGTCTATGCCCGCACCCCGGCAGCAGCCGCCGCCCTGAGCCGTCAGGTCACCCAAAGTCAGGACGCCTACGCCGTGCAGGATGGCCGCGCCGAGGGCAAAGCCGCCGCGCCGCAGTTCGTCAAGCAGTACCGCGCGGTCCTCGCCGGTGCGCCGGACGCGCAGCTGCCCGCCGCCGGGGTGCTGCGGGACTACCTGTTCAAGGACAGCCGCAAGGGCCGGGTGTTCCCGGTCAGCCGTCCCCGCAAGGGGGTGCGGGAAGCGGTGCTGGAATACCGCATCCTTGCCACGGCAGGGGAAAACAGCCTTGCCGAGATCACCCTGCACACCGGGCGCACCCATCAGATCCGGGTGCAGTTTGCTTCCCGCAAGCACCCGCTGTACGGCGACGGCAAATACGGCAGCCGCCAGAAGGGCAGCATTGCCCTGCAAAGCTGCGGCCTGCGCTTTGTGCACCCGGACACCGGCAAGCCCATGGCCTTTTCTCTGCCCCTGCCCGCTGCCGCACCGTGGAAGGAGTTTTTGGAATTAGGTGAGTGATATGGAACAGCAATACAAGACTGATGCCGAAATTTACGCCGTGCTGGAGCGGGAGATCATCGACCTGACCATCCGTCCCGGCTCTGCGCTGAGTGAGAATCCGCTGTGCACCCGGTTCGGTGCGCCGCGCTCCATGATCCGGGTGGTGCTGCAAAAACTGCAGGAAAACGGGCTGGTGCGCATCGTGCCCTACAAGGGCACCACCGTCACCCGGCTGAACCGGCGCATCGTGGACGAGCTGATCTACGAGCGCACCGCTGTGGAGGGGCGCATCCTGCGCGATTTTGCCCCCATCGCCACCCCGGCACAGCGGGCGCAGATCCGTGCGCGGGTGGACGCGTACGAAGCCCTTGCCCGTGTCGAGAACCCGGACTTCAACAAGCTGTACGAAGCCGACTGTCGCCTGCACGAGACGTGGTTTTCTGCCATGGACAAGATGTACCTGTGGAGCACCTTACAGAACGCCCACGCCGATTACAGCCGTTTCCGTATGCTGGACACCATGACCACCGGCGGGTTGGACGAGGTGATCGCCGACCACCGCAACCTGCTGAACGCCATCGAGCGGTGCGACCTTGCCGCCTTTGAGCCGCTGGTGGAGCGGCACCTGTACGGCGGCATCCGCCGCCTTGGCAGCAAGCTGACCAAGGAATACGCCGACTTTTTTGAGCCGGAGACCGTAAAATAGCGCAAAATTGTTCCACGGGGAACAAAGAAACGAGAGCCTCCCGGCGCGCCGGGAGGCTCTCGTTTTTGTTTATGGTTTTCTCGGGGAAATGTATCTTAGCCGATGGTTAGGCCTGCAATGCTGGGCTCCAGAGCCTGAACGGTGCTCGGGTTGATCTGATCAGTGATATCGATATACTGATTCAGGATCGTCTCAAAGTCCAGATACTTTGCATCTGCCTTGTACTCGATACGGGTGAAGGTCATGCGCATCGTTACAAGTTCCTCGCCGTTAAGATATTCTTTTACCTCTGTATACTTCGGCGTGATGCTGTTGCCTTCATAGTAATAGGCAATGACCATTTTCAATTTTCCCTCTTCGGTGGGCAGTTCATAGGTCTGGGTCTCAATGTAATAATTGCCCTTCGTTTCCTGCTTGAACTTGAGACCTTCGATCGGCATAACATTGCCGGGAATACCGCTGCCTATCGAAGTACCACTGATCGTAGCAGAATAGCAATAGCCAAGCTTGCCCTGATCTTTCACGCGTTCATCAGGAATAAGAGCCCACCCTTTCTGCTTTGTCAGATCAACAAGCACGGTCTGGCTTTCTGTCGCTCCATTGCTCCGGGTCGTAGCCTGCTGATAAATACGGCTGCCATTGGTCACAACCAGCATATCGCCAGTCGCGCTCTCACCATTCCCAACAGCATCCAGTTTTACACCCAAGATATAGCTGGTGCCAAGTTTCTGGTAGAATTTTGCCGTCCGGCTGTCTTTATAAGCAACAGTTTCTTTCTTGTCCTCGGTGCTGCCGGAGCTGGAGCTGCTGCTGGAGCTGCTGGAGCTGGAGCTGCTGGAGCTGGAACTGCTGTCAGCGCTGGAGCTGCTGGAGCTGGAGCTGCTGGAGCTGGAGCTGCTGCCAGGATTGCTGGAACTGGGTGCATCGGTGCCGCCGCAGGCCGTCAGCAATGAAACAGACATGACTGCTGCCAATGCAACGGCTGCAATTTTCTTGGACAATCTCATCTTGATGTTCCTCCTGTTTTTGGTTTGAAGATTCAAACAGAAACGAACCCCTGAATGTTTCTATTTGTGCCCTTAGCTTAGTTCTCTCAAACGGACTTGTCAAGCACCTTTCTATTTTTTGTAATTTTGTTTAAAAAACGGCTTAAAAAATTGGCATTCTGATCCTGCATTTTACCTTGCTGACCGAAAAAGTAATTCTATGCAGACCCCTTATTCTTCAGAACACCCCGGTGATGAAAATTTCCAGTCCGATGCCGATAAGGATGACACCGCCCAGAATATTGGCCTTGCCGGAAAGCTGTGTGCCAAATCTTTTGCCGATGCGCAGACCCGCCATGCAGAGGATGAAGGTGACCACCGCAATGATGATGGCGGCGGTAAGCGCCATCAGCCAGCCGTATTCCGAGATGGTAAAGCCCACCGAGAGAGCATCGATGCTGGTAGCGACACCCTGCATGAACAGCGCCCCGGCGCTGAGCTCTGCCGCTTCTTCGGCTTCCTCGCCGTGGATACCGTCCATCAGCATCTTGCCGCCGATGTAGCTCAGCAGCGCCAGCGCGATCCACGGGATCAGGGTCTCAAAGGACGAGAACAGCTCCACGATGGTATGCACGCACACCCAGCCGATCATGGGCATTGCGGCCTGAAAAAGGGCAAATGTGCCCGCGATTTTGCACATCGTGCCCTTGTTCATTTTAGGGTCGTGCAGGCCGTTTGCCATGGACACCGAAAACGCATCCATCGCAAGCCCCACGCCCAGCAAAACGCTGTTGAGAAAAAACACAAAACTCCATTCCATTCTGTCTGCCTCCTGTTTGTTGACCGTAATCCAAACCAAAACAAAACCCGGCCCCGGGCGCATTGTACGTCCGGGACCGGGTGATTTTTTGAGATCCACTCCATGTGCACGGGCGCAGCAAACACGCACCAAAACACATGAGTCTCGCAAATGAAAGCAAGCCAGACTGAAACAGTCATTATGTTGACTTGCTGCGCTCTGCAAAGCGCCTGCTACTCCCCCACGGGTATTGTGATTTTGTTCATTTTAGCACAGTTTCAAGGGGAAGTCCAGACAAACCTGACGGTAGGAACGCGCAAAAAATGCGCTTTCCACCGGGCGAGACGATTTAGAATGCCCGCCGCGTGCGCTTTGGGCATTTTCAGCGGAAAAATCATTTGATATTTCGGGTTTCAGGAAAGTCTGCGGACTTTCCTGAAACCCATTTTCACAGGAGAGGGCGTAGAGGAAAACGGCAGTTGCAGCGCCGCTTTCTACGAAAGCGCGGCGCTGCGGGAGAAACAACAGTTTGCGGCAAAGTAAACTCCCCCAGTCGCCTGCGGCGACAGCCCCCTCTAAGATGGGGCCTTTGGCATAGCGATACAGTTTCCGTTTAAAACGTAAAGTGCGTGGTTTCGCCAGAGGCTCCCTCCCAGAGGGAGCTGGCAAAACCGTCAGGTTTTGACTGAGGGAGTTTCGGCCTGCCCTCAGTTCCTTATTCCTTCTCCTCGGGGTCTGCCTCCGGGGCTTCGGTGGCGGCGGCAGCATCGGCGGCTTCCATCTCGGCAAGCTGCTCGGCGGTGGGCTCGGCATCGGCTTCGGAAGCATCGATCTTCTCGGTCTGTGCTTCGTCGTCGTGGTCGGTGCGTGCCAGCACCATCACCTTGTCGTTTTCGCCCAGACGCATCACCCGCACACCGGAGCCGTAACGGCTCTGCAGCGGGATCTCGTTGGCGTGCAGGCGGATGATGATGCCCTCCTGACTGCTCAGCAGCACATCGTCCACATCATCCACGATCTTCACGGCGGCAACCTTGTCGCGGCTCACATCGTAGTTGCGGATGCCCTTGCCGCCGCGGGCGGTGATGCGGTAGGTGTCGATATCCGAGCGGCGTCCCTTGCCGTTCTCGGTCACGGTCAGCACCGTGCCGCCCTCGCGGCAGATGCAGACGCCCACGACCTCATCGCCCTCTGCCAGACGGATGGCGCGCACGCCGTGGCCGTTACGACCCATCGGGCGGGCGTTTTCCTCGTTGAAGCGGATGGCCTGACCGTTGCGGGTAGCAACGATGAGCATATCGTGGCCGGAGGTCAGGCGGGTCCATGCCAAGGCATCGCCCTCGTTCAGGGCAATGCCGATCAGGCCGCTCTTGCGGATGTTGGCGTACTGCTCCAGCGGGGTGCGCTTGATCAGGCCCTGCTTGGTGACCATAGTCACATAGCCGCCCGACTGCTCAGCGTCCTTGCTCTGGCAGATCATGTTGGTGACCTTTTCGCCCTCCGCCAGCTGCAGCAGGTTGACGATGTTCATGCCCTTGCTGGTGCGGCTGCCCTCGGCGATGGTGTAGCCCTTGATGCGGAACAGGCGGCCCCGGTCGGTGACAAAGAGCACATAGTCATGGGTGGAGCCTACGAACATCTCCTGCACGATATCCTCTTCCTTGCGGGTCATGCCGGAGATGCCGCGTCCGCCGCGGCGCTGTGCCTGATAGGTGGCCTTGAGCTGACGCTTGATATAACCGGCCTCGGTCAGGGTGTAGACGCACTGCTCCTCGGCGATCAGATCCTCGATATCCACCTCGCCGGTCACGGACTGGATCTCGGTGCGGCGCTCGTCGCCGAAGCGCTTCTTCATTTCCAGCAGCTCGTCCTTGACGATGGCAAGCACCCGGGCGTTATCGGCCAGAATGGCTTCCCAGTCCTCGATCTTGGCCTGCAGGCTTGCCAGCTCTTCCTCGATCTTCAAGATCTCCAGACCGGCCAGACGACCCAGCTGCAATTTAACGATGGCGTCTGCCTGCGGGTCGTCAAAGCCGAACTGCTCCATGATGGCAGCTTTGGCTTCTGCCATGCCGCCCTTGCAGGCGCGGATGGTGGCGATCAGCTCGTCCACGATGTCGGTGGCCTTCTTCAGACCTTCCAGAATGTGGGCGCGCTCCTTGGCCTTTTTCAGGTCGTACTGGGTGCGGCGGCGCACCACCTCGTCCTGAAACTCCACATACTTCTGCAGCATCTGCTTCAGGGTGAGCACCTTGGGCACCTTATGGTCGATGGCCAGCATAATGACGCCCACGGTGTCCTGCAGCTGGGTGTACTGGTACAGCTGGTTCAGGATGACCTGTGCGTTGGCGTCCTTGCGGATATCCACCACGATGCGCATACCCTTGCGGTTGGTCTCATCGTTCAGGCCGGTAATGCCCTCGATGCGCTTTTCCTTGACAAGGTCTGCCATGTGCTCGATGAGACGCGCCTTGTTGACCATATAGGGGATCTCGGTGATCACGATCTGGGTGCGGCCGTTCTTGGTCTCCTCAATGGTGGCGCGTCCGCGCAGGGTGATCTTGCCGCGACCGGTGGCGTAGGCGGCGCGGATGCCGCTGCGTCCCATGATGATGCCGGCGGTGGGGAAGTCCGGGCCCTTGATGTGCTCCATCAGGCCGGGCAGGTCGATGTCCGGATCATCGATATAAGCGATACAGCCGTCAATGACCTCGCTCAGGTTGTGGGGCGGGATGTTGGTGGCCATACCGACTGCGATGCCCTGACTGCCGTTGACCAGCAGGTTCGGGAAGCGGCAGGGCAGCACGCTGGGCTCCTTTTTGGTCTCGTCAAAGTTGGGGTCCCAGTCGATGGTGTCCTTCTCGATATCGGTCAGCATTTCCACCGCCATACGGCTCATGCGGGCCTCGGTGTAACGGTAAGCAGCCGGGGGGTCGCCGTCCACAGAACCAAAGTTACCCTGACCATCCACCAGCGGATAGCGCAGCGAGAAGTCCTGTGCCAGACGTACCATGGCATCGTAGACCGATGCGTCGCCGTGGGGGTGGTAAGAGCCCAGCACCGCACCGACGGTATCGGCGGATTTGCGGTATGCATGGCTGGGGTCGTTGCCGCGCTCATGCATGGTGTACAGAATGCGGCGGTGGACGGGTTTCAAGCCGTCCCGCACATCGGGCAGGGCGCGGGACACGATGACCGACATGGAATAATCCAGGAAGGCCGTCTCGATCTCCTTTTTGACATCGCGGATGATCTTTTTGGTTCCGCTGCCCGGTATCATCACATAATCTTCTTCCATTTGTTCCTCCGTAGGGTTTGACCCTCTCTTTTGTACAGGAAAGGGATTTTTTTCTCGGAAAACAGCCTCGCCCTCTCAGGCGCTTACGCGCCAGCTCCCCCAAAGTGGGAGCCCTTGGCAGTCCACGCAAAGTTTATCTTTTTGCCAAGGCCTCTCCCTTTGGGAGAGGTGGCAGTGAGCGAAGCGAACTGACGGAGAGGGCGAGCACGCTTACACGTCCAGCTTTGCGTACTGGGCGTTGGTCTCGATAAAGCGGCGGCGGGGCTCCACCTGATCGCCCATCAGGATGGTAAAAGCTTCATCGGCCTTTTCGGCATCCTCGATGGTGATCTGCACGATGACCCGGTTGTCCGGGTTCATGGTGGTCTCCCACAGCTGCTCGGGGTTCATCTCACCAAGGCCCTTATAGCGGTTCACCTTTGCGCCGGGCATCTCCTGCGAGAGGATGGCCATTTCCGCGTCGTTGTAGGCGTACTTGATGGTGTTGCCCTTCTGCACCTTGAACAGGGGCGGCTGTGCCACATACACATGACCCTGCTCGATAAGGGGGCGCATATAGCGGAAGAAGAAGGTCAGCATCAGGGTGCAGATGTGGGAGCCGTCCACGTCCGCATCGGCCATGATGAACACCTTGTCGTACCGCAGCTTGGAGATATCGAACTCGTCGCCGATGCCGCAGCCCAGTGCCAGCACCACCGGCATCAGCTTGTCGTTGCCGTAAATTTTATCGGCGCGGGCCTTTTCCACGTTCAGCATCTTGCCCCACAGCGGCAGAATGGCCTGAATGGCAGAGTCGCGTCCCATCTTGGCAGAGCCGCCTGCAGAGTCGCCCTCGACGATGAAGATTTCGGTGCGGCTGGGGTCTTTTTCGCGGCAGTCTGCCAGCTTGCCGGGCATCCGGCTGGTCTCCAGCGCGCTCTTGCGGCGCACCAGCTCACGGGCCTTTTTGGCGGCGGCGCGGGCGCGGGCGGCCTGCGTTGCTTTTTCAAAAATGGCCTTTGCCACGCCGGGGTTCTCCTCAAAGAACTCCATCAGCTTGGAGTAGACCATGTTGGAAACGAGGGTACGGATCTCGGTATTGCCCAGCTTTGCCTTGGTCTGGCCTTCAAATTCGGCCTCCTGCAGCTTGACCGAGATGACGCAGATCAGACCCTCGCGCACGTCTGCGCCGGACAGGTTCTCGTCCTTGTCCTTCAGCAGGCCGTGGCTGCGGCCGTAATCGTTGAACACGCGGGTCAGGCTGGCCTTGAAACCCTCTTCATGGGTACCGCCGTCCGGGGTGTTGACGTTGTTGGCAAAGCTCAGAAGCAGCTCGTTGTAACTGGAATTGTACTGCAAGGCGATCTCTGCCACGCCGCGGTCGGTCTGTCCCTTGAGGTAGATGACGTTGGGGTGCAGCACTTCCAGCTTGCGCTTTTCGCCCAGATAGGTGACAAAGCTCTTGATGCCGCCCTCGTAGCACATCACCTCGGAGCGGTAGCAGGGGTCGCCCTCCTGCCCATCCTCCAGCACGGGGGTGTACAGCTGGCGCTCATCGGTCAGGGTGATCTTGACACCGGCGTTCAGGAAGCTTTCCTCCCGCAGGCGCTTTTCCAGCGTGTCGAAGTCGTAGACGGTGGTATCCTTGAACATCTCCGGGTCGGGCTTGAAGGTGACCCGGGTGCCGGTAACGCCCTCGGCTACCGTGCCGATGCACTTGAGTGCACCGTCCGGGTCGCCGCGCCGGAAGGTCTGCTCGTACTCCTTGCCGTCGCGGCGCACATTGACGGTGAGCCACTCGGAGCAGGCGTTGACCACCGAAGCGCCCACGCCGTGCAGACCGCCGGCCACCTTGTAGCCGGAGTTCTCGCCGCCGAACTTGCCGCCGGCGTGCAGGATGGTGTACACCACGGTGACGGCGGGCAGACCGGTATCGGCCTGAATATCCACGGGGATGCCGCGGCCGTTATCGGTGACCTGAATGATGTTGTCCTTCAGGATCTTGACCTCGATGTGGTTGCAGTAACCGGCCAGCGCCTCGTCAATGGCGTTGTCCACGATCTCGTACACCAGATGATGCAGACCGCGCTCACCGGTGGAGCCGATATACATACCCGGGCGCTTGCGCACCGCTTCCAGACCCTTCAGCACCTGGATCTCGCTGGCGTTATACTCGTGGTCGGTCGCGGTATCGGCATTTGTACTGGTAATGATTTCTTCTGCCATATCCTTTCTCCCTTTTGTTCATTTTTGCGTTTGTTTTTTCAAATTATAGCAAAGCGGGAACCGGTACACCATGGTGTACTTTTTTCTCGCCGTTTTGTTGTGTTTTCACGCGCTGCCCGCAGCGGGCGTTCCGGTTGGCGCGGTGCGGCTTTCCGGGCAGTTCCAGGGCTTTCCCATCCCTCTTTTTTCTGTAGATCTTCCGCCCGTTTTCCGCAAATTTCACTCCACCATCTTTTGCGCTCTGCGGCGCATGGCGGCGCTGGACAGCTCCGAAAGATACACCGCATCCACCAGCCCTCCGTCTGCCAGCACATAGCACTGGGGCAGCTCGTCCGAAAGGCTGACCACCGCCCCGTTCTTCTGGGCGTAGTTCAAAAACTCCCGCCCCCGGGGGGAGGTGGTGGTGGTCTCCAGATCAAAGATGCCAATGATATCACGGTCGTTCAGGACATAGTCCCGCCCCAGATGAATATACATACTGTATTTTCTCCCGTGTCTTTTGTTTGCATAAAGTCCACGAAAATGCAGTTTTTATGCAACGCTACTTGCAACATTTTTTTCATGCAATCAAACCCGGTTCAGCACCCCGCCGTCCATGCGGTATACCTCGCCGTCGGTCTTTAAAAAGTCCGTGTCATCGCAGCTGGTCACAAAGGTCTGCTTTTCCTTCATGCAGGTGAGCAGATACTGCTTGCGCCCTTCGTCCAGCTCGCTCAGCACATCATCCAGCAGCAGTACCGGGTGCTCCCCGGTGATCTGCGCCGCCGCTGCGGCTTCCGCCATTTTCAGGCTCAGCACCACGCTGCGC
>ENA-OWXD01000616-OWXD01000616.1-human-gut-metagenome-genome-assembly--contig:-NODE-616-length-10261-cov-7.67872_pt1 | contig 10261 bp, 9 predicted proteins | sample MGYA00249244_ERZ652055 | MGnify/ENA primary metagenome ERZ652055 (study PRJEB26925, sample SAMN05827059) | human gut metagenome | biome: ENVO:2100002; feature: ENVO:00000062; material: ENVO:00002003...
ACCTATTAAGTCGTCGGCAGCGTCAGATGTGTATAAGAGACAGGTGCTGGGGGCACCGCTGGCCCACGATTTCTGCGTCCTCTCTCTGTCCGACCGCCTCACGCCGTGGGAGGTCATCGAAAAGCGTCTGGCCTGCGCGGCGCAGGGCGATTTCGCGCTGGCGCTGTACAATCCCTCCTCCAAGGGCCGCCCCGACTACCTGCGCCGGGCCGTGGACATCCTGCTGGCCCACGGCAAGGCCCCTGACACCCTCTGCGGCTGGGTGCGGAACATCGGCCGGGAGGGACAGGAAAAGCAGCTCCTGCCTCTCAGCCAGCTCCGGGACACCGAGGTGGATATGTTCACCACCGTCTTTGTGGGCAACGCGGCCACCCGCGCACTGAGCGGGCGGATGGTCACGCCGCGGGGGTATCGCCGATGAGAGTGGTCCTGTTCAGCGGTACCACCGAGGGGCGGGAGCTTTCCCGTCGGCTGGCAGAGCTTGGCCTTGAAGTCACCGTCAGCGTAGCCACCCCGCTGGGGCAGGAAGAGCAGGGGAGCGCCCCCGGCGTCACCGTCCGGTGCGGACGGCTCCTGCCCGATGAGATGGCCGCTCTCCTGAAGGGCGCTGCCCTCTGCATCGACGCCACCCACCCCTACGCAGTGGAGGCGACGAAGAACATCCGGGCGGCGGCAGAGTCGGCGGGGGTCGGGTATCTCCGCCTCCTCCGCCCGGCCAGCCCCCTGCCGGAGGGCTGTCTTGTCTTCGGGAGCGCAGGGCAGGCGGCGGAGGCGCTGGCGCAAAAGGAAGGAAACCTTCTGCTGGCCACCGGGGCCAAAGAGCTGACTCAGTTTGCGGCCATCCCGCCCCAGCGGCTCTATCCCCGCGTCCTGCCCACGCTGGAAAGCATCGCAGCCTGTGAGGCGGCGGGCATCCCCCACCGCAACATCATCGCCATGCAGGGGCCGTTCAACTTCGCGCTCAATCAGGCGATGATGGAGCAGTTCCATATCCGCTGGCTGGTCACGAAAGACGGCGGCGCAGCGGGCGGATTCGACGAAAAAGCCGCTGCTGCCGCCGCCGCGGGGGCGCAGCTGGTGGTCATCCGCCGCCCGCCCGAGGAGGGCGAGACGGCGGATGAGGTGCTGAAACGCTGCAAGGAGATGATAAGATGAACGTGACACTCATCGGCATGGGTTCCGGCCAGCCCGAGAGCCTGACCCTCCAGAGTCTGGCCGCGCTGCGGCAGGCCGACCTCATCCTTGGTGCGCGGCGTCTGCTGGCGGCTCTGCCCGCCGGCTGCACCGCCAACCGCGCCGCTGCCTACCGCGCCGACGAGGTGGCGGAGCTTCTGCACACCTCCGGCGCAGAGAACGCCGTGCTGGTCTACAGCGGCGACACCGGCTTTTACTCCGGCGCAGCCGCGCTGCTGGATAAGCTTTCGGCTCTCGGCATCCGCGCCCGGGTGCTGCCGGGCCTTTCCAGCGTCCAGCTCCTTGCGGCGGCGCTGGGCCGTCCGTGGCAGGACTGGAACCTCGTCTCGGCCCATGGCCGCGCCTGCGACCCGGTGGCCGAGTGTATGCAGGGCAGGCCCGCCTTTTTCCTCACCGGCGGCAGTGAAGACCCTGCCACCCTCTGCGCCCAGCTGGCGGCGGAGGGCTTCGGCGAGGTGGCGGCCGTCGTGGGCCAGTGCCTTGGCACGCCGGAAGAGAAGCTCTTCCGGGGCAGGGTGCAGGAGCTGGCGGCGGGCCGCTTCGACAGCCTGAGCGTCCTCCTCGTGGAGGCCGCAGAGGTGCAGCCCCGCCGCACGCCGGGCCTGCCGGATGAAGCGTTCGAGCGGGGCAGTGTCCCCATGACCAAGCAGGAGGTGCGGGCTGCTGTGCTGGCAAAGCTGGCCGTCCGCCCGGAGGACATCCTGTGGGATGTGGGGGCCGGAACGGGCAGTGTCAGCGTGGAGCTGGCGCTGGCTGCGCCCCGGGGCAGGGTCTACGCGGTGGAGTGCGACCCGGAGGGCTGCGCCCTCATCCGGGCCAACCGCCAGAGATTCCTCGCCCGCAACCTGACCCTCGTGGAGGGGCTTGCCCCCGCCGCGCTGGCCGACCTGCCCGCGCCGGACGCCGTCTTTATCGGCGGCAGCAAGGGCAGCCTCGCCGCCATCGTGGACGCCGCGCTGGAAAAGAATCCCGCCGCCCGCATCTGCGCGTCGGCCATCGCCCTCGAGACCCTCTCGGCGGCGGTGGCTGCGCTGACGGCCCGGGGCCGGACGGTGCAGGTGAGCCAGATCGCCGTCAGCCGGGCCAGAGCCGTGGGCGGGCTGCACCTCATGATGGCCCAGAACCCCATCTACCTCATCACGGGAGAATGACCATGATCCAATTTCTGCTGGCGGCACCCCGCTCGGGCAGCGGCAAGACCACCATGACCTGCGCCCTCCTGATGGCGCTCAAGCGGCGGGGCTACACGCCCTGCGCTTTCAAGAGCGGGCCGGACTACATCGACCCCATGTTCCACCGGGCGGTGCTAGGGGTGGAGAGCCACAACCTCGACCTCTTTTTTTCCCCGCCCGAAACGGTGCGCGTCCTCTACGCGAAGGGAGCCTCCGGCCACGGCGCGGCGGTCTGTGAGGGGGCGATGGGCTTCTACGATGGCCTCGGCGGTGTGAGCGACAAGGCCAGCGCGTGGCATCTGGCCGACACGCTGGGCCTGCCGGTGCTGCTGGTGGTGGAGCCGAAGGGCCAGAGCCTGACGCTGGCCGCAGAGCTGCGGGGCCTCGACGGCTTCCGCACCCCCAGCCATCTTGCGGGCATCCTGCTCAACAACTGCACGGCCCGGATGCACGCCCTGCTGGCCCCCATGCTGGAAGCGGAAACGGGCCTGCCGGTGCTGGGCTTCCTGCCCAAGCTTCCGGAGGCCGTCATCGGGAGCCGCCACCTCGGCCTCTATACGGCGGCAGAGGTGGAGGACCTGCAAAAAAAGCTGGCCGCACTGGCCGCAGCGGCGGAGGAGCAGATCGACTGGCCCCGCCTGCTGGCCCTCTGCGAAAAAGAGCCGCCCGCCCTGTCCGGGCAGGCGGAGACACCCCCGGCCCGCGTCCGCATCGCTGTGGCGCAGGACGAAGCCTTCTGCTTCACCTACGCCGAGACGCTGGAAGCGCTCCGGGACGCCGGGGCAGAGCCGGTCTTTTTCAGCCCTCTCCGGGACGCAAGCCTGCCGGAGAAGGTCGGCGGGCTGTATCTGCCCGGCGGATACCCGGAACTTCATGCCAAAGCACTGAGCGAAAATAACGCGCTTCTGCGCGAGATAAAAAAGAGGGTCGAAGCCGGTCTGCCCACAGTGGCCGAGTGCGGCGGCTTCCTCTATCTGGGGCAGCGGCTCACCGACACCGCCGGGCGGAGCTGGCCGATGGCCGGGGTCCTGCCGGGGACGGCGCAGGACGCCGGACGGCTCGTCCGGTTCGGCTATGCCGAGCTGGGGGCCGAAGAGGACAGTATGCTCTTCCGGTCCGGAGAGCATTTTCCCATCCATGAGTTCCACCACTGGGACTCCACCGCCAACGGCACGGCCCTCACGGCCCGCAAGCCGGTGGGGGGCACGGAATGGCGGTGCGGATTTGCAAACGAGCATTTCTATGCGGGTTTCCCGCATTTATACTGGGCGGGCACGCCCCTGCCGCAGCGTTTTGCCGCTGCGGCGGAAGCATATAGGAGAGACCATGACTGAGACAGAACTTGCCGCCCTCTGTGCGGCCATCACGCCGCCGGACGAAGCCGCCCGGGCGGCGGCACACGCCCACTGGGCCAGCCTCGCAAAACCGCTGGGCGGGCTGGGGGCACTGGAAACTGTGCTCGAAGACGCCGCGGCCCTTACCGGCAGCGCGAAGCTGGAGTTTTCCCACCGCGCGGTGCTGGTGCTCTGCGCCGACAACGGCGTGGTGGCGCAGGGCGTCAGCCAGACCGACAGCAGCGTGACCCGCGCCGTGGCCGAGAACCTCGCCGCCCGCCGCACCAGCGTCTGCCGGATGGCCCAGACGGCCCGGTGCGAGGTGGTGCCGGTGGATATGGGCATCGCGGGCGAGCTTGTAGCAGGCGTCCTCGACTGCCGCATCGCCCCGGGCACGGCGGACTTTACCCTTGGCCCGGCCATGAGCCGGGCGCAGGCTGTGGAAGCGGTCGGACGGGGCATCCGGCTGGTGCAGGAGCAGAAGAAAGCGGGCGTCGGCCTGCTGGCCACCGGGGAGATGGGCATCGGCAACACGACAACGTCCAGCGCCGTGGCCGCGGTCCTGCTGGGGCAGCCGGTGGAGCGGATGACAGGACGGGGGGCAGGCCTCTCGGATGCGGGCCTTGCCCGGAAGGTCGATGCCATCCATCGCGGCATCGTCCGGAATCATCCCGACCCCGCCGATCCGCTGGACGTGATGGCGAAGCTGGGCGGCTTCGACATCGCGGGGCTTTGCGGCATCTTTCTCGGCGGGGCCTTGGAGGATGTGCCCGTGCTGGCCGACGGCTTCATCAGCGGAGTGGCGGCACTCTGCGCCGTCCGGCTCTGCCCGGCGGCGGAAAAGGCGGTCTTTGCCAGCCATTGCTCTACCGAACCGGCCGCGAAGCTGGTGCTGGATGCACTAAACAAAAAAGCCCTCATCACGGCAGGCCTCCATCTGGGCGAGGGCACCGGCGCGGTGGCCGCCATCCCGCTGTGGGATATGGCGCTGGCCGTCTACGATGGCTGCTATTCCTTCGCAGAGGGCGGTATCGATGCCTACACGCCGCAGGGGGGCGTGGGATGCTGACGCTGGTCATCGGCGGCGCAGCCAGCGGAAAGAGCGCCTACGCCGAGAGCCTTGTGTTAAAGACAGGCCTGCCCCGGTACTACCTCGCCACCATGCAGGTCTGGGACGCCGAGTGCGCCGCCCGGGTGGAAAAGCACCGGAAGATGCGGGCCGAAAAGCAGTTCGAGACGTTGGAGTGCCCGCTCCACCTCGACCATCTGGCTCTGCCCGGCCGGGGGACCGTCCTCTTGGAAGACCTCGGCAACCTTGTGGCCAATGAGCTTTACGACCCCGGCGGGGCGGGAGAGCACACCGCAAAGGCCGTCCTGACCGGGCTGGAGCGCCTCGCCGCCGGGTGCAGCGACCTCATCGTCGTGTCGAACGAGGTGTTCAGCGGCGGGGCCGACTATGTAGGCGATACCGGGCAGTATCTGCGGGCGCTGGCGCAGGTAAACAACGCCTTCGCCGCCCGGGCGGACAACGTCTGCCGGGTGGTCTGCGGCCTGCCGGTGTATTACAAGGGGGGAGAGAAGCTGTGACCATTTTGCAGACCATCGCGGTAGCCTTTGCGATGTTTTCGGCCCTGCCGGTGCCGCAGTTCGGGTGGAACGAGAAGAATATGCGGTACGCCATGTGTGCCTTCCCCCTCATCGGGCTGGTGTGCGGCGGGCTGTGGTGCCTCTGCGGCGTCCTGCCCCTGCCGGATATGGCCCGGGCGGCGGCGTTCTGCCTCGTGCCGGTGGCTGTCACCGGCGGCATCCATCTGGACGGCTATGCCGACACCTCGGATGCCCTCTCGAGCTACGGCGACCGCGAAAAAAAGCTCGAGATCCTGAAGGATTCTCACTGCGGTGCCTTTGCCGTCATCCGGCTGTGCAGTTATTTTGTTGCCTACTTCGGCCTCTGCGGCAGTGTGCGGTTCACCCCTCGTGTGGGGCTGTGCTGGACGCTGGCGCTGGTGCTGGAACGGGCGCTGTCCGGCTTTGCCGTGGCGGCGTTCCCGCTGGCGAAGGATACCGGCCTTGCCCACACCTTCGCCACGGCGGCGGACGGGCAGACCGTCCGCCGTTTCCTCTGCGGGGCGTCGGCCCTGCTGGTGCTGGCGCTGACGGTGCTGGGGGGTGGTGCTCTGGCGGCAGCGGCGCTTCTGGCGATGAGCCGCTATTATTTTGTGGCGAAAAAGCAGTTCGGCGGCATCACCGGCGATCTGGCCGGGTGGTTTCTGCAGCGGGCTGAGCTGTGGATGCTGGCGGCGCTGGCCGTCAGCCAGTGGGGAGGAATGCTGTAAATGATGTTCATCACAGGGCCGCTCTACAGCGGCAAGCGCACCTTTGCGCGGAAGTTCCGGGGCAGCGTCATCGCCGATGTGCAGGACGCCGCTGCGGAAATCCAGACCCCGGAGCAGCTCGAAGCGCTGGCCCGGGAGCTGGCGGAATACGATATTGTCATCGCCACCGAGGTCGGCGGCGGTGTTGTCCCGATGGATGCCGGAGAGCGTGCCGGGCGGGAGGCCGCCGGGCGGCTGGCCTGCCTGCTGGCCGCCCGCGCCGACTGCGTGGTGCAGATGTTCTGCGGCATCCCGACGGTATTGAAAGGAGAATTGCCCTCATGTTGATCTATTTACTGCGTCATGGCCTGACCGAATACAACGCCCAGAAGCGCTATCAGGGCCAGCGCGACATCCCGCTCTCGGCGGAGGGCCTGCACCAACTGCGCCGGGCCGACATCGACCCGAAGGTGGTCTATATCACCCCGCTGCAGCGGACGGCCCAGACGGCCCGGGTGCTCTTCCCGGACGCAAAACTCGTGGTCGTCAAAGACCTGCAGGAGATGTGCTTTGGCAGCTTCGAGGGGAAGAACTACGTCGAGATGGAGCACGACGCCGACTATCAGGCGTGGGTGAAGGCCAACTGCGAGAGCAAGTGCCCCGACGGCGAGCGGAAGGACGATTTCTCCGCCCGCATTTGCAATGCATTCTCCGGTCTGGTGGACAAGGCACTGGCCGACGGCGAAGAGCTGCTGGTCATCCTCGCCCACGGCGGCACCCAGATGGCGGCGATGGAGCGGTATGTTCTGCCCCGGCGCGGCTATTATGAGTGGTGCGGCCCCAACGCGGGCGGCTATGTGTTGGACGCCGCCGACTGGGCGGAAAAGCGCCAGCTCCGACTCGTCAGGACCGTGCAGTACACGAAGGACACGGAGGCGGACGCATGATGACCGTCTGGGCTGTGCTGGGGGGCTTCGTGCTGGATGCCATCTTCGGCGACCCGGCGTGGCTGCCCCACCCGGTGGTGTACATGGGCAAGGCCATCTCCCGGCTGGAAAAATTTCTCCGCGCCCGCCTGCCGAAGACGCCGCAGGGCGAGCTGCTGGGCGGCGCGGTGCTGGCGTTCTGCCTGCCGGCGGGGACGCTGCTGCTCACGGGCCTTGTCTGCTGGGGTGCGGCACGGCTCCACCCTCTGCTGGGGCTTGCCGTGCAGATGTTCTGGTGCGGGCAGGCGCTGGCCGCAAAGGGGCTGGTGCAGGAGAGCACGAATGTCTATGCCGAGCTGAAAAAAGGCAGCCTGCCCGCTGCCCGGAAGGCCGTGAGCCGCATTGTGGGCCGTGACACGGAAGCGCTGACTGCTGAGGGCGTGACCCGAGCGGCGGTGGAGACCGTGGCCGAAAACGCCAGCGACGGCGTCATCGCGCCGCTGCTCTATATGCTGCTGGGCGGTGCGCCGCTGGCCCTGACCTACAAGGCCATCAACACGATGGACAGCATGGTGGGCTACAAGAACGAGAAATATCTCTATTTTGGCCGTGCGGCGGCAAAGCTGGACGATGTGGCAAACTATATCCCGAGCCGTCTGACGGCGCTGCTCTGGATCATGGCGGCGGCGTTCACCCGCAATGACGCCAAGGGTGCGTGGCGTATCTGGCGGCGGGATCGCCGCAATCACGCCAGCCCCAACAGCGCCCAGACTGAGAGCGCCTGCGCCGGTGCGCTGGGCGTCCAGCTGGCCGGGCCGGCCTATTATTTCGGGGAATATTATCCGAAGCCCACCATCGGCGACCCGCTGCGGCCCATCGAGCCGGAGGATATTCTGCGGGCAGATCGGATGATGTATACAGCCAGCGGGCTTGCGCTGGCGTTTGGATCTGCGATACGGGGGTTCTTGGGATGAAACAACTGGTCCACGGCGGTGACTGGATGAGCTACCGCGAACGCTTTGGCCGCGATGCACTGGATTTTTCGGCGAACGTCAGCCCCCTCGGCCTGCCCGAGGGGGTGGCACAGGCCATCCGGGAGGCGCTGACAGAGGCCGACCGCTACCCCGACCCCCTCTGCCGCACCCTGCGCGCGGCGCTGAGCCGGGCTGAGGGCGTGCCGCCGGAGCAGATCCTCTGCGGCAACGGCGCGGCGGACCTCATCTTCCGGCTGGTTTGGGCCGCAAAGCCCCGCCGTGCGCTCGTGACGGCCCCTACCTTTGCCGAGTATGCCGCCGCGCTGGATACGGCGGGCTGTGAGGTAAAATGCTTTTTCCTCGAGGAAGCAGAGGATTTCGCGGTGACGGACGCCCTTGTGGACGCCGTGGACGAGAGCACCGACATGGTGTTCCTCTGCCAGCCCAACAACCCCACCGGACAGCTTGCTTCGCCCGGGCTGGTCGAAAAGCTGCTGCGCCGGTGTGAGGCGTGTGGCGCGATCCTTGCGGTGGACGAATGCTTCCTCGATTTCCTGCCCGACGCCGACCGGTGGACGGCGAAGCCTCTGCTGGAAAACGGCAGCCTCGTCATCTTCAAGGCCTTTACCAAGCTCTACGGCATGGCAGGCGTCCGGCTGGGCTACTGCCTCTGCGGCGACGAGGTGCTTTTGGAGAAGATGCAGGCAGCGGGTCAGCCGTGGGCCGTGTCGAGTCTGGCGCAGGCAGCGGGCATCGCGGCTTTGAAGGAGACGGCCTATGTGGATGAGGTGCGGGCGCTGATCGCGCAGCAGCGTCCGGCCATGACGGCAGGGCTGCGGGCGCTGGGCCTGCGGGTCATCGACGGAAAGGCCAACTATCTGCTCTTCCGCGCCCCCGCCGACCTGAACGAACGACTCCGCCCGCTGGGTACACAGGTGCGCAGCTGCGCGAATTATCCGGGCCTCGGGCCGGAGTGGTACCGCACGGCGGTGCGCACGGCTCCCGAGAACGCCCGGCTGCTGGAGATCATGAGGGAGGTGCTGGAATGAGCAGAGCAAAATGCATCATGGTGCAGGGCACGATGAGCGGCGCGGGCAAAAGCCTGCTCTGCGCGGCGCTCTGCCGCATCTTTGCGCAGGACGGCCTGCGCGCCGTGCCCTTCAAGAGCCAGAACATGGCCCTGAACAGCTTCGTCACCAAGGACGGCCTTGAGATGGGCCGGGCGCAGGTGGTGCAGGCACAGGCGGCAGGGGTAGAGCCGGACGTGCGGATGAACCCGATCCTCCTGAAGCCCAGCAGCGACGTGGGCAGTCAGGTCATCGTCAACGGCGAGGTGCGGGGCCAGATGGCGGCGGCGGAGTATTTCCGCACGAAAAAAAAGCTGGTGCCGGACATCATGGCCGCATATGATAGTCTGGCCGAGGAGGCCGACGTCATCGTCATCGAGGGCGCGGGCAGCCCGGCGGAGATAAACCTGAAAAGCGAGGACATCGTGAACATGGGCCTCGCCGAGATGGTGGATGCGCCGGTGCTTCTGGTGGGCGACATCGACCGGGGCGGCGTGTTCGCCCAGCTTTACGGCACGGTGGAGCTGCTGGAAGAGAAGGAGCGGGCGCGCATCAAGGGGCTTGTCATCAACAAATTCCGGGGCGATGTGGAGATCCTCCGCCCCGGCCTTGCGATGCTGGAAGAGAAGACTCATCTGCCGGTGGTGGGTGTCGTGCCGTATCTGAAGGTGGACATCGAGGACGAGGACTCCCTGAGCCAGCGCCTCGAGAGCCGGGGCGGAAAAAAGCCGCTGGATGCAGCCATCCTCCGTCTGCCGCACCTGTCCAATTTTACGGACTTCATGCCGCTGGAGCAGCACCCGCTGCTGGGAGTGCGGTATGTGGCGAACGCCCACGAGCTGGGCACGCCCGACCTCATCCTGCTGCCGGGCACCAAGAACACGGTGGACGACCTGCTCTGGCTGCGGCAGTGCGGGCTGGAAGCAGCCCTGCTCAGACTGGTTGGGAAAGGTACGCCGGTGCTGGGGGTCTGCGGCGGCTACCAGATGCTGGGCCAGACCCTCGACGACTCCGAGGGGAGCGAGAGCGGCCGTCCGCAGACGCTGCGGGGGCTGGGCCTGCTGCCCACCCGGACGGTGTTCAGCCAGCACAAGCGCCGCGCACAGGTCCGGGCCGTCGTCACTGCTGCCCCCTTTGCAGGCGCGGAGCTGGAAGCCTACGAGATCCACACCGGCGTGACCGAGGCCGGGGGCGAGCCGTTCGCCCGCTACCCGGACGGCGGGCGGGAGGGCTGCGTGCAGGGCCTGTCTCTTATACACATCTCCGAGCCCACGAGACT
>ENA-OWXD01000631-OWXD01000631.1-human-gut-metagenome-genome-assembly--contig:-NODE-631-length-10022-cov-9.14137_pt1 | contig 10022 bp, 9 predicted proteins | sample MGYA00249244_ERZ652055 | MGnify/ENA primary metagenome ERZ652055 (study PRJEB26925, sample SAMN05827059) | human gut metagenome | biome: ENVO:2100002; feature: ENVO:00000062; material: ENVO:00002003...
GGACATCGCCGCCGGGGCTGTCATCGCCGGGGCGGGCACCGTCCTCACCCCGGCCCACCTCGGGGTGCTGGCCGGGCAGGGCTATGCCGCTGTGCCGGTCTGCAAAGCGCTCACCGTGGGCGTTCTGGCCACCGGCAGCGAGCTTCTGGCCCCGGGCGAAGCTTGGACGCCCGGCAAAATTTACGACGCCAACGGCATCCAGAACGCCGCCCGGCTGCGGCAGCTGGGCTTCGGCGTCCGGCGGCGGCACTGCTCGGACGACCCGGAGGAGATCGCAGGCCAGATGAAGGAGCTGCTGGCAGAATGTGACGCCGTCATCACCAGCGGCGGCGTCTCGGTGGGGCAGAAGGACTATCTGCCCGCTGTGCTGGAAGCGCTGGATGCAGACCTCCTCTTCGCAGGCGTGGCTCAGAAGCCCGGCAGCCCCATGCTGGCCGGAACGGTCGGCGGCAAGCTGGTGTTCTGCCTGTCCGGCAACCCCTTCGCCGCCGCTGCGACGCTGGAACAATACGCCATCCCGGCCCTGCTGCGGGCGGCGGGACGCTGCGAGGAGGGCTGTCTCCTCCCTCGCACCACCGGCACCCTGACCACCGGCTTTTCCAAGCCCAGCAAGGTCGCCCGCTACCTGCGGGCCAAGGCCATGGGCGGCAGCGTGACCATCCCCGGCGAGGGCAGTGCCGAGGCCCATTCGTCCGGCAGCCTGTCGGCCATGATGGGCTGCAACTGTCTGGTGGAGCTGCCTGCGGGCAGCGGCCCGGTGGCCCCGGGCGAAGAAGTGGAGGTGCTTTTCTTTGTACAGTGAACCGAAACAGATCCTTGCCGAGCAGCTGGAGCTGAAGCGCCCGGCGGTGCTGGCCGTCAGCGGCCTGCATAACAGCGGCAAGACGACTCTTCTCGAAAAGCTCCTGCCTGCCCTGCGCAGCCGGGGGCTGAAAGTGGGCGTCATCAAGCACGACGGCCACGATTTCACCCCCGATGTGCCCGGCACCGACAGCTACCGTCTGCGGGAGGCCGGGGCCGAGGGTGTGGCCGTCTACTCCGGCCAGCGCTACCTGCTGACCGAGGCCTTTCGCCTGACGGAACAGGACCTTCTGGCCCTGTTCGAGCGCCACGGCTACGACCTCGTCCTCTTGGAGGGCTTCAAGGACAGCGGCTGGCCGAAGATCGAGGTCGTGCGCCGGGAGATCTCGGACACGCCGGTGTCCTTCCAGCCGCTTGCTGTCGTGGGCGACATCCCGGATGCCGATTTCGGCCTCGAAGAAACGCAGGCGCTGGCCGACTGGCTCGTGGCCCAGATGCCGACGCTGTAAGGAGGAAAACCACAATGAAACTCATCCGCACCGAAGACGCGGCAGGGCAGGTGCTCTGCCACGATATTACCCAGATCATTCCCGGCGAGTTCAAGGGTGCCCGCTTCCGCAAGGGCCATGTCATCCAGCCCGAGGACATCCCCGTGCTGCTCTCCATCGGCAAAGAGAATCTCTACGTCTGGGAGAAGAAGCCCGGCATCCTCCACGAGGACGAAGCCGCCGCCCTGCTGTATAAAGCTGCCGCAGGCAAAAACATCCACGGCACCGAGCCGAAGGAGGGCAAGATCGAACTCATCGCCGACTGCGACGGCCTTCTCAAGATCGACCGCAACGCCCTGCTGGCCGTCAACCGCACGCCCCAGATGATGATCGCCACCATCCACGGCGACCTGCCCGTGAAAAAGGGCCAGAAGCTGGCCGGCACCCGCATCATCCCTCTGGTCATCGAGCAGGAAAAGATGGACGCCATGCAGGCGGCAGCCGGCAGCACGCCCATCCTGAACGTGCTGCCCATGCAGCCCAAGAAGTTCGCCGTCATCACCACCGGCAGCGAGGTGTTCAAGGGCCGCATCGAGGACAAGTTCACCCCCATTCTGGTGGGCAAGCTGGCGGAGTACGGCTGCGAGATGGTCTTCCACAAGGTCTGCGACGACGACCCGGCGGGCATCACTGCCGCCATTCTGGAAGCGAGGGACGCAGGCTGTGAGCTTATTTTCACCACCGGCGGCATGAGCGTGGATCCCGACGACCGCACCCCGCTGGCCATCCGGAACACCGGCGCGGACATCGTCACCTACGGCGCACCGGTGCTGCCGGGGGCGATGTTCCTCGTGAGCTATCTGGGCAGCGTGCCGGTCTGCGGCCTGCCCGGCTGCGTCATGTACGCCAAGCGCACCATTTTTGACCTGCTGCTGCCCCGCCTGCTGGCCGATGACCCCATCACCGCCGAGGACATCGCCCGTCTGGGTGAGGGCGGCCTGTGTCTGGGCTGCGCCGAGTGCCACTGGCCCAACTGCGGGTTTGGGCATTGCTGAAACAAATCAAACCTCTCCGTCATCGCTGACGCGATGCCACCTCTCCTATCGAGGAGAGGCCTTGGCATTCCGGAAAGCTTTCTTTCTTCGCCAGAGGCTCCCCTACAAGGGGAGCTGGCGGGCGTAAGCCCGACTGAGAGGTTGTACGAAGGATAGCATAAAAATATGAGTACAACTGAAACCAATCTGACCCATTTCGATGCCTCCGGCAACGCCGTGATGGTGGACGTGAGCGAAAAGGCCGTCACCTTCCGGGAGGCTGTGGCCCACGGCATCATCACCATGAATGCGGAGGCCTTTGCCGCTGTGGAGAGCGGCACCGTCAAGAAGGGCGATGTGCTGGGCGTCGCCCGCATCGCCGGCATCATGGCCACCAAGCGCACCAGCGAGCTGATCCCCCTCTGTCATCCGCTGCCCCTGACCAAGGTGAGCGTGGATTTCAGGCTCCTGCCTCAACGGCGGGCTGTGGAAGCCCTCTGCACCGTCAAGACCGCCGGTGTCACCGGCGTGGAGATGGAGGCTCTGACCGGCGTTTCCACGGCCCTGCTGACCATCTACGATATGTGCAAGGCCGTGGACAAGGGGATGGAGCTGGGGGAGATCCATCTGGTGGAAAAGACCGGCGGCAAGAGCGGCCACTATGTCCGGGCGGAGGGCGGCTATGTTTGATTCTTCCAGCCGCAATATCCACTATCTCCGCCTCTCCGTCACCGACCTGTGCAACCTGCGCTGCCGCTACTGTATGCCGGACGGCGTGGAGAAGCTGGAACGGGAGGCCGTGCTGACCTACGAAGAGTTCCTCCGCCTCGCGGCTCTCTTTGCCCAGTGCGGCATCGATACCGTCCGGGTCACTGGCGGCGAGCCGCTGGTGCGCAAAGACGTGGACCAGCTGGTGGCGGGGCTGAAAGCCATCCCCGGCATCCGCAAAGTCACCCTGACCACCAACGGCATCCTGCTGGCCCGGCAGCTGCCCGCCCTTCTGAACGCCGGGCTGGACAGCGTGAACATCAGCCTCGATACCCTCCGCCCGGAGGTGTTCCAGCGCATCACGGCCCGGGACGAGTTCTCCCATGTGATGGAAGGTCTCCGCGCCGCGCTGGACAGCGGCATCCCCGTCAAGCTGAACTGCGTGCCGCAGGCGGGCGTCAACGAGGGCGAGCTGGAAGACCTTGCCGCCCTCGCCGAGGCGCACCCATTGCAGGTGCGCTTTATCGAGATGATGCCCATCGGCTACGGCGCGGCCATGCCCTGCATCTCGGGGCCTGCGCTGCGGGAGCGGTTTGCCCGCCGCTGGCCGGAGTTCGCCCCTCTGCCTGCGGCACAGAGCACAGTTCTCGGCGACGGCCCGGCAGTCTACTACACCGTCTCCGGATGGGAGGGTGACGTGGGCTTCATCGCCGCCGTCCACGGCAAGTTCTGTGCCTCTTGCAACCGGGTGCGGCTGACGAGCCAAGGCTTCCTGCGCCCCTGCCTCGCCAGCGAGGCAGGCTGCGACCTGCGGGAGCTTCTGCGCAGCGGTGCAACCGACGCCGCACTTTCACAGGCCATCCGGCAGACCATCTGGGCAAAGCCCCGGGAACATCATTTCGGAGACAATTCCATGCCCGCGACCCGCGGCATGTATCGCATCGGAGGATAACGATCTATGGGAAAACTTCTGGCAATCTGCACCAGCCCCAAGCGCGGCACCGTCAAGACTGAGGTGCCCAGCGCTGTTCTGACCCCGGAGTGGGGCATCATCAGCGACGCCCACGGCGGCAGCTGGCACCGTCAGGTGAGCCTTTTGAGCGCCGAGAAGATCGAGGCGTTCCGCAAGAATATCTGGGTGGACTACGGCGCCTTTGGCGAAAATCTGGTCATCGAGGGCTTCGATTTCCGCAATCTGCCCGTCACCAGCCGGTTTGCCATCGGCAGCGTCGTGCTGGAGATGACCCAGATCGGCAAGGAGTGCCACAACGACTGCGTCATCAAGCAGCAGACCGGCGAGTGCATCATGCCCCGGGAGGGCGTGTTCGCCCGGGTGCTGGAGGGCGGCGAGATCCATGTGGGCGACGAAGTGACCCTTCTGCCCCCGGTGGCCGACCCGCCCCTGCGGGCCGCCGTCATCACCCTGTCCGACAAGGGCAGCCGGGGCGAGCGGGAGGACAAGAGCGGCCCCCTCATCGTGGAGATGCTCACCGCCGCAGGCTATGTGGTGGAGGAGACCATGATCCTGCCCGACGAGACCAAGGCCCTGAAAGCCCAGCTCATCCGGCTGGCTGACGGCCGTCAGGTGAACCTCATCCTGACCACCGGCGGCACCGGCTTCTCCCCCCGGGACATCACCCCGGAGGCCACCTATGCCGTGGCCGACCGCAGCGCCCCCGGCATCGCCGAAGCCATGCGGTACCACAGCCTGTCCATCACCCCCCGCGGGATGCTGAGCCGCGCCGCCAGCGTATTGCGCGGCAAGACGCTCATCGTCAACCTGCCCGGCAGCCCCAAGGCCGTAAAAGAGAACCTCGAGTACATCCTGCCCAGCCTCGAGCACGGCATTCGCATCGCCGCCGGGCTGGACGGCGAGTGCTCCCGGAAGTAAAAGGAGAAATTCATGAAAACCAACCTCATCTCCCGCCGTAACTTTCTTGCTGTGGCCGGTGCTGTCGGCGCTGCTGCTGCCCTGACCGCCTGCGGCGGCGCTGCTTCCAGCACCGCTTCCTCCGCAGCCGCTTCTTCTGAGGCTGCGTCCTCCGAGGCTTCCGGCGAGTCCGTCGAGCTGATCGTCTTCGCCGCCGCCTCCCTGACCGAGACCCTGAACGCCATCGCCGAAACGTACTCTGCCCAGAACCCGGGCGTGACCTTCCGCTTCAACTTCGATTCCTCCGGTACGCTGAAGACCCAGATCCAGGAGGGTGCCGACTGCGACCTGTTCCTCTCCGCCGGCCAGAAGCAGATGAACCAGCTGGACATCACCGCCTCTGCCGACGTGAACCCCGACGGTCTGGACTTCGTGGACCCCGCCACCCGCGTGGACCTGCTGGAAAACAAGGTCGTCCTCTGCGTGCCCGAGGGCAGCGACAAGGGCATCGACAGCTTCGACGCTCTGGTCGAGCACCTGAAGGCGGAGGACATCCTGTTCTGCATGGGCAACAGCGACGTGCCCGTGGGCCAGTACACCCAGAAGATCCTCTCTTACTACAGCCTCGACGAGGCCGCTCTGGCCGCTGCCGGTGTCATCACCTATGGCTCGAACGTCAAGGAAGTCACCACTCAGATCAGCGAGGGCAGCGTGGACGCCGGTGTCGTCTACTGCACCGACGCATACAGCGCCGGTCTGGCCCCCGTGGACGAGGCCACTGCCGAGATGTGCGGTCAGGTCATCTACCCCGCCGCCGTCCTCAAGGCCGCTCCCCACCCCGACGCTGCCGTGGCTTTCCTCGCCTACCTGCGCACCGATGCCGCCGCTCAGGTCTTCGAGAGCGTGGGATTTACGGCGGTGTAAATTATGAGCATCCTTGCCCTCTCAGGCCGCTTCGCGTCCAGCTCTCCCAAAGGGAGAGCCTTAAAGCGTGGCGGGAAAGCAAAGCCTCTCCCTTTGGGAGAGGTGGCATTGCGCAAGCAATGACGGAGAGGGCAAGCCTGCTTATATTTGAGGATAGACATATGGATTGGTACCCCCTCTGGAACAGCCTGCGCATCGCGATCATCAGCTGCGCGGCGGTGTTCTTCCTCGGCATTTTTGCCGCTTACTATATCGCAAAACTGCCCCGCACCGTCAAGGGCGTGCTGGACGTGATCCTCACCCTGCCAATGGTGCTGCCACCTACCGTGGTGGGCTATTTTCTTCTGCTGCTCTTCGGTGCAAAGCGGCCTCTGGGCCTCTTCTTTCTGGAGCATTTCGGCGTCAAGCTGGTCATGAACTGGTACAGCGCCATCTTCGCCTCCATCGTAGTGGCCTTCCCGCTGATGTACCGCACGGCCCGGGGTGCCTTCGAGAGCTTCGATGAGACGCTGGTCTGGTCGGCCCAGACGCTGGGACAGTCCAACACATGGATCTTCTGGCGGGTGCGGATGCCCTGCTGTCGGCAGGGTATTCTGGCCGGTACGGTGCTGGCCTTTGCCCGGGCGCTGGGCGAGTACGGCGCTACCAGCATGATCGCAGGCTACACCCCCGGCAGGACGGCCACCATCGCCACTACCGTCTACCAGCTCTGGCGCACCAACGACGAGCTGGGGGCCATGCGGTGGGTGCTGGTGGACATCGTCATCTCGGCGGTGGTGCTGCTGGCCGTCAATCTGCTGGAAAAGAAGCAGAAAGCAGGTGGACGCCCATGAGTCTAGAAGTGCACATCGAGAAAAAGCTGAATGGCTTTACCCTCCGCTCTGACCTCACCGCCGGGAACACTGCCACGGCCATTCTGGGTGCCTCCGGCTGCGGCAAGAGCATGACCCTGCGCTGCATCGCGGGCATCGTGAAACCCGATAAGGGCCGCATCCTGCTGGATGGGCGGGTGCTGTTCGACAGCGAGCAGCACATCGACCTGCCGCCCCAGCAGCGGGGCGTGGGCCTGCTGTTCCAGAACTACGCCCTCTTCCCGAACATGACCGTGGAGCAGAACATCCTCTGCGGCCTGAACACAGAAAAAGACAGAGCCGCCCGCAAAGCCCGCTGCGCCGAAATGCTGCGGGCCATGCGGCTGGAAGAGCTGGCAGGCCGCCGCCCCGCCGAGCTTTCCGGCGGGCAGCAGCAGCGCACCGCGCTGGCCCGCATCCTCGTGGGCCGGCCCCGCCTCCTGATGCTGGACGAGCCGTTCAGCGCACTGGACAGCTACCTCCGGGAGGAGGTAGAGGGCGAGGTGGGGAGCCTGCTGGCAGGCTTTGAGGGCACGGCCCTCCTCGTCACCCACAACCGGGACGAGGCCTACCGCCTGTGCCGGGACATGATCGTCATGGACAGCGGGCGGGTGCTCCGCACCGGCACGACCAAGGCCGTCTTCGCCGACCCCCGCAGTACCGCCGCCGCCCGGCTCACCGGCTGCAAAAACATCCTGCCCTGCGTCCGGGTGGACGCCCACACCGTCCGTCTGACAGGCTGCGAGTGCCTGCTGCATCTGGCTGCTGAGGTCCCGGAGGGCTGCACTGCCGTTGGCATCCGCGCCCACGATCTCGCGCCCTGTGCCGCCGAAGCTCCCAACGCCCTGCCGGTGGAGCTGCTCTCCGCCAGCGAGAACCCTTTCGACTGGAACCTCATCTTCCGGCTGCCGGGCGGCTCCCGCCTGTGGTGGAAGGTCTCCAAAACGACCCTGTCGGTGGCCGAGCCTGCCGCCCCGGCCTGCCTCGCCGCACTGCCCGGGAGCATCATGCCTCTGACGGACGTGCGTGCGTAGTTCGAACAAAAACAGAAATGAGCCGGTGCATTCTGCACCGGCTCATTTCTGTTTTCTTATGATTCTCCGAAGAATTTCTTGGCAATATCGGCGCTCTGCTTGGCGTCCTTGGCGTACCAGTCCGCGCCGATCTTCTCGGCGTACTCCGGCGTCAGAACAGCGCCGCCCACCATGACCTTGCAGTCGAGCTTGGCCGCACGGAGGGCCGCGATGGTCTCCTCCATGCTCTTGAGGGTGGTGGTCATCAGGGCCGAGAGGCCCACGAGATGGACATCCTTCTCCCGGACGGTATCCACCACCGTCTCCACCGGCACATCACGGCCAAGGTCGATGACCTCGAAGCCGTAGTTCTCGAGGATGACCCGGACGATGTTCTTGCCGATGTCGTGGACATCGCCCTTGACGGTGGCGAGGACGATGCGGCCCTTGCTGGCCCCGGCCCCACCCCGCTTGGCGATGGCAGTCTTGATCTCCTCAAAGGCGGCCTGCGCGGCGCTGGCGGCCTGCAGCAGCTGGGGCAGGAAGAGCTTGCCCTTCTCGTACTTCTCGCCCACCACGTCCAGCGCCGGGATGAGGGCCTCGTCCACCAGCGTCAGCGGCTCGGTGGTGTCCAGCAGAGTGTGGGTACGGGCAGCGGCCTCGCCCTTGAGGCCTTTTTCCACCGCCTGCATGAGGGCGGCAAAGGGGCCGCTGTGAGCCGCATCCGCCTCTGCCGGTGCGTCTGCCGTCTGGGACGCCTGCGCCGTTCTGGCCTGTGCCAGCGCGGTGCTGGCGGGGACTTTATCGGCATAGCGGGCAATGTAGGCCGTGCTCTGCCTGTCCCGGTTGGTCAGGACGTTGTAAGCGTAGACCGCCGCCATCATCTCCTCGCTGGAGGGGTTCATGATGGCGAGGTCGAGGCCCGCATACATAGCCATGGTCAGAAAGGCGGTGTTGAGATAGGGGCGGCAGGGCAGGCCGAAGCTGATGTTGGACACGCCGAGGATGGTGCGGACGCCCAGCTCCTTCTTGCAGCGGGCCAGCGCCTCCACGGTGGCCAGAACGTCCTCCTGCTGGGCGCTGGCGGTGAGGGTGAGGCAGTCGATGTAGATGTCCTCCCGGGGGATGCCATGAGCCAGCGCAGCATCCACGATCCGCTTTGCGATCGCAAAGCGGGCGTCGGCACTGGGCTGGATGCCACGCTCATCAATGGCGAGGCCCACCACGGCTGCGCCGTACTTTTTGCAGAGGGGCAGGACCCGCTCCAGCACCTCCGTCTCGCCGTTCACCGAGTTGACGATGGGCTTGCCGTTATAGACCCGCAGGCCCCGCTCGAGGGCGTCGGCGTGGGAGGAATCCAGCTGCAAAGGCAGGCTCACCACGCTCTGCAGGGCCTTGACCACCTGCTCCATGACGGCAGGCTCGTCCACACCGGGAGCGCCCACATTGACGTCCAGCACCTGTGCGCCGGCCTCGGACTGGCTGACGGCCTGCTCGAGGATGTAGTTCATATCTCCCTCGCGGAGGGCCTGCTGGAACCGCTTTTTGCCGGTGGGGTTGATGCGCTCTCCCACCACGGTGATGCCGTCCACCGTGACGAAATCCATCGGCGAGCAGAGCACCGAGGGCATGGCGTGGGCAGCCCGGCCCGGCCTGCAGTCGGCGAAGACGCCGTTCAGCAGCCGGATGAAATCGGGGGCGGTGCCGCAGCAGCCGCCCGCCGCGAAGAGCTTCAGCTCCCGGTAGGGCTTCATCTCCATGGCAAAGAGCTGGGGGGTGATGTCGTAGCCGCTGCCGTCGGCCCGGGGCAGGCCCGCGTTGGGCTTGACGAAGACCGGGAAATCGCCGGGCAGGGCCTCGGCCAGACGCTTCGCCATCGGGAAGATCTCCTTCGGGCCGAGGGAGCAGTTGATGCCCACGGCATCTGCGCCGAGGCCCCGGGCCGTGACGGCGAAGCTCTCGACGGTGCAGCCGGTAAAGGTGCGCCCGCCTGCCTCAAAGCTCATGCTGGCGAGGATGGGCAGCGTGCAGTTCTCTTTCGCGGCCAGCAGGGCGGCCTTCAGCTCGTAGAGGTCGGTGAAGGTCTCGAAGAAGACGAGGTCGGCTCCGGCAGCCGCACCGGCCCGGACGATGCGGCCATACTCGGCCACGGCGTCCTCAAAAGCCAGCGTGCCGTTGGGTTCCAGCAGCTCGCCCAGCGGGCCGACGTCCAGCGCCGCCAGCGCGCCGTAGGGGGCGCAGGCCCGCTTGCAGTTGGCGATGCCCGCCGCAATGATCTCTTCCAGCGCTGTCTCTTATACACATCTCCGAGCCCACGAGACTACGCTGCATCT
>ENA-OWXD01000633-OWXD01000633.1-human-gut-metagenome-genome-assembly--contig:-NODE-633-length-10007-cov-8.92263_pt1 | contig 10007 bp, 10 predicted proteins | sample MGYA00249244_ERZ652055 | MGnify/ENA primary metagenome ERZ652055 (study PRJEB26925, sample SAMN05827059) | human gut metagenome | biome: ENVO:2100002; feature: ENVO:00000062; material: ENVO:00002003...
AGATGCAGCGTAGTCTCGTGGGCTCGGAGATGTGTATAAGAGACAGCCCAGATGCCGGAGGCAGTTCTGACCGCCAGAGCGGACTACATCCTCCCCAACACCTCTACCCGCGAGGCGCTGGCGAAGGCGGCGAACGAGCTGTGTGATACGCTCATCGGGGAGGGGTGCCGCACTTGAAAAAGCTGTTCCGACTGCTGCGCAGGCTGGTGGTGCTGGCCTGCATCGCGGCAGTGATATTGACGGTGCTGCCGCCCCTCGCCCGGAAGGCCGACCAGCTGCTCTATCCCCGCAAATACAGCCAGCAGGTGGAGCAGTGGGCCGCCGAATATGGCCTCGACCCGCTGCTGGTCTATGCGTTTATCCGCACCGAGAGCGGCTTCGACCCTGCTGCTACTTCCAGCGTCGATGCCCGGGGGCTGATGCAGATGACGGAGGAGACCTTCATCTGGCTGCGCAGCAAGATCGCGCCCGACGAGGGCCTGACCTTCGATGACCTCTACGACCCTGCGGTCAGCATCCGTTTCGGCTGCTACTACCTTCATCTCTGCATGGAGCGGTACGGCGGCGATGTGGCCACGGCCGCAGCCGCCTACCACAGCGGGTGGGGGACGGTGGATAATCTGCTGCGGATGGAGGAGCATTCCTCGGACGGGCAGACGCTGAAGGGCTTTCCGTACAATCAGATGCACCACTACGTCGAAAAGATCACCGCCGGTTACGCCGCCTATACCCGGCTCTACGGCGGCTGATGTACTACAAACGAAGAAAACCGGAGAGGATAAGCCCTCGCTGGTTTTTGATAAATCAAAGTGTAAGAAAACAGAAAGGCAGGAGAGATCCTATGGCAGAAAAAACTCCGAACCAGCAGCTGGCTGAAAAGCTGCTGTTTAAGCCCGCTTACGCCGGTGACAAGTCCGCCGCCGTCAAGCAGGAGGCCCACGCATTCGCTGAGGGCTACAAGAAATTCCTTGATGACGGCAAGACCGAGCGCGAGGTAGCCGCCGAGAGCGAGCGGATGCTGAAGGACGCTGGCTACCAGCAGTTCGACCCGAAGAAGACCTACGCCCCCGGCGACAAGGTCTACTTCAGCCAGCTGGGCAAGGCCATCGTGGCTTCCACCATCGGCACCCGCAGCTTCGAGGACGGCTTCCATCTGGTCATCGCTCACACCGACAGCCCCCGTCTGGACCTGCGCCCGACCCCGCTGTACGAGTCCGACCACTTCAGCTACTTCAAGACCCACTACTACGGCGGCATCCGCAAGTATCAGTGGGGCACCATGCCGCTGGCCATCCACGGCGTGTTCTCCCGCGCTGACGGCACCACCGTCTCCGTGAACGTGGGCGAGGACGAGAATGATCCCGTCTTCTGCATCACCGACCTGCTGCCCCATTTGAGCGCTGAGCAGAGCGAGCGCAAGCTGAGCGACGGCATCAAGGCAGAGGAAATGAACATCCTCATCGGCTCCGATGCTGTGGACGACGAGGAAGTGAAGGAAGCGGTCAAGCTGAACACTATGATCCTCCTCAACGAGAAGTACGGCATCACCGAAAAGGACTTTGCCCGCGCCGAGATCGAGATCGTCCCCGCTTATAAGTCCCGCGACGTCGGCTTCGACCGCTCCATGATCGGCGGCTACGGCCACGATGACCGCGTCGATGCCTATCCCGCTCTGATGGCCGAGATCGCCACCAAGAATCCCGCCTTCACCACCGTCTGCGTCCTGACCGATAAGGAAGAGATCGGCTCCGACGGCGTCACCGGTATGCAGAGCATGTACGTCTTCCACTTCATGCAGGAGCTGTGCCGCACCGCTGGTCAGGACGACATCATTGCATTCCGCAACAGTGTCTGCCTGTCCGCCGACGTCACCGCTGCTTACGACCCCAGCTGGGCCAGCGCTTTCGAGCCGATGAACGGCACCTACGCAGGCCGCGGCATCGCGCTGTTCAAGTACACCGGCAGCCGCGGCAAGAGCGCTGCAAACGACGCTTCTGCCGAGCTGGTGGGCTATGTCACCCGCATGATGGACGCCGACGACGTTGCATGGCAGATCGGTGAGCTGGGCCGCCTCGATCTGGGCGGCGGCGGCACCATCGCAAAGTATGTTGCCAACCGCGGCATCTCCGTCATCGACATCGGTGTGCCTGTGCTGTCCATGCACTCTCCCTTCGAGGTCATCCACAAGACCGACCTGTACATGGCTTATCGTGCCTTCGTCCTGTTCAATCAGGCCGCTGAGTAAGCTGCTTCTACGCACCAAAGCCCCGGAAAGTCTGCCGTCTGGCAGGCCCTCCGGGGCTTTTTGCTATGCTGCGGGTAGAGGAACGGCCTGCTCTACCGTGAGGAAGGCGAAGCCGTTGTCCTTATACCACTGGATGATGTCGGGCAGGGCCTCAGCTGTGGTGTGGGTGGTGGCCGAGTCGTGCATCAGCACGATGCACTGGGTCTGCTCTCCGGTCTCCCGCACGATATTGCGGAAGATGGTGCCTGCGCTGGGCTTGCCGCCTACGGCGTCCTCGGCGCAGACGTTCCAGTCTACATAGGCGTATCCTTTGGCAGTGACCTCTTCCTTCAGCTGCTGCATCAGCCCGCGCCCGCCGTAGCGGCGGCTTACGGTGTTGGTGCTGCCGCCGGGAAAGCGCAGGTACCGCAGGCCATCTGCCGACAGGTAAGGGGAGAGTCGCTCTTTTAATAGACTGATGTCCTTCCAGTAGGCGTCCGGGCTTTGGTAGATGTCGCTGTACTCGTGGGAGGCGGAGTGGAGCGCGATCTGATGCCCGGCGGCAGCAGCTTCCGACACGAGAGGCAGGTACTTGTCGTTGTGTCCGGTGGCGACCACGAAGAAGGTGGCTTTGACGCCGGCGCGGTTCAGTGCGGCCAGAACGTCCGGCGTCGTCTTGCTGGGGCCGTCGTCAAAGGTCAGACAGACCCATTTGTCCGGCAGCGGCTCCGGCTCGGGCGGCGTCTGTACCGACGATGCGGGGACAGGAGAGACGAAGCTTTCGTCCGGCAGCGGGGTCAGGTCGCTCTCCCGACAGCCTACGACTGGCTCTGCGCCGCAGAATATCCCCAGCCCGAACCCTGCCGCCGCCCCGGCCGAGAGCAGCAGGAGGCTCACCAGCCAACGCGGTGCTTTGCCGAATTTAAAAAAAGTCATTCCGAAAAACCTCCTTGTTAAGTCATTTCTGCACGGAAACTCCATTTACAAGATATGAATGGCAAAAAAATCTATGAAAACGCTTGACATTGCAGGGGGAGTATGGTATTATACTTGAGCAGTCAGCGATACGGCTTGAACCTCAGAGCGGTTACAAAACGCAGGCTGCATCAAAACTTCATATGCGAGGGTGGCGGAACTGGCAGACGCGCACGTTTGAGGTGCGTGTGGTTTATCCTTGGGGGTTCAAATCCCCTCCCTCGCACCAAAGTCGAAACCCGCATGGGCACTGGAATATCCAGTGTTCATGTGGGTTTTTTGTTATGTGAGAAACTTCAGGTCTGGTCGAAGGTGTAAAGGAGCGTTTCCTTGTTCTGCGGCAAAACTCCATAGAGTTGAAATGCGTTGGAAACATCCATCGCCGCAAAGGAGATGCAGACGTCAAGGTGCGGGAAAGGTGCCTTGACCCTGCTGTACGATTTCTGCTCGCCAGCACAAAAAAGCCTCCTGCGCCGGAAAACCGGAGCAGGAGGCTTCATTTTGTTGTATGATGAGGGAACCGTAATTTCTGATTTCACACCCGATAATATAGCAATTCAACTTTTTAATGCAACAGCAACAGCGTTGAATTGCATATCGCAAATATGCTGTTTTCATGTTGCACTAATTTCTTGCCTTGCGATAAATGAAGAACGCTATCGAAAAATGGAATAGAGACGTGATGTTTCAGCCTGCCTGCTGGTGCTTATCCAGCCGCATCTTATCGGCGATCATGGCGATGAACTCGCTGTTGGTGGGCTTGCCGCGCAGGTTGTGGATGGTGTAGCCGAAATAAGAGTTCAGGGTATCCACATCGCCCCGGTCCCATGCCACCTCGATGGCGTGGCGGATGGCGCGCTCTACCCGGCTGGCGGTGGTGTCGTTTTTCTTGGCAATCTCCGGGTAGAGGCGCTTGGTGACGGCGTTGATGTACTCCGGCTCATTCATGGTGAGCAGGATGGCATCCCGCAGGAACTGGTAGCCTTTGATGTGGGCGGGGACACCGATCTGGTGCAGAATGTCGGTGACCTTCAGCTCGTCGCTGTCCACGCTGGCCGTGATGAGGCGCTTCTGGTGGCCGTGGGCGACCTTGAGCACCCGGCTGGCGAGGACATTTTCGTCGAAGGGCTTGACAAAGTAGTAGGCGAAGCCCTCGTCCAGCAACTCCTGCACCATCTCTTCGCTCTGGAACGCGCCGGTGACAAAGAAGGTGGTGTGTGTCCCACCGGCGGCGACATATTTCTGCTTGACGGCCAGCGCGTCCAGCCCGGGCATGAAGGCGTCCAGCAGAACGACCTGCGGCCGTACCGCAAGCATCTTCTGCAAGATCTGAAGCCCGTCCTTTTCCACGACGGTCACTTCCACGCCCTTTTGCTCCAGCGCATCCCGGCAGGCCGCCGTAACATCCGCACTGGTATCCGACATCAAAAATCTTACTTTATCCATCGTACTTTCCTCCAATGTGTGCAGTTCCCTTTACGCTCTATATTTTACCATAATTTACCATGGAATGCAACAGGAAATTTTTACAATTTCTGGGATTTTCATAAAAATCTTCCGGCTCATTCCGTTCTCTGCATTTCAGCGGCGTTTTTTGCCTGTTCCAGCATGGTCTGGGCGAAAATGCCATAGCCCCGGGTGGGGTCGTTGACCAGAACATGGGTCACAGCGCCCACAAGACGTCCGTTCTGGAGGATGGGGCTGCCGCTCATGCCCTGTACGATGCCACCGGTGGAGGACAGAAGGGTGGGGTCTGTCACCCGGATGACCAGATTCCGCCGGGGGTCGGCATCACTGACCCGCTCGATCTGGATGCGATAGGTGCGGGGCGTGCCGCCCTCGGTGGTGGCCCATATCTCGGCAGGGCCGGTGGCGACCTCCTGCGCGAAGGCGACCTCCCGCAGCTGGCCCGGAAAGTGGGTGCGGGTGGTGCCGTAGACGCCATTCTCACCGTTGATGCGGATGGTGCCGATGGCGTGGGCGCTCAGAAAATGCCCCTTCAGCTCGCCGGGGCTTCCGGCAGTGCCCACGCTGCATCCGGTGATCTCGCAGGGGACGATTTCGCCGCTGCGCAGGGCGACGCTTTCGCCGGTGTCGCTGTCGCTGATGGGGTGGCCCAGCCCCGCAAAAACGCCAAGCTCTTCGTCCGCGAAGGTCAGGGTGCCCACCCCGGCAGAGGAGTCCCGCACCCACATCCCGGCCCGCCACTGTCCGGAGGCACTGTCCCACACCGGGGTCAGAGTGGTCAGCTTCTGCTCGCCGCTGCGGATATATATGACCTCCACGGCCTGTCCCTCGGCGGCGTCCAGTGCTTCCTTTACGGCATCGTTGCTCTCGGTGCGAGTCTGCCCGATGCAGATGACCCGGTCGCCGAGACGCAGCCCCGCTGCCTTGGCAGGATTCGATGTGCCGCCGCTGGCCTGTCCGATCTCGGAGAACCCCACGATGAGTGCCCCTTCGGAGAACATCTTGACGCCGAAGGGGGTGCCGCAGACCGTCACCTTGGGCCGCTCTGCCACCACGGCCCGGATGGTCTTGATGGGGAACCAGCCGCCCAGCGTCAGGGTGGTCTGGTAGCTGCCCACGGCCCGGGTGCTGGCGACGTTCTGGCTCCCATGGCCGCTCTGCGGCTCGACCCACTGGAAGCGGGGGAGCGATAGAGCCTGTCCCGGTTCCAGATAGACCCGGTCCGGCAGGCTGCTGTACAGCCAGCCCAGAGCCGCAGCGAGGGCCAACAGCAGATACGCCGCCGCAAGCCCTGCCCGCTGCTGCCATGACCGGTGTTTTTTCTTCACGCCGAGGGCCTCCCTTGCTGTTTTTGGGGTTATTATGCGCCAAGAAAGGGAGAATTATCACCCGGCAGTTGACTTTTGCCGCGAATCTTGTTACTATAAATAAAGTTTCCGTGCGGGAGTGGCGGAATGGCAGACGCGCTGGTTTTAGGCACCAGTTCCAACGGAGTGAGGGTTCGACCCCCTTCTCCCGCATAAAAAATGGCCCCAAGCCTATGCTTGGGGTCATTTTTTATTTTGCGGAGAAGAGGGGTCGAACAGCACGGCCGCCCGCAGGCGGCAAGCAATCAGCCCGGCAATCTCGAGGAGAGTCTGCCAGCGCGGCTTGACGAACACCCACAGAATCCCTATACTATAAGGAGTAGAAGAAGCAAGTAATAAACAAGAGAAGGGACTGTGTAAATCCCCTTATGCTGAAAATCGCATTCTGTGACGACGAAACCGCAGAGATCGCGCAGCTGGAAGAGCTGCTGAAAGAATATGCCGCTGCCCGAGGGCAGGAATTTGTCCATACATCCTACCAAAGCTCGGTGGAGCTGATGGCAGACATCGAGAAGGGCGAACGCTTCGACATCATGCTGCTGGATATTCTGATGCCGGGCGAGAACGGGATGACGGCGGCCCGGGAGGTTCGGGAGCACGACACCAACGTAAAGATCATCTTCCTCACCGCAAGCCCGGAGTTTGCGGTGGAGTCCTATGCGGTGGATGCGTGGTATTATCAGCTCAAGCCCATCCGGCAGGAGGACTTTTTCCGCCTGATGGACTCAGCCTGCGCCGCCTGCAGCAAAGAACAGACCCACAGCCTCATCCTCCGCAGTAAAAACGGCATCGTCCGAGTAGAGCTGGAAAAGCTGGTCTACTGCGAGGTAATGGGCAGGACGCTCACCTTCCACCTGAACAGCGGGGTCGTGCTGGAGAGCATGGGTCGGCTGGACGACCTCTGCGATCAGCTCATGCCCTACCCGAACTTCCTCCGCCCCCACCGCTCCTTCCTCATCAATATGGAGTACATCGCCAACATCGCAGCCCGCTCCATCACGATGCAGGACGGGGCCGAGGTGCCGGTGCCCCACGGAAAATATTCGGAGCTGAAAAACCGCTACCTGAGCTATATTTTTGACAGAAAGAAGGCGGTCCTGTAATGAATGTGCTTACCGTGCCGAACGGCATCGTCGTGGCCCTGTTCGGCATCGTGCTCTCGGCATCCTTCTGCGACATCTGCTGGACGAAACGGAACCGCATCGTGCTGGCAGTCGGTACAGCAGCCATCCTCCTGCTGCAGGGGGCCATCACCTTCGGGGCGAGCTGGGATGCGATGCAGGAGCTGTATCCCTTTACGACCCATCTGCCGCTTGCCATCATCCTCAGCGTCCTCAGCGGAGATTGGCTCTGGCCCACCATCTCCGTTTTTGCAGCATACCTGTGCTGTCAGCTCCGGCGCTGGGCGGCGCTTCTGGTGGTCGCGCTGATGCCGACCCCCGCCGACTGGCTGCAGCCTGCCATTGAGATGCTGGTCACATTGCCGCTGCTGGTCGCCCTGCTGCGCTATGTCGCGCCGTCGGCCCGCAGCTTTGCCCATTATCCGCGCTCGATGCAGCTTCTGTTCGGGGTAGTGCCGCTGGCAGGCTACCTTTTCGATTATGTGACCCGCATTTATACGAGCCTCCTCGCCGACGGCAATCAGGCAGCGGTGGAATTCATGTTCTTTGTGAGCAGCGTGATGTATATCGTTTTCATCTTCCGGTTCTCGGCGGAGGAGAGCGCCCGCAGCCAGCTCGAGCAGACCCGGAACAACCTCAAGCTGCAGGTCGGTCAGGCGGTGCGGGAGATCGAAGCGCTGCGCACCTCGCAGCAGCAGACTCGTGCCTACCGCCATGACCTGCGCCACCACCTCCAGTATATCTCTGCCTGCATCGAGAACGGCAGGGGAGAGCAGGCGCAGGAGTACATCCAGAGCATCTGCTCCGAGATAGAGGCCAGCAAGGTGACGACCTACTGCGAGAACGAGGCTGCGAACCTCATCTTCTCGTCCTTTGCAGGCCGGTCGGAGAGCTGCGGTGTGCCGTTCAACATTCAGGCTCATATCCCGCAGCTTATCTCGGTGGCTGAGACAGATCTCTGCGTGCTACTCTCCAATGCGCTGGAAAATGCGCTCCGGGCCTGCCGCAGGATGAAAGCGGAGAATGGCCCTGCATACATTGAAGTTACTGCCCGGGAAAAGAACGGGCATCTCTTTTTGCAGTTCGTCAATCCCTGTCCTGAGGGGATACAGTTTGAAAACGGCCTGCCGGTGACCCACGCCGAAGGACACGGCATCGGTGTGCGCAGCATCTGCGCTATCGTGGAAAAATATAAAGGGCTTTCGGACTTTTCGGTGCAGGAGGGGCGCTTCATTCTCCGCGTTTCCCTGTGAACCGGGTCGATTGAGAGCAGTTTTGGGGCGAATCGTGTCAAACTGCCCGCCGCGGGGGCAGAAAAGAGTATACTGGAACCAGACAAAAGGTGCTCTCCGAATATCGCACAAGGAGGAAAAGTTTTATGAAACGTATCACTTCTCTTGCACTCAGCGCGGCACTTCTGGCTTCGCTTTCGACACCGGTGCTGGCCGCGCCGGCCATCTCTGTGGATGCGGCCCCTGCGGCAGCTGTGCTGGAAGAGGAAAACTCTTTGTGGGAGCTTCCGCAGGCAGACACACCGGACATGAGCAACACGGTCTGGTCGTTTGCCGGCGGCTACATCGACGGCGGCGAGATGACTCAGGCCGAGATGGACGAGTCTCTGGCGGCATACGGCGGTACGCTGCAGTTCACCTTTGATGCCGCAGGCGGCGCAAAGATGATCCAGGGCGGCGGCACGCTGAACGGCACTTACCAGTATCTCGACGACGGCAGCGTGGGCGTCATCTTCGACTACAACGGCGAGGAGCTGCGCTACGCCTGCATCTTTACCTGGACGGACGAGGACGAGCTGCTCATGGTCGCCATCTCGGATGTGGAGGGTGCCGACGGCATTTACTTTGTCCAGTAAATTTGTTTCATCGTGTCTTTCAGATGCGATGCAAATAAGCCTTGTCCGGGTTTCCGGCTTCGTTGGCTGCTTTCAGCGGAAAGGCAGCTTGCCCTGCGGGAGCCGGGATGCCCACCCCGGACAAGGCTGGAGGAATCAGAGACAGGCCCGGCAGATGCTGCCGGGTCTGTTTTCTTATCGAAAAAGCTGGGGAGAGAAGGACTTTTCTGAAAAAGGGAAGAAAATCTCAAATCACCTCTTGCATTTTTTTCGGAGAGTGCTATAATATTAAAGCAATCGTTTCCAAGGCCGCTCGAGGGGGTAGCCGATATTGAAGGTTGTGATGGGCACATACATTAAATATGGCCCCAATACGTCAGAACCAGAATTGAGGTGAAAAGAATGAAACAGGGTATCCATCCGAACTACGTTGACTGCACCATTACCTGCGCTTGCGGTAATGTCATCAACACTCGTTCCACCAAGCCCGAGATCCACGTCGAAGTTTGCTCCAAGTGCCATCCTTTCTACACTGGTAAGCAGAAGCTGGTTGACAGCGGCGGACGTGTTGAGCGCTTCAACAAGCGCTTCGGCCGTAAGTAATTGCATCGATTACTGGTCATCCAAGAGCGTCGTTCCCCTTGCGGGGAGCGGCGCTCTTTTTTGCGTCCGGGCGCAGAAAATGCCGAAACAGCGCCGGAAAAGCAATATTTGGAAACGCACACAGGTTTATCTTATTTCTGACACATTTTCGGGCTAGAATGATGCAGGCATTCCCAATAACTTCTTGAAAAAAGGAGCGTTTTTTGTGATAGAAGTATCTCACCTTACGAAGCGCTACGGCAGCCGCCTCGCCGTGGACGATGTATCCTTTACGGTGGAGGATGGCGTCATCTACGGCCTGCTTGGCCCGAACGGCGCAGGCAAATCTACCATCATGAACATCCTCACCGGGTATCCTGTCTCTTATACACATCTCCGAGCCCACGAGACTACGCTGCATCTCG
>ENA-OWXD01000640-OWXD01000640.1-human-gut-metagenome-genome-assembly--contig:-NODE-640-length-9960-cov-33.3787_pt1 | contig 9960 bp, 6 predicted proteins | sample MGYA00249244_ERZ652055 | MGnify/ENA primary metagenome ERZ652055 (study PRJEB26925, sample SAMN05827059) | human gut metagenome | biome: ENVO:2100002; feature: ENVO:00000062; material: ENVO:00002003...
TCCAGAAGGACCACGCAGTCCTTCGGGATGAGCAGCTCATCCAGCTCTGTATATCTTTCAATTGTCTCGAAGCCTTTTCCTGCACGCATGTGCCGGTGTCTGCGGATGCGCCTGTGGCTTTCTTCGTCAAAAGCCTGCATGGTGGCGATATAGATCCTTCTGGCTTCGCCAAGGGAAAGTACGGTTTCTTCCGCAAAAGCAGATTTTCCGCTTCCGCTGCCTCCTGTTACAACAACCAGCATATTATTTCAGCTCCTCGTACTGTTCTACATTGATATCACCAAAGGTACTCATGGAATTATATACTGCACAGGACAGATCCATCATCGGAAACAGTGCCACAGCTCCGGTTCCCTCGCCCAGGCACATGCCTGCGTGGATGATCGCTTCCTTGCCAAGCTCCTTCAGGATCAGCTGTGCTGCAGGCTCTTTGGATACATGAGACGCAAGGATATGATCACTTACCTGCGGGCAGATCTTTATTGCGATCAGTGCAGATACGCAGGAAATAAATCCGTCCATGACAACCGGCATTCCAAGTGCTGCTCCTCCAATGAATACTCCTGCCATTCCTGCAATATCCAGTCCACCTACCTTTGCCAGGACGTCAATGGCATCTGAACGATCCGGATTATTCAGGGCGATCGCCTTTTTGATCGCATTGATCTTCCGTACAAGCCCTTCACTGGTCAATCCGGCACCACGTCCGGTCATATCTTCCACCGGTTTTCCGAGAAGCACAGCTGCTACCGCACTGCTGGTGGTGGTATTTCCAATGCCCATCTCGCCGGTTGCAAGAACCTGATAGCCTTTTTCCTTCAGCTCCTCTGCCATGGCAATTCCGGCTTCGATGCCACGGATCGCCTGATCTCTTGTCATCGCCGGCTCTCTGGTCATATTTCTGGTCCCATAAGCAACCTTAAAATCTGTACGGACCTTTGTATCTGTGACCATTCCCACATCTACAGGAAAAAGCTCTGCTCCACACTGACGGCACATCACACAGCAGGTAGTAGTCCCTTCCAGAAAATTCTCAGCCACAACAGCCGTCACTTCCTGTCCGGTCTGGGTCACACCCTCTTCTACAACTCCGTTATCCGCGCACATGGCAACCACTGCTTTTTTCTCCACACGTACCTCCGGTGTACCTGTGATACCGGCGATCTGTGTCAGCATATTCTCCAGCTCTCCCAGAGAATGCAGGGGCTTTGCAATACTGTCCCATCTCTTTCTCGCCCCCTCCATAGCCTTTTCATCCAGAGGGCGGACTTTCTTCACTGCCTCATCCAAAGTCATCATTTGCTACCTCCAATCCTTTTACCTGTGGTAAAAATAATAAATTTACTAAAGATATAATTCAACGCCAGCACGATAAATTGTGTGCAGAATTTTGCAAACATATCCCGGAATCCCAGGATCTCCGCCAGAAGCCATACGCCACCTACCTCAATGACCATGGTCACCAGACGGGCACTTATAAATTTCAGAAAGGGCCGTATATGATCCCTCCATGTTTCACAGCGGTCATGAAATACAAATCTGGAATTCACAACATAGGCAAACAGGATCGCCAGGATGATCGATATGATGTTGGCACTCATCAGTGGAATTCCCATTGCCCTCATGATATAAAAGCTTAACAGATTTACGAGAGTCGTACAACCACCCCAGAAAATATAACGGATCACATCATTTTCATAGAATTTAAGGATCCACTTTTTCATTGGTATCTCCTCCTCGTATGATCTTTGATACGATATATCTTGGACGGCGTTTTACTTCCTCATAGATCCTGGCGATATAATATCCGATGATCCCAAGGCTCATCATCACAGCACTTCCGATAAAGAGCATCACGATCAGAAGTGTGGTATAGCCTTCCACCGCATGCCCGGAAAAATACCGGACCAGAGAATAGACCAGAAGGAGCAAGGAGCACCCAAAGCAACCCACGGCACCGGCTGTTACAAACTGCAGCGGAAGTGTTGTAAATGCCACGATATTCCGAAACGCATAGCTGATCAGCGTTCCTGCAGACCATTTGGATTCTCCGGCCTCACGCTCCTGCACCTCAAAAGGTACGGAGATGCTTTTGAAGCCTATCCAGGATGATGCCGCCCGGAAAAACATGCTGCGCTCAGGCATGGCGAGAACACTCTCCACCGCTTTCCTGTCCAGCAGCTTGAAGTCGGAAGCGTTTTCCATATCAAAGCCGGTGGCACGGGACATGATCCGATAGAAAAATCCGGCACTTTTTCTGTGAAAAAGAGTTTCTTTTCCCCGGTTTTTCTTGATGCCCTCCACAACCTCGTAGCCCTGCTTCCAGAGCCGGTACATTTCCAAGAGGATTTCCGGCGGATGCTGCAGGTCACAGTCCATCACTGCCACCGCATCTCCGCATGCCTGTGCAAGGCCGGCCACGATTGCTGCTTCTTTTCCGAAATTTCTGGAAAAATGCACACCTGTCACATTTTTATCTTCCCTGGATACTTTTTCTATGGCTGCCCAGGTCCCGTCAGAGGAACCGTCATCTACCAGGACCAGTTCATAACGGATCCCGGCCTGCCCCAGGAGCTCTCTGAGAGTCCGGCAGGTTTTCTCCACCATCGGTTCCTCGTTACAGGCAGGCAAAACTACCGATAATCGGCTCATTTCTCCTGTTTTCCCCTTTCTTTTTGTTTTCTCTGGCGCCGGTAAGATATCACGATCCCGGCAAACAGGATCAGGCCGATCACCGTCAGTATCATTCCGGGCACAATATACGGTGTACAGTATCTGAGCGTGATCGTATGCTTACCTTTTTTTAGTTCCAGTCCCATATACATACTGTTTGCCTGCACAAGTTCTGTTTTTTCTCCATCTACATAGGCGGTAAAGCCTGCGCTGTATGGAATGGAAAATACCAGGATCTTATCGGAAGTGGTTGTGATATCTCCGCGAATGCAATTTGTCTCCGTTTTGATATTCTGAAGACTTTCTTTTCCAAGCTCCTCTGTCTGTTCTTCAACAGAAGCCATGGGCTGACATGCCACATACAGATCATCAAAGGTATATTCTCCCGGCATGGAGAATGTCAGTGTCATAGTTCCTGCAGAATAGTTTTTATATCCCATATTCAGAAGAAAATTATGTCTTCCGCTATAGCCGTTGTATTTATCTGTAAAGATCCGGATAGTCTTGTCCACAGAGCCCAGCGAAACATCCACTGCTGATTCCTTGCTTTCTTTCCAGTAGCGCCAGTTATTGTCTTCATAACGCACGGTATTCTTCTCATATTCTGTCATGGAATCCCATTTTTTATCACTGACCACTGCACGTGGAGAATAGGCATTAAAATCCAGATTTTTTGCCACAAGATAAACCTCTGCCTCCGGCTCTCCCTGATATCCGATCTGTACGGTTGCTCCTTCTTTGGCCACAATGATCTTTCCGTCTTTGATCTTACAGCCTTTTCCTGCTTCCAGTGTAAAATCTGCTTTCTTATCGTCAAAGGTGAGGTCTGTCTCAGGAAGACTGCTGTCCTCAAGGACTGCCCCCTGCAGGAGCGCCTGCTGCTTTTCGGTCACAGAAAGCTTTTCATACTTTTCTCTGGGGATCCAGGAATCATAGGTATAACCAAGAGGAAGGGAATCCTCGTCTTCGTAGATCCTGTATTTTTTTGTGACTTCTGCTTCACTGTCATAGCCGTATGGCAGATACCCATATCCGCTTTTTTTGATGGCAAAATATTTCACCGAGGCAAGACGATCCAGGATACTCCGTCCGTCCAGGCTGCTGTAATGATAATCCCAGGGGGTATTCAGATACATCTCATCAAAGAAACGGCTGATATTTCCATTGGCCACACTGAAATAATAGGAAGTACTGTTGGTTCCCATATACATGGCAGTGTTTACATAAGAGCCCGTTTTGTACTGGTCATATCTGGTAACCGCTGAATCGTCCATTGACCGGATTGCTTTGTCCGGTCCGGACTGAAGCTTCTCCAGTGCCTGATCCTTTTCCTCAAATTCTGACAGATAATCTTTTTCGTAAGAATACTGGTATGAAACATTCAGAAGGATGCTTGTCACAAGCACGGCCACGATCATTCCACAGAGATATTTTCCCTGTGTAAATACGTTTCCGTAGGAAACCACTGTAAACACAGCCAGGACCAGCATCATCAGTGCCATGATATTGCGTTCCGTACGGGCGGATTCTGAAAACAGTGCCAGCACGCCATATATCAGCAGCATCACAAATATCCGTCGTTTTTCCCTGATGCCCAGCGTAAACAGTTCCGGATATGCCTGTACCAGGATATATGCGATCAGCATTCCATACGCCCAGATCCATCGGTTGGACACGTATGAAAATCCATTCAGTACATGACCTGCAAAGGGGATCAGCAAAAACAGATTCAGAAGCACAAATCCCAGCTTCAGTCCCGTATATTTTTTCTTTTTGGAAAAGATCACAAACACGCCTGCCATTGCGACTGCGGAATATCCAGCAACTCCCCACTGGATCATATTTTCGCCGATCAGACAGCCGAGATATTTTTCGTAGTAAATGCGGTCATATAACAGCGGCACATAATTCTGCGCCTGAAAGCGCTCTGTTCCAAACAGAGTCATGACCACAGGTAAAAAGATCAGTGCAGCGATCATAAGTGCGACCAGATAAAAGCCAGCAAATTTCAGGAACCACTGAAATACATCTTTTACTGAACGCTTGCGGAATATTCCAAAATACCGGAAAGCTGCATACAGCACCATAAAGATACTGATCATATAAAAGAAATAAAAATTAGACATTGCCGCTACAGCCGTCGCACAGATAAAAAGGTATGGCTTTTCTTTTTTGTAAATCTTTTCAATTCCCATAAGGACCAGCGGCAGATAGATCATGGGATTGGAAAAATATGGATGCTTCATAGACGCATAAATGGTCCATCCTGCAAAAATATAAACAAGGCTTCCAAGAAATGTGGCCTGTTTGGGATTCTTGCGGTAAAAGCAGTAAATGCTGAATGTGATACCCGCCAGATAAATGCGGAGAAAGATCAGAATCTCATATAAGATCTCTGTGTCTTTTTCCGGTACAAAAACGGACAGTAAGGTCAGCGGATCACCGATCGCATAATAATGAAGTGTTGTAAGGATATCGGAACCGTATCCGATATGCATATCCCACATAGGAAGGGAAAGCTTATGCTCCGTCACCAGCGTCTGCAGAACATTCCGCAGATATTTTCCATAATAGGCCAATGCATTGATGTGCTGCGGAACACCGTCATGACTCCAGATCAGGGATTTTCCATTGAAATAAAAACAACTGTAAATAAACAGCGAGATCGCCGCAAAAACAATCGTATACAGAATATAAAAATCTGCTTTTTTCTCTTTCCGGGATTTCTCCTTCGAAAAAATTCTCTTCATATATGTCTCTCCTGTATATGAAAAAAGGCCTGCGGTGCGCTAAACACCGCAGGCCTGTCACCTAATGCTTAATCAGCAAGCACACTGTATAAACAGTAACTATTGATCAATAATTAGTCTTCTTTCTTATCTGCTCCGTAAAGAGTGATAAGTTTCTGCAGATACTCGTATCTAGCCTGAGCCTCAGACTCGTTCTTAGCAAACAGTCTTGCAGCTTTCTCAGGATTCTGACGCTGCAGAGAATTGTAACGAACCTCACCGTTCAGGAAGTCCATATAGTTCTCCATATCCGGTGTCTTGGAATCAAGGCTGAACTTGTTCTCAGCAGCCGGGTTGAATCTGAAGTTGTGCCAGTATCCGCACTTAACTGCCAGCTCTTCCTCTGTCTGAGCTTTGCTCATACCTTTCTTGATACCATGGTTGATACATGGAGCGTAAGCGATGATCAGGGATGGTCCCGGATATGCCTCTGCCTCTGCGATTGCTTTTACAGTCTGGTTGAAGTCAGCACCCATGGAAATCTGTGCTACATATACATAGCCATAGCTCATTGCGATAGATGCCATATCTTTCTTCTTAGTCTCTTTTCCGCCTGCTGCGAACTGAGCGATCGCACCTGTCGGTGTAGATTTGGAAGACTGTCCGCCTGTGTTGGAGTAAACCTCTGTATCGAATACCATAACGTTGATGTCACGTCCGCTTGCAAGAACGTGGTCAACACCACCGAATCCGATATCGTAAGCCCATCCGTCACCACCAAAGATCCACTGGGATTTCTTGGAGAGGAAGTCTTTCTGTGCAAGGATCTCGTTAGCCTTGTCACATCCGCAAGCCTCAAGAGCTGCAACGAGTTTCTCTGTAGCTGCACCATTTGTTGCGCCTACAGCATAAGTATCCAGCCATTCCTGACCAGCTGTCTTAACATCCTCGTTTGTTCCGTTAGCTACAAGGTCTTCGATCTTCTCTTTCAGACCGCCACGGATCGCACGCTGTGCAAGAAGCATACCATAACCGAACTCTGCGTTATCCTCGAACAGAGAGTTTGACCATGCAGGTCCCTGTCCCTTAGCGTTTGTTGTGTATGGTGTAGATGGTGAAGAGTTACCCCAGATAGAGGAACATCCTGTAGCATTTGCAATGTACATTCTGTCACCAAAGAGCTGTGTGATCAGCTTAGCGTATGGTGTCTCACCACAACCTGCACAAGCGCCGGAGAACTCAAGGAGCGGCTGTTTGAACTGGCTGCCTTTTACAGTTGTCTCTTTATATTTAGCGATAACGTCTTCCTTCTGAGGAAGTGTTACACCGTAATCGAAGAATTTCTGCTCTTCTGTGTTAGCTTCAAGCGGAGCCATCTCAAGAGCTTTGTTGCCTTTCTTTCCTGGGCAGACATTTGCGCAGGAACCACATCCTGTACAGTCAAGAGCGGATACAGTCATTGTGAATGTATAGTCTTTCATTCCTGTAAGTGGAAGTGTCTTGATTCCCTCTGGAGCGTTAGCTGTCTCATCTGCTGTCATAGCAACCGGACGGATTGCAGCATGCGGGCAGACGTATGCACAGCGGTTACACTGGATACAGTTGTCCGGAACCCATACAGGAACGTTAACTGCGATACCACGTTTCTCATATGCAGCTGTTCCGGATGGTGTTGTACCATCTACATAATCCTTGAATGCAGATACTGGGAGGCTGTTACCTTCCTGAGCATTGATCTTGCACTGGATGTTGTTTACGAAGTCCTGAGCTTCCTGAGCACCGTGGGATGCGTGAGACATGAAGAGTCCCTCGTCCTCAGCGTTCTTCCAGCTCTCCGGAACCTGAACCTCTACGATCTGTTTAGCACCGGCATCGATAGCTGCCCAGTTCTTCTTAACAACGTCATCACCTTTACGTCCGTAAGTAGCTTTAGCAGCAGCTTTCATAAGCTCGATAGCCTGCTCCTCAGGAATGATTCCTGTAAGTTTGAAAAATGCGGACTGAAGGATTGTGTTGATACGTGTTGGTCCCATGCCAGTCTCAATACCGATCTTAACACCATCGATGGTGTAGAATTTGATATTGTGGTTAGCGATGAAAGCTTTAACCTGTCCTGGAAGATGTTTCTCAAGTCCTTCCATATCCCAAGCACAGTTCAGAAGGAATGTACCTCCGTCAACAAGCTCCTGTACCATGTTATATTTGTTAACATAGGACGGATTATGACATGCAACGAAGTTTGCTTTGTGGATCAGGTATGTGGATTTGATCGGTTTCTTACCGAAACGAAGGTGAGACATTGTAACACCGCCGGACTTCTTGGAGTCATAATCGAAGTAAGCCTGAGCGTACATGTCTGTGTTATCACCGATGATCTTGATGGAGTTCTTGTTAGCACCTACAGTACCATCAGCTCCAAGTCCCCAGAACTTGCAGTTTGTTGTTCCCTCTGGTGTTGTAACAAGTGGTGCGCCTGTCTCAAGAGAAAGGTTTGTAACATCATCCACGATACCGATTGTGAATTTCTCTTTCTCAGTGTTCTCATATACTGCTACGATCTGTGCAGGTGTTGTATCTTTGGAACCAAGTCCATAACGTCCTGTAAAGATCTTAACATCGCTGAACTTGCTGTCGCGAAGAGCTGCAACAACATCAAGATACAGAGGCTCGCCAAGAGCTCCTGGCTCTTTTGTTCTGTCAAGAACAGAGATCTGCTTAACTGTATCCGGGATTGCATCGATAAGAGCCTGTGCACAGAATGGTCTGTAAAGACGAACTTTAACAACACCGACTTTCTTGCCAGCTGCCATAAGGTAATCGATGGTCTCCTCGATGGTATCGTTTACGGAACCCATAGCTACGATGATGTGCTCAGCGTCAGCAGCTCCGTAGTAGTTGAACAGTTTGTAGTCTGTTCCGATCTTCTCGTTAACTTTGTCCATGTACTCCTGAACAACTGCCGGAAGAGCGTCATAATATGGATTACATGCCTCTCTTGCCTGGAAGAAGATATCCGGGTTCTGAGCGGAACCTCTCTGACATGGATGGTTCGGGTTCAGAGCACGGTTACGGAACTCTGCGATTGCGTCCATATCTGCCATATCTTTCAGATCTTCATAATCCCATGTCTCGATCTTCTGGATCTCATGAGATGTACGGAATCCGTCGAAGAAGTTGATGAATGGAACTTTTCCTTTGATTGCTGCAAGATGAGCAACCGGTGTAAGGTCCATAACCTCCTGTACAGAAGACTCACAAAGCATTGCACATCCAGTCTGACGACAGGCCATAACGTCGGAATGGTCACCGAAAATACAAAGTGCGTGGGAAGCAAGTGCACGGGCAGATACGTTGATAACTCCCGGAAGCTGCTCACCGGCGATCTTGTAAAGGTTCGGGATCATAAGCAGAAGACCCTGGGAAGCTGTATAAGTTGTAGTCAGGGCACCTGCTGCCAGAGAACCGTGAACGGCACCTGCTGCACCTGCCTCAGACTGCATCTCTGTAACCTGTACTTCCTGTCCAAAGATGTTCTTTCTTCCCTGAGTTGCCCACTCGTCTGTAGCCTCAGCCATTACAGATGAAGGGGTAATCGGGTAAATAGCAGCTACATCAGAAAAAGCGTATGATGCATGAGCGGCTGCATGGTTACCATCCATGGTTTTCATCTTTCTTGCCATTGTTTTTTCCTCCTTAAAGGTTTGTTAAAAAATATATTATTTAGGCTTATGAAGGCCTAAAATTCCATTGATTATTATATCATAGATTCCCAGTTATGTCCATTTTCTTTCATTGTTTTTTGTATATTATCCTGTACAAACGCCGTTATCTTTTTCACAAATAAAAAAGAGCTGTTCGGAATTTTTCCTCTCCAAACTGCTCTCCTTATCATCTCATACGCTTATCCCAACTCACATCCGGGAATCACTTCTCCTCTTTTCCGAAAAGATCCTTCATGGATTTCCGACGGAGCATTGTCCACAGCTGATCCTGGATCTCCTGAAGCTCATCATGTGCATGGCAGGGAACTCCGTCCTGTCCGTTCCTTGGACACTGATATGTGCCGTTCAGGCACTCAATGATGGACATATCCGGATCGATCGCACTGTATATCTCATATAATGACAGTTCTTCCGGATCTCTCTTCAGCGCGTAACCGCCATGAACTCCGCGGTATCCTTCCACGAGCCCTGCATTCTGAAGCTTCTTCAGTATCTTGTATGCAAAGGGTGCTGTGATCGATTCCCTCTCACAGATCTCGCTGACGCTCAAACGCGGCTCCCACATCAATGCGCGGATAACCCGCATCGCATAATCGCTTTCTCTGGTGATAAACATTTTTAACCTCTCTTCTGTTCAACTAAGCTGCTGATTTATGATAGTTTCCGCATTCCATCCGATCTGCCACGTTCCTGGGTGTTTCTGATGTGCCAGAGAGCCGGATATCCATATCCCCGGAATACTTCATTACCACATACGACAGTATAACCCATTTTTTTATATAATAAAAGGTTATTATTTTCCTGTGATTCATAGTAATCCCCTGTTTTTCCTTTAT
>ENA-OWXD01000646-OWXD01000646.1-human-gut-metagenome-genome-assembly--contig:-NODE-646-length-9884-cov-6.1697_pt1 | contig 9884 bp, 7 predicted proteins | sample MGYA00249244_ERZ652055 | MGnify/ENA primary metagenome ERZ652055 (study PRJEB26925, sample SAMN05827059) | human gut metagenome | biome: ENVO:2100002; feature: ENVO:00000062; material: ENVO:00002003 | host...
CGGCAGCGTCAGATGTGTATAAGAGACAGGATCGAATGGCTGGAGCGCCACCACGGCGAGAACATTGAAAACGCCCTCGCCGGCGGCGGTCGCTGGGGCTTTTTGCCCGGCGCACTGCTGGGCTGTGTGCCCCAGTGTGGTTTCAGCGCGGTCGCATCCAACTTTTACGCCAGCCGGGTCATCACCCCCGGCACATTGCTGGCCGTATTTATCGCCACCAGCGACGAGGCCATTCCGCTGCTGGCCGCTGAGCCGAGCCAGTGGACCACCCTGGTCTTGCTGATCGTCTGCAAGATCATTTTTGCCATCGTAGGCGGCGTGCTGCTGGACTTCCCGCTGCGCAAGGTGCTGCCCCACTCGCTGTACGGCGGGTACGAGGGCCACGCCGATGAGGTGGACTGCCACGAGGAGCACGAGGAGACCAGCAGCATCTTCCTGGCCGCTCTGCGCCACACGCTGGAAATTTTCGTGTTCATTCTGCTCTTCAGCTTCCTGATCGGGCTTATTTTTGAGTCCGTGGGCGAGGACGCCATCACCGGTATCTTAGGCGGCATGGGCATCTTCCAGCCGATGCTGACCGCGCTGGTCGGCCTTGTGCCCAACTGCGCCGCCAGTGTGCTGCTGGCCCAGCTGTATATGGAGGGGGCCATCACCTTTGGCAGCCTGTTTGCCGGGCTGACCGCCGGCGCAGGCGTGGGCCTGGCCGTGTTGTGGCGTGTGAACCCCAGCTGGAAGCAAAACCTGTTTATGACCGGGCTGCTGTGGGCCGTTGGCGCCGCGGCAGGCATGGTGCTGCAACTGATTTTCTAAGGCCATACCGCACAATTCCCGCCCCGCGGGGCTGTGCGGTTTTATAGTAAAACCGTAAAAATTTCGGCAGGAGGTACTTATCCTATGCGGTACTCGATCGAAAATGATACCCTGCGTCTGACCGTCGACACCCACGGTGCCGAGGCTGTCAGCGTCATCCACAAGCCCACCGGAGCCGAGCTGCTCTGGTCCGGCGATCCTTCCGTCTGGGGCCGCCACGCGCCCATTCTGTTCCCTTACACCGGCAAGCTGACCGGCGGCAAGATGATTGCCAAGGGCGTGGAATACGCCGGCGGCCAGCACGGCTTTGCCCGCGATGTGGAGCACGCCATGACCCGTCACACCGCCGACACGCTGGAGTTTGAGCTGCACGCCAACCCCGAAACGCTGCCCAAATGGCCCTACGCCTTTGTGCTGCGCTCCACTTTTGTGCTGGACGGCGAGACCATCCACCACACCCTGACTGTGGAGAACCCCGTGGAGGAGCAGCTGCGCTTTGGCATCGGCTATCACCCCGCCTTTGCGCTGCCCTTTGACGACCGCCATACCACCGAGGATTACGAGATCCGCTTTGACGGGCTGGAGTCCCCGCTGTGCGTCAGCGCCATTCCCAACGGCCTGCTGAATGGCCAGAGTTACTATCTGGCCCGCAACACCGAGACCATCCCCCTGACCGACGACCTGTTCGACAGTGACAGCCATTGCATGGTTAACCTGAAGACCGCCCATGTCTCCGTTGTGGAGAAGGACACCGGCCGCAGCGTGATTTGCAATGTGGAGGGCTACCCCTACGTGCTGATCTGGTCCGCCGCCAAAAAGCCGCTGCACTTTATCTGCATCGAGCCCTGGCACAGCCTGCCCGGCGAGGAGAACGGCCCCCTGGAGTGGGAGCAGCGCCCCTGCGCCGCCAGCCTGAAGAAAGGCGAAAGCTGGTCCACCACCCTTTCCACCACCTTTGTGCGCTAAGCGGGGGACCGTATGACAAAGACAAAGGCATTTTTACAAAAACATCGCTGGAGTCTGACCGGCACCCTGCTTGGGGCGCTGGTTTTTCTCGTACTATACGGCGTGCGGGTGCTGGATCCTGTCTGTGTGGACTGGATCTTGAACAATCCCAGCCCGGACCCGTCCCAGCATTATCTGGGCTGGGTGTTTTACCGCCGCAGCGGTTGGCACCTGCCGTATCTGGGCGCAAACTACAGTGCCATTTACCCCTACCGCACCAGCATTTTGTACACCGATTCCATCCCGCTGCTGGCCGTGGTCTGCAAGCTGCTGGGCGGGGTGCTGCCCGCGCGTTTCCAGTACTTAGGGCTGTGGGGGCTGTTCTGCTATGCCATGCAGGGCGGTCTGGCCCAGGCGCTCATTGCCCGCATCGGCGGCGTGCGCCCGCAGGATACCGCAAAAAACTGGGCCAGCGTACTGGGCGCCGGGGTGCTGGTGCTGTTCCCGGCGCTGAACATCCGCATGTTTGCCCACACGGCGCTGGCCGCCAACTGGCTGGTGCTGCTGGCCCTGTGGGTGTGGCTGTGTGCCGAGCAATCCGAAAATAGGCCGTCCACCGGAAAACTCTGCCTGTGGTGGGGTGTGTTGGGGCTGCTGTGTGCGGGCATCCATCTGTATTATCTGCCCATGGTGGGTATGGTGTTGGTGGCCACCTGTGTGCAGCGCGGGCTGGAAAAGTGCGGCCCCGCCGCCGTTGTGCTGCCCATCGTCAGCTTTTGCGCCGTGGCGCTGGCCGAACTGTTTGTGCTGGGAGCCTTTGCCGCCAACTTTGCGGGCTACTCCAACGGCTATTTGAGCGGTGCCGACCTAGCCAACCTGTTTGTGCCGGGTCTGGGTGCCAGCTGGGAACAAGAAGTGTACGCGGGCCTGGGCACCACCGCGGCCGTCGTGCTGGCACTGGCCGGTTTGTTGGTACAACGCAAAAAAGCGGTAGAGTTCTTCCGCCGCCATACCCATATTGTGGTTGCCGCTGTTGTGCTGCTGGTGCTGGACGCCGTCGCCTCGATGGGCAACACCGTCACCTTCGGGGGCCGCACGCTGTTTACCGTGCCCATCCCGCAGGTGCTGATGGATTTCTGGGCCATGTTCTCCAGCTGCGCCCGTCTGGCCTGGCTGGCCGGCATGCTGCTGGCCGTGGCGGCCTGCGGGCTGGTGCTGCGGTTCTGGAACGGTGCCGCGGCTGCTGTGCTGCTGGCTGTCTGCGCCGCCGCCCAGGGCTTTGGCCTGCGTACCGAGCTTACCAAGCGTTACACCACCTACCACGATGCCGCTTATTACGAGGACACCACCCAACTGACCGACCCGGCCTGGGAGCAGCTGGCTGCCAGCGGGCAGTTCAGCCGCCTGGCCTTTGCCAGCTTCGACTTTGAACACGACGACTTCTGGGACCTCGTTGCCTTTGCCGCCGACCACGGCTGGACCTCCAACAGCTTCTACATGGGCCACATGGACGGCAACCTGGCGGCGGTGACGCTGGCAGGGGAGATGAACACCCTCGCGCCGGACACGCTCTACGCCTTTATCGATGAGGACGAGCTGGCCCGCAGCGACTACGCGCTGCACTATTACCGGCTGGACGGCATCCTGCTGGGCAGCGTGGAGCCGATCCATGGCCTGACCGAGGAGCCTGCTGTTGACATCCCCGCCCACACGATGGCGCTGCAAAAATCCAGCGTCATCAACGGCACGGCGGACGCCGACACCGTGACCCTGAACGAGGGCGGCGAACTGCTGACCGAAGCCTGGATGCTCTTCCCCGGCAGCTACCGCGTCACCCTGACGGGCAGTGGGTTCGACCATAGTTATATCTATGCCCGCCACGGGCTTATCAACCAGGAGACCTACAAGATGGAGGTCAACTTTACCGGCATTGCCCCGGATGAGATGGTGTTTGAGTTTTCCACCGGCGAGCCGCTCTACTACTGGCGCACCGCCGTCCACGCGCTGAACGATACGCCCATCGCCGTTACGGTTATCAAGGTAGAAAAGATTGGCTAATCGTCTGTTCTATCGCCGCCCTGCCGATAAGCGGTGGGGGACACCCCATACTGCCGGGTGAACGCCCGCGTAAAGTAGGATGCATTGCTGAACCCGCACCGTGCGGCGATCTCCAGCACGGTGTACCGGCTGCCCCGCAGCAGGGTAGCGGCCTTTTCCAGCCGAAAGTGGATGAGGTACTGCGCAAAGCTGGTGCCGGTCAGGTCGTGGAACCGCTTCATAAAGTGGCTGCTGCTGTAGCCGCACTGGGCGCTGATGGCCGCCACCGTAATTTTCTCCGCATAGTGACGGTCCACGTACTGCACAGTCTGGCGCAGAAGGCGGGTGTCCCGGTGCTCGGCCCCGGCCGGGTGCCGGGCGGGCGTGGCAGCTTTGCACAGCGCATCCATCACGCCGTACAGGCAGGCTTTTATGCGCAGTGCCGTGTTTTCTTTGCGGTTTTCAATCAGCATTTTTACGTTTACAGGCAGCTCCCTACCCAGGGGGCTGTCTTTTTGTATATGGGCAGGCACTTCCATGCGGCCGTCCGCCAGCGGGGCCAAAAAGCGGCGGTAGGTCTCGCTGTCCGGCGGCTCCAGCAGCGAGAAGCGGAACAGGATGTTGTAATAGCGGAACGTCCCGGCCCCCGCTGCCGCGATGGCGTGGATCTGCCCGGGCAAAATCACTGCCACATCGCCGGTGTGCAGGGTAACCGTTGCCCGGTCAATGGTGATGCTGCCGCTGCCGGTTTCGCAGTAAATCAGCTCCATTTCCTCGTGGTAGTGCAGGGGATAGGCCGGGATAAACGTGGGGATGATACCGCAGTAGACAGCAAAAGGGAAGGCTTCGCTGCCGTGGACTTTTACCTCCTGCCCATCGGGCAGAATGGCAGGGTTTGGGGGCAGATAGGACATAGGCGGCACCTCGTTTGCAAAAACATAGGATTCTGTTATAAGTATAAGATTTTTATGGATGAAATGCAAGGAAAATCATAGTATAATGACAGTGTAGTAATTTGTAAGAGGTGTCTGTATGGGTTTTCGTTCTTCTTCTGTTTCCGGGGGCGGGATTACCGGCTTTTTTGGCGACCGCGCCTTTGCCCGCAGCCTGATGCACATTGCTTTGCCGGTCACGCTGCAAAGTATGCTGCGGGCCTCCTTCAGCATCATTGACCAGGTCATGATCGGCCAGCTGGGCAGCGCCAGCATTTCGGGCATCGGGCTGGGCGGCAAGTTTGCATCTATTCATAATGTGGTGCTCAGCGCCGTCACAGCGGCGGGGGCCATCCTCATTTCCCAATATCTGGGGCAGGGCAACCGTAAAAACGCGGCCCGCAGCTACAGCGTCAACCTGCTGGTGTCGCTGGCCATTGCGGCGGTGTTTACGCTGGTCTCCACCCGGTTTGCCGCGCCGATTTTGGGCCTCTACACCCAGGACGATGCCACCCGCGCGCTGGGGCAGACATATTTGCAGACTTACGCCTGGTCGTTCTTCCCGGCGGCGCTGTCCGGCATGGCGGAGACACTGCTCTGCTGCATGGAGGCCGCCGTCTTCCCGCTCATTGCCAGCATGACCTCGCTGTGCATCAACACGGGGCTGAACTACCTGCTTATCTTCGGCCACGGCGGGCTGCCCGCACTGGGGGTGCAGGGCGCGGCAGTAGCCAGCGTAGCTGCGCAGGTGGTGTCCTGCTTACTTGTCTACCTGTTTTTGGCCGTGCGGCTGCGGCAAAAGCAGTGGCGGCTGCGGTTCACGCTGGGCTTCACCCGGCCGGAACTGCTTACCTACGCCAAAATTCTGCTGCCACTGCTGGCCAGTGAATTTTTGTGGAGCCTGGGCGAGAACGTCTACTCCGCCATCTACGGCAACATCGGCACCCAGGCCTGCGCCGCTATGACGATGACCACGCCCATCCAATGCCTGATGGTGGGCGCACTGTCGGGTCTGTCCAAGGCGGCGGCCATCCTTATTGGCAAGTCGCTGGGCACGCAGGAGTACGACCGCGCCTACCGCGACGCCCAGCGGTTGATGCGCTGCGGGCTGGCGGCCTCGCTGGTGTTGTCGGCGCTGCTGTTGGTGTTCGGGCGGCTGTACACCACGATTTACCGTGTCGAGCCGGAGGTGCGAGCCACGGCCTACTTATTGCTGGTAGTGTTCGCCGTCATCTCGCCGGTCAAGGTGCAGAACATGATCCTGGGCGGCGGCATTTTAAAAAGCGGCGGCAAGACCAACTACACCCTGGCCATCGACCTCATTGGTACCTGGGGCTTCGGTGTGCCGCTGGGGTTCCTGGCGGCCTTTGTGCTGAAACTGCCCGTCGCGCCGGTGTACTTTTTGCTCTCGCTGGAAGAATGTGTCCGCCTGGCGCTCTCGCTGCGGCTGTTCAAAAAGCGCATCTGGATGCAGCAGTTGTAACGGAGGTGCAGCATGGATACATTACAGGTAAACGGGCACCCCTATACGGTAACGCGGCTGCTTGGCAAGGGGAAAGGCGGTTACTCCTATCTGGCGCAGGGGAGCGAGGGGCCTGTAGTGGTCAAACAGATCCATCATGAGCCGTGCAGCTACTACCAGTTTGGGGATAAGCTGCAAAGCGAGCTGCGGGATTACCGCACATTGTCAGCCCTGGGCATCCCGATGCCGCGCCTGCTGGCGGTGGACGAAGCGCAGGAACGGCTGGTGAAGCAGTACATCCCCGGCCCAACGGTGTTGGAACAGCTGCAAACGGGTACGCTGCCGCCGCAAGCCGAAGAGCAGATGCGGGCGCTGTGCCGCCTTTTGTACCCTGCCGGGCTGAATATCGATTACTTCCCCACCAATTTTATCCTGTGGGGCGGCGTGCTTTACTATGTGGATTACGAGTGCAATCCTTACGATGCACAGTGGGATTTTTCCCATTGGGGCAGCCGCTACTGGGCCGATACCCCTGAACTGCGCGCCTGGCTGCAGGAGCATGGGCAAAACTAAAGGCAAACTTTTTGCATAAATTTTAAAAATAGCCCCTTGCAAAATGGCGGTGTTTGCGCTATGATGTACGTATTCCGTTGAAACACAGATGTTTTCCCGGAAAATGCCGTGCCGTAAGGCGATTGAGAGGATCATACGATGTCTTTACTGAAAAAGCTGGTTGGACTGACGATTGGCGCTGCCGCTGTGGGCGCCGCGGCTTACTTTTTGAACCGTAACGAGCATACCGAGGAGTACGAGCATATTTGGGGCCCGGAGGATGAAGCAGACGCCGAGGATGGCACTGCCGAGACCGCCGAGCCCGCTGACGATGCGTCTGCCGAGGCCGAAGAAGCCCCCGCTGCACCTGAAGAAACCGCTGCCGCTCCCATAGAAGAAGCTCCCGAAGCGGAGGCCGCCCCTGTGCAGGCCCCCGCTGGAGATGACACCCCCAACGCCAACCCCGTTGAGCTGGGTGCCGTGGAAGTCCCCAAGACCGAGGACGGCAAGCTGGACGTTACCAAGATTGCCGACCCGGCTGATTTTGGTGATTGGGACGAACAGGGCTGCAAGGGCTGATAAGAAACCGCAAGGCGCATCTTTGGTTGCAAAGGTGCGCCTTTTTGCTATTTTATTGCCGTTTTCGCCAAGCAGCCGCACCCAAATTTGTACAGATTTCTTGTTTGACGCTTTACATCTTTACTGCGCTAAAGTATAATGTTGTTATGGAAAAGAGAGGTAGGAGACGTATTATGGAGCTGACTTTACAAAATTTCACCCCCGCCGAGCAGGCTACCTTCCGCCTGCGTGCCCTGTACGAGCAGGGCGGCTATCGCAAATACCGCGCCTCCCGGTTTGAGGAGTATGCCCTGTATCAGGAGTACCAGCGCTTTCTGCCGGACCCGCAGGTCATCACCTTTACCGACCTGGACGGCAAACTACGAGCCATCAAGCCGGACGTGACGCTGTCCATCGCCAAGACGGCCCAGCCCGCCCCCGGCGAGTGCAAACGCTTTTATTATAATGAGGAAGTCTGCCGTGCCAGCCGCGAGAGCCACACCTTCCAGACCATCCACCAGATGGGCCTGGAGTGCATGGGCGAGGTGGACGAAGCCGCCCAGGCCGAGGTGCTGCGCCTGGCACTGGCCAGCCTGGCCGCGCTGGATGTTCCCACCGTACTGGAAGTCAGCCACATGGGCTTTGTGACCGGCCTGCTGGATGTGTTGGATGTGCCTGCCACGGCCCACGCCCGGCTGGTGGAACTGCTGTGCGCCAAAAACGAACACGAGCTGCGCAAGGCTGCGTTGCAGGCCGGTGCTGATGAAGCCGGAGCCGATGCCCTTTGCGGTTTGCTTACCCTGCACGGGCCGTTCGGGGCCACCCTTACCGCCGCCAAGGCAGCCGCCATCAGCCCCTCGCAGAAAGCCGCACTGGCCGAACTGCTGGCCCTGCAAAACGCCCTGGGCGAAGCTGGCCGCGGCCTGCAGCTGGACCTGAGCATGGCCGATGAAGCCGAGTATTACAACGGCATCGTTTTTACCGGCTACGCGGCGGGCATCCCCCGCGCGGTGCTCAAAGGCGGCCAGTACGACTACCTGATGCAGCGCTTTACCCCCGGCGCTAAGGCCATCGGCTTTGCGATGTACTTAGACGAGCTGGAACGTCTGGCCGCACCGCTGCCGCCAGTACAGCAGCAGGGCGGGGAAAAGACCTGGCTGAACATTGCCCTGCCCAAGGGGCGCCTGGGCGACAAAGCCTACGCTCTGCTGGCCGGGGCAGGTTACAGCGCCAACGAGGACTACAACGACACCCGCAAACTGGTGGTGGAGAACCCCGAAGCCGGGGTGCGGTACTTCCTGGTCAAACCCAGCGACGTAGCCATCTACGTCGAACATGGCGCGGCCGACATCGGCATCGTGGGCAAGGATATTTTGACCGAGTCCGGCGCGGACGTCTACGAGCTGCTGGACACCGGCATGGGCAAGTGCCGCATGTGCGTGGCCGGCCCCAGGAATTTTGTGGATGATGAGAGCCGCGCACTGCGGGTAGCGACCAAGTTCGTCAACATTGCCCGCGACCACTACGAGCGCCGGGGCCGCGATATCGACATTGTCAAGCTCAACGGCTCCATCGAGCTTGCGCCGATTTTAGGTCTCTCCGACGTCATCGTCGATATTGTCGAGACGGGCACCACCTTAAAGGAAAACGACCTGACCGTGATTGAAGAATTTATGCCCATCTCGGCCCGGTTTATTGCCAACAAAGCCAGCTACAAGTTCAAATACGCCCAGCTTACTGAGCTGCTTACCAAAATGAAGGAGGCCCTTGCACAATGATCCGCCTGTATGATTTTGATGAAGTAAAGCCCGAAGAAATTTTGAACCGTGACATCCGCGCCGAAGCCGACGTGGAGGCCACCGTCGACGCCATCATTGCCGATGTGCGTGCCCGCGGCGATGCCGCCCTGCTGGATTACGCCGCCAAGTTTGACCACGCCCAGCTGACCAGCGTACAGGTCACCCAGGCCGAAATCGACGAGGCCTTTGCCGAACTGGAAGCCGGCGACCCGGAATTTATTACCACGCTGAAAATGGCCGCTTCCAACATCCGCCACTTCCACGAGCAGCAGCTGCACAAGAACTTTGTACTGAACGACCGCCCCGGCATGGTGCTGGGCCAGAAGTACACCCCCATCCAGCGCGCGGGCGTTTACGTGCCCGGCGGCACGGCAGCCTACCCCTCTACCGTGCTGATGGACGTCATCCCCGCCAAGGTCGCGGGCGTGCAGCAGATCGTCATGACCACCCCAGCCGGCAAGGACGGCAAGGTCAACGCCGGTATCCTGGCGGCGGCGGTGATTGCCGGCATCGACTGCATCTTTAAGACCGGTGGTGCCCAAGCCGTGGCCGCCCTGGCCTACGGCACCGAGAGCGTGCCCGCTGTGGATAAGATCGTCGGCCCCGGCAACATTTACGTGGCCACCGCCAAGCGCAAGGTTTTTGGTAAAGTCGGCATCGATATGATTGCCGGCCCGTCGGAAATCCTGGTTTTGGCCGACGGCACCTGCAGCCCCGCCTGGGTCGCCGCCGACCTGTTGAGCCTGTCTCTTATACACATCTCCGAGCCCACGAGACTACGCTGCATCT
>ENA-OWXD01000651-OWXD01000651.1-human-gut-metagenome-genome-assembly--contig:-NODE-651-length-9751-cov-21.0293_pt1 | contig 9751 bp, 14 predicted proteins | sample MGYA00249244_ERZ652055 | MGnify/ENA primary metagenome ERZ652055 (study PRJEB26925, sample SAMN05827059) | human gut metagenome | biome: ENVO:2100002; feature: ENVO:00000062; material: ENVO:00002003...
ACACTAAATTCATCGCTTTTCGTAATTGTCTTTGCAATCGTCATCTCTTTGACAATGCAAAGGTAGATAAAAAGTTCGATTTCCGCAAATGTCAATAGGATTTTTATGAAATATTTTTTGCTCAAACCTGATAATGTTCCTAAAAGATGGCTAAGAGCCTGTCTAAATCTTACTCAATTCTATTTTGAGAGTTTCATCCAGTATCTTTCAGCCATAGGCTGTAGCCTGTCTCTTATTGCCTTCATCACAGTATCGAAATCAAGTGCCTCTTTCCATTGAATCTTTCTAAGAAAAGCCTTCCAACGGCTTATGCGTGCCCCGTCTGTAGCAAAACTATCCGTAAACAGTTGCAAATCGGGGTTGTATGCAAGCCCTCGATTGTCAAACGTCGCTTCGATAGCGTCATACAAAGCATCGTCATTCAAATTTCTCTTCGTCAGGAGCTGATAACAGTCAAAGAAATCTTTCATGCGGCTGTTGAGAACATCACGGTCTATCATCGTATGGAACTTCTCGGCAATAACGGTTTCTAAAGAATATGCCTGTATATTCACAGAAGGGATATCCGGTAAAAGCAGAGGAAAGTCTATAGTTGTTGGATGTGGAATGACGACATCGCCAAAGCCAATATCTACAGACATATTATAAGCTATGGTATCCATATGGGCGGTAAAATAGAATCTTGTACCAGGATATTTCTTTTCGACCGTGATCGGTTCTATTTTGATACTTCCCGCGTCAAATGATACCCCATCTTCATCGCATACGATACCCAGGATTTCTTGGAAGACACGAGCCAGGAAATCCCTGTCACGACTGATCCTGTCCGCCATAAAATCCACATCAACCGTAGGACGAGCCTCAAGTCCGTTCATGGCATAAAGCAAAGAGCCGCCTTTCAACAAGAAATTGTCCTTGTACTGGCTTACAGAAACCCTGTAAAGCAGTCTCTCGTTGAAGTACCTTGCCAGAAGATACATGTATTTATAGCCTGTCTCATTCATGAGGTTGAGCAAGCGTGTCTTTACAGACTTGCCATAGTTTTTCTTTCCCATTATCTTATTCTATTGCGATTTCGAGGTAATTTTTCAACGTGTTAAACACTCTTAGGCGCTTGGCGTAATCCTGCAAACGGGCGAGATTACGGTTCGGCTTTTTCAGATAAGTACGTATTACTTCCGCGCAAACGTCCAGACCAATCTTGTTCCGGTACTTCACCGCGTCACAAACACTTCGTTCCATATCAGTAATATGAACTTTATATCCCGATATATCCGCCTCCATAATCCCAAACTCCAAGTTCTCTTTTTTCCAATAATAAAGTTCTATAGGCAGGGCGTGTGGAAGCACTACTTTCCTTTTATTGGCAATGGCTATGCAAAAAGCAGGCGGGACTGTCGTAGACAGTTGATGATATGTCCAGGCATTGTATAGGCATACAACACCATCCGGTATTATCCTCTCCACGTCTATCATCGTGTTTAGCAATGCCTCGGGAGCGGCATATACTCCATGACGCAATCTTATCAAATCGCCACGTTCTTTAGCTCGCAACACCTGTTTATATTCCGACAGGTGAGATATATCCGTTGTGGATATAGTCCCTCCGAGAGACGCAACTTTATTAACTATATCATTCATATAATTCACCTTAGAAGTTCTTTTTCCATTCGCAAAAATACGATTATTTTCCGAATGACAGGTAATATTCTACGGTTAATTTGCAAAATTACCGTAGAATACTATCAGTATCCGTTTTTCATATAAATCATATCTATAGAAGAAGCCCTGTGCCATCTGATGATTTCTGACGACATCTGATGACATTGCTTTTCATGTTTCAGAGATAAAGCGGTTCTTTGCCTAAATCCATGAAAATGAGATGTCATGAACATACAGGAAGCAAAGAACATCAGGCTTGTTGATTTTTTAGCCGGATTCGGACATGAACCGGTAATACAGCGTGGGAACAGCGTATGGTACAAATCGCCCTTCAGGACGGAAAAGGAGGCCTCTTTCAAGGTAGACCTCCATAAGGAACTATGGTATGACTTCGGTCTGGGGAAGGGAGGGGATATTATAACATTAGCCAAGGAGATTTATCGGACACAGGATGTAAGCCGTGCGTTACGGTGTATTGAGGATAAAAGGACGGTTTTGAAGCCGGTTACTGTCTCCTGCCCTTTTGAAAAAGCGTATCCCGCCTTTCAGGACTTGAAAATCACTCCTCTTGCCAACCGGATACTGCTTGCCTATCTGGAAGAACGGTGCATTGATACGGAAACGGCCCGAAAAGTATGCAAGGAGGCTCATTTTAAACAGAATGGGAAGAATTATTTTGCCATCGCTTTCCCTAATATTTCCGAAGGGTACGAAATCAGGAACAGGTACTTCAAGGCTTGTATCGCTCCCAAGAACATCAGTCGTATCATTAGCACGCCGGAGAGCGGGATTTGCTATATTTTTGAAGGGTTTATGGATTTTCTGTCTTTCAGACCGGCTTTTCCATCTTTGGAAGAGGGGGATTATATAGTGTTGAATTCTGTCAGTAACTTACAGAAGGCTTTTTCTTTCCTTTCACGATATGACGGCATCTGTTGCTGTCTGGACAATGATACCGCCGGAAAAAATGCGGTGCAGGCATTAAAGGAGAAATACGGAATCCGTATATGCGATCTCTCGCATGAATATTCCGGATATAAGGACCTGAATGAATATCTGTGCGGGAAAAACAACCGGCTCCATATATAATGGAGGAATTGAAAAGACTATCTGATGGTATACCCTCGTTTCCTTCCTGCCGCACGTGGCAGGAAGGAAACGAGGTGATTTTTAATGTGGCGATCCTGTGTTAATAGTAGAATGTGGTCAGATGTGTTTTATGATCCTTTACAATCTTTACTTCCTGCATCTGTCCGTATATCTCACGCACGGATACCGGACAGTCCATCTTTTCCCATTCTTCCGGGGAAATCCTCATGTCGGAATGCCTGAAACATAGTATGACCATTTCCGGGGAACCCTCTTCTGCGAATATGAAACCTTCATGGTCATCGATAAATTGCTTAAGCCCATCCTCATCCTTGCAGGATATTTCTCCGGTGTACATATCCCCGACCGGCCGGGTGTTTTTGCGGATATGGATTTTGAACCATTCCCGGCTTTCCGGCTGTTCAGGTGCGCCACACTCCCATAGGGCTATTTTCGCATCGTAGTAAACCTCCCCGTTTTCACATGCCCCGTAATGCCCCCAATGCTTGAAACGGCCGGTGGTCCATGTATTGAACCTTACATCGCCTGCCTTTACCAACACACATTCACCGCCATGCATATCGCATTTGATGCCCTTTTTATCCCGGGACACGAACGGGACACGGGAAAAATTCCGGAGCACGATGTTATCTCCATACACGGCATCTACGAAGAACGGCCGGGAACGTTCACCGTATTCGGAAATAAGGAACAGGCTGTCACCTGTACGGGGATGCCGGTCGGAACGTGTCTTTTCGATGTGTTCCACCATTGCGTTCACTTTCTCTATGTCTTCCCGGACAAGCCCGTGCATCCGGTCATACCAGTAGTTCAGGCGGATGAACGTTTCCTTGCAATACTTGTTTTTTGTTTGGATCATGGTCTTTTTTATTTTGTGGTTAAACATGCCCGGCTTTGGTAAAGCCGGTATTTCTTTTCTTATATGCATCCGTTTGTCTTTTGCCCTGATTGTGCAAGGCTTGGCGAAAAAATACCGCAGCGAAGCGAGGATGATTTTTTCAGCCAACCGGTCCGAAGGACTGCCTTGCTCGATCAGGGGCAAAAGGCTACCTTTGCAGGTAAGAAACAGAAATGCGGAACACTGCTTGATTCCAAGGTGGAAAACCTTTGCCCCGCCAACCTGTATATCCACCCAATAAAATCCGGCAAGGAAAATCTGTTTTTAAAAGATTCCTTGGTCTATTTAGGAAGCACTTGAAGTTCGGATATTTCCCAAACGGACATTACCGGTCATCAAACGCCTCCATCCTGTTTCTTTCCAGCAAAGCAAGGATGTCCTTCTCCTTATATAGTAATTTGCCTCCTATCTTGTAGTAAGGCAGTTTGCCGTTTATCCTGTACTCTGCCAGCGTCCTGCGTGTCAGTTTCAACTGTTCGGCAAGCTCACAATCCGTAATGTAACGTTCTCCCTTCAGAACCGGACGTAATTTCTCCTCCTGCTTGTCCAGCATTTCGGACAGGCTGTCTATGTTCCGGAAAAAACGAATGATTTCCGGGGTTTCTTTGGTCAACAGGGATTGGGTCATCTTGCTTTTAAGGGGTTATACGGTGAATGTTGTTTTCCATAAAACGGATAATATCCTGACGCTTGTAATACACCTTACGGTCTATATAACTGTAAGGGATGGCCCTGCTTCTGCGAAGCTGCAACATCTTTCTTGGAGAGACGTCCATGAGCATGCAAGCCTCCTGGTTGTCAATCCAGTCGTCCATACCGGATACGCAACTTCCGCATGTTTCACACATTTTTTGGGCAACGGCTTCCAGAGCCTCATTCATTTCCATGAATGTTTTAGCCTCGATACATACAAACTCCATAAACTTCATTTTTTGTCGGATACGAAAATATGAAAGGGAACATTCATGCCCAAAAGGATGTCGTCAAATGACATCAGATGTCATTAAACGTCATATGTAACAGAGGGCTGCAGGGGCAAACTTCAGGAAAATGCTCTGAAATAAATATTATCAATTATCAACCATATATGTTGAATACCTTGTGTGGAAACGTCGTCAGTTTACCCGGTTTTAAGAATATAGGCGGAGTGGTATCTGTAAATTGTAAAGTTTACATTACGGACTTTACAGTTTTACACTTCAAAATTTTACACTTACCATCCACTGATAAAAATTACGCAATACTATTTGCCTGATTATAAATAAGATGTAATATGCAATTAAGTTAATATCGGCACTCCGGCATAGATTTTTCACTAAAGATGGCATATACTCTCGAAAGTGCGCACAAGGAAGGGTATTTCAGTAATAACCTTTAAAAGACAGGAGAGATACGCCATGATGTATATAGACAATGAAGTGCTTGAGAAGATGATAATGACCATAGTGGAAGGTTTTGACCGCATAGAAAAGAAGCTGGACAGGATGGGGCGTGTGAAGGATTTCATGAACGGGGACGAGCTGCTGGACAATTATGATATAGCCAGGCTGCTCAACGTGTCGCTGCGGACAGTTGCCCGTTACCGGGAAAAGGGGCTGATCCGCTATTACCAGACGGACGATAACGGAAAGAATTTCTACAGAAGCTCGGAAATACAGGAATTCTTGCTGAAACGCGGAAAGAAAAAATGAACGTGGGGGTATCAATATGCGGAAGTTATGCTAACTTTGTTTCATAAACAGTTGTTATGAAGACAAATACCAATTCCAGATATGCCGTTGCGGTCCTTATTGACGGGGATAACGCCTCCTTTGAGAAGATGGAGGATATAATGGGCTTTGTTTCCCGTTATGGGGATGCCATCGTGAGACGAATTTATGGAGACTGGACGAAGAAAGCGCTTTCCGCGTGGAAGGAAACTGCCCGGGAGCATGGATTCAGGCTTGTACAGGCTTCCTCCCATGCTCCCGGAAAGAACACGACGGATATTGCGCTGGTCATAGACGCGATGGATATCCTTCGCGACGGGCGGGCGGACTGTTTCTGTCTGGTAGCCAGTGACGGTGACTACAGCCTGCTTGCCCAACGGATACGGGAAGCCGGATTGAAGGTGCTGGGATATGGGGAGGGCAAGACTCCTGTATCGCTGGTACGGTCCTGTTCCGTGTTCCTGTATGCCGGCCGGAAGGAAAACAAGGTTTCGGACAATACTCCCGAATTCTTTATCCGAAGGGACATGGAGTATTTTGACAAGGCTTTTGAGCAAGCGGCTGACGGCAAAGGGGAGGTGTCCCTTTCGCTGATCGGCGGCGCATTGAAAAAAATGATGCCCAAATTCAAGGTCAGGAGATATGGATGCAAGACATTGGGCAAACTTTATGAAAGGCTGGACCGGTACGAGCTGGTCATGACAGAAAAGGGAGTGGCAAGTGCCGTGCGGCTGAAAGGCTGAACCGCACGGCGGGAATAATCAGGAACCGTCAGTTTCCTTTTATGCATCCTTGCCATAGCATAAAGGAAACTGACGTTCGTTGTCTATACCGGGATGGGATTTATCCGTAGTGTATCGAGATTGAGATAGGCACCCCGGTAGAATGTCCTTCCTTCCCTGAGCATACGCCACAGGATGTCGCAGCCGGTTTGTGCCAGTATGGAATTGATGAAAAGGTCCTGCTTCTGCAAGGCTTCCGCCAGCGAGCAGCTCGGTCCCGAATCCTTTTCCTTGATGGTGGAGTAGCGTACCTCTTCGGTAATGACATTCATGCGGGGAATGGGCAGGTATTCGTTGGATACGGGCTGGAGAATCTTACCACGGATGTTCCCTATCAGAACCTGTCCGGTGGTCCGGGCATTGCCGAAGTCCATCCAGTATATGGGCGACCGCTCGTTGTTGGAAGTGTGTTCCCGGTGTTTCTTCAGGAAGCGCCAGAGGTTCATCCGGGAGCGGATGTTGTCGGTGCAGGTGACGATGATGTTCGCCAGGGCGGGCTCTTCCCGGTCTGCGGAGGCTTTCAGCGGATAACGCTGCCCCTTTGCCTCCCACGAGAAGCCGAAAAAACGGTTGATACGGGTCACAAGTGCCGCGGCCTTGTTCAATCCGAGTTCCGATCCGCTGAACAGCTGGCGTCCGATGTTCGCTTCCGTGACGGTATCGGGGTCGAAGACCGTCACGTGCAGTCCCGGATGTCCGAGTGCCTGCAATGCCACGCTCATCCGCGCCAGGCCGGTGGCCACCTGTGAGCCTGTTCCGCCCGCACCGATTACGAAGACGGTCACGGGATGGTAGGGGTTGAGCAGGTACCTGTCTGTATAATGAATCTTTTTCATGCCAGTAAGTCTTTAAGTTGTTTGTTCATGGGTTTCAGTTCGTTCTCGTCAAACGGATTGGTGCGTGCCTTTTCCGTTACCGAGACCAGGTTGCTTTCAGTCGGATTCCTGTTTCCTCCCAGATGGGAGAACTCGCTGAGCCAGAAACGTTTTTCCCAATACTCGAGGAGTTTTGAGAAAGTCATGTCTTCCGGGGGAGTCAACGTGGCGTTTCCCAGACAGACACTGCTGCCCGTAACATTGAAGAAAGGGGCGAGGAAAAGCGGGCTGTTTTCCGCCGGTTTTTCCCCCTTGTAGGAGAAAATGTCCAGCCTGTCACCGGAAACCTTGTAGATCACGCCGGGCACATGGAATGTCCCGTCAGGAATATTCAGGCTTCCGGCAAAGAACATCTGCCGTTTTCCCGGAGGATTGTACCAGATGTACCTTTCGTGCCCCTTTCGGGTATCACACCACAGCATGTTGGTAGGGATTTTCCCGTGCGGCACGTTCCGCCGGTCATCCGTATAGGATTCCATCAGGGAGTCCATGAGCTCATAGGTGACGGGCATGGCAGCCTCCATCCTGCCCCTGTCATTGATGGGACGCAGTTCGAGGTAATGCATTCCGTTCCCATAGCGGTTCTCACGGTATTCATACGCGATCAGTGCCGCCTTGGGCACCATCACCTGTTGCAGTCTGTTGGTCAGTTCATTCATATCGTTCATTTTAGAAGTTGTCAGCTATATGTTTTTTAAAACGTGCCAGCCATTTTGAAAGCCTTTCCGGGTAGTCGTCCATTTGGAAGAGACAGTCCGTTTCCGGTGTCAGGACCCTGTATGTGACCGGGGTAAGGGCATAAGTCTCCTGGTAGTCCGAGTTCATGAACCCTTTCATGCATTCAGCCAGCGTGTCATCGGTAGAGTAGACCAGCATGACCTGGCTTTCCATTCCCACCGGGTAAAAATCACGCTCCTCCTCATACGCCCAATCGTACAGGTAGTCTGTGAGGTTCGGGCTTTCTGGGGTGATCAGTGCCATGCCCTCCCTTATCAGTCCCAGCAGTTTTTGCTCCTTTCCCTTTTCTGTCCGGTAATTCCGTACTTTTTTTTCCAAACGGCTACAGAACGGTTTTCCCGACATCCGTTTGAGCGCTTTCGCCCGTTTCCCTGACAGGTAGGAACCCGCCAGCCGCCTGTTCGCCCTGATCTCTTTCGGGGAAGCGTCGGAATCCCGGTTTTCCCAGTCTTCCAGTTCCTCTATGGCGAAGTCATAGCAAAACGCCTCGGTGACATTGCAGACTCCGTGATGCCGGACGAATTGCCGGATGAACTCCCTGACAATGTTCCTCAATGGTACGGGAAGCCGTTCCGTAAAGTCGATGGGAATCCAGAACAGCTCGGGTTCCGGCCAGTCGTGATGGCGGAACAGACAGAAATGGAGCCTTCCGTCTTTCTCTTCCAGATTGACACACTCCGGCACGCTCTCGTCCATCGCCTTGTACAGTTCGGTGATTTTCAGACGGGGGCTGCCCCCTTTCCTGTATCGGAAAGGGAGCTTTATACCCATAAGTCCGGCATAGTTCGATGCCGATTGGTAGAGATAGTCAAAATTCTCCGGTGTCGTGAGATTGACCGGGGAACCGTCATATCCGTCTTTATGCCAGAAATCCGGTGCGAGGGGAGGAATTTTATCTGTCAGAAAATCATGACGCTTCCCGGTGGCGGCAGTATCCTCCTTTTTTGTCCCGCTGTTCCTCTTCGGATGTCTGACGGGCCGGCCGAGCGGATAATGAGTCCCGCCAGATTTTCCTTGGCTGATTCTGATAGCAGTCTGCATGGTTTGTCCTCCTTTTTCTTTCTCTTGCCCATACGCTTATCCTTTTACTCCGATGGTTGTCTTGAAGCGGTAGACCGCCTTGTCCTCCTCCCATTCCGGCCCGTGAACGGTCGCCGTTGTCAGTTCGGGATAGGTCATGGAGTAGAAGTCCATCACCTCGTTTACGGACAGTTCGTTGTTCGGGTCGCTCAATACCAGTTCCTTGGAGTCCTTCTTGAATTTGAAAATTCTCTGTAATCCTTTGATTTCAAGTGCCATAATTTCTCTTCTTTTATAAGGTTTAACAATATACCATGTCCATTTGTGCCATGTCCGTCATGCGACATTCCTTCGGGAAGTCCGGATATTCCGCGTACGGGTCTTCCCTGAGCAGTTCCCGGTCATCCTCGCAGTCCTTGTCGAAATTGTACATTACAGCCTCCTGCATCGGTGCATACTGTGACGGAGCCGGTTGTATCCATTGTTTTCCGTCTATCTGCGTTTGCGGCATCTGTACCGGTTGATGGAACTGGATTCCTTGCGGTTGTGGAACTGTCTGTTGCGGAACCTGTTGCGCTTGTGGCGCAGGCTGCATATATTGTACGGGCTGCATTTGCGGCTGCCCGGGATATACTGCCGGTTGAGGCGTTTGCGGTTGTGAGACAGGTTGCGGGACCGGATCCGGCTGTTCGGGTGAGAACATCGGGATTTGCTCTCCGCTCCGGTATTGCGGTGCCATCTGTTGCGACACTGCCTGTTGCGGAGCCGGCTGCGGCTTGGGCATTGGCGGTTGTTCCATACTGAACAGGCTTCCCTCCGATGCCTTTTTCTGCACTTCCGCCATTTTATCGTCGATTTCCGCTTGCTTGTCCGGAAGTGCCAGCACCTTTGCCTGCTTGAGCTGTAGATACTAATTGAAAAGTGCGCCAATATTCCAGTTGAAAATTGCGCCACCAT